>ERZ791917.57-NODE-57-length-156081-cov-14.590203_pt1 | contig 156081 bp, 103 predicted proteins | sample MGYA00510138_ERZ791917 | MGnify/ENA primary metagenome ERZ791917 (study PRJEB30046, sample SAMN00792102) | human gut metagenome | study: EMG produced TPA metagenomics assembly of the A metagenome-wide association study of gut microbiota in type 2...
GAGCACGTGATTTGTAATCTCGGGGTCGTTGGTTCGAATCCGACAAGAGGCTCATTTAAGATCCTTCCTCACGGGGAAGGATTCTTTGTTTCTACACCTTATTTATATAGAGCATATCTGTTCCGTTTACCTTTGGCATATGAACATTCTCAATACTTTCCATTCTTTCTTCCAGCGCTTCAAGAAGCCTTCCATGGATGTAGCCCTCGTGCTTGGTGGCGGTGGTGCACGTGGCTTTGCACATATTGGAGCCATTGAAGCTTTGCAGGCTCATGGCTATCATATCACGTCGGTGGCGGGTACGTCGATGGGAGCGCTGGTCGGTGGGCTTTTCGTCGCGGGGAAGATAGAGGAGCTCAAGGCCATCGCGCACCGCCTGACCAAGATGCAGATGCTGAAGATGATGGATGTCTCACCAGGCTTGGACCATCTGGCCAGTGGTGAGCGTCTGCTCAAAAAATTACGTCAGCTCGTGGGAGAGGTGTGCATCGAGGAACTTTCGATACCCTTTGCCTGCGTAGCCTCGGACGTCATCAGTGGGAAAGCGCATGTGTTCCGTGAGGGAGAGCTGGCGCAGGCCATTCGTGCCTCGGTGTCCATTCCTTGTTTTTTCAAACCTGTGGAGATTGAAGGTGCGCTCTATGTCGACGGCAGTGTGCACGATACGCTGCCCCTGGACGTAGTGAGCAGAAAGAAAGGTGATCTGCTTGTTGCCGTCAACGCGAGTGCGCCCGATGAGCATCCGCTGAGCAATGCGGTACCAACGACGATGTATGAGAACGGCAGCTTCTGGATGCGGTGGATACCCGCTATGAAGTCAGGATTGTCAAGTAATTATGTCAATATGGCTGTGCGGGTGGCCTGTCTGTCTGTTCAGAACAACACGGTGATGGCTGAACAGCTGACGCCCCCCGATATCCTTGCCGACGTCCCGATGGATGCCTTCGGTCTCTTCGACTTCACCAGAGCCGACGGGATCATCACCTATGGGCGGCAGGCTATGGAGAAAGCATTGATAGAGAAAAACTTGAAGTAAGGCTAACAGCCTGTTTGGCATATACTTTGCTGATGGCGGGGTAGAAACAAAGTTCGTTATGCAATGAAGCAGAATAAGTTGAACAATAACAATAAGCCCCAATCCTCTATCGGTTGGAGTGGTATCTTTGTGGGACTGTTGGTCTTGGTTTTACTCAACAGTCTCCTTTTCCCTTACGTTGGAAAACAACCTGTGAAGGATGCTGACTACAATACCTTTATCGCGGCTGTTGATAAAGGCACGGTCAAGAGTGTCAACATCAAGGAAGGCAGCATCTATTATGAGGTGGCCGGAAAGAAAGGCAACCAGTATTTCCGTACCACAGAGGTCAACGATCCTCAACTTGTCGAGCGTCTGCTCAAGGCGAAGAGTCCGGCCAAGGGCGGACACATCGTTTTCACTAAGCAACTGCCACAAAAGAATTCCCCCATTGTCGACTTCTTCCTTTGGTGGATCCTGCCGGGTCTGATTTTCTATTGGATCTGGCGTGCGGGTGCCAATAAGATGATGAAGGGCACCAACGGCGGCTTTCTCTCTTTGGGGAACTCCGGTGCAAAAGTCTATGCTGAGAGTGACGTGAAGACGCGCTTCGCCGATGTCGCCGGGCAGGACGAGGCCAAGGAGACACTCAAGGAACTCGTCGACTTCCTGCACAATCCGCGGAAGTATACATCTTTGGGTGCCCGCTTGCCTAAGGGGGCGTTGCTCGTCGGCCCTCCTGGAACGGGTAAGACGCTGATTGCACGTGCTGTGGCCGGTGAGGCTCACGTGCCCTTCTTCTCGATTTCCGGTTCCGAGTTCGTACAGATGTTCGTCGGTATGGGTGCCGCCAAGGTGCGTGATCTGTTTCGTCAGGCCGCGCAGAAAGCCCCGTGTATCATCTTCATTGATGAGATCGACGCCATCGGCAAGAGTCGTGACCAGGCTATGGGCAACGACGAATGTGAGCAGACGCTCAACCAGCTGCTCACCGAGATGGATGGCTTTGATGCCACAAAAGGCGTGGTGATCCTCGCTGCTACCAACCGGCCTGAGAGCTTGGACAAGGCACTGCTGCGTCCGGGACGTTTCGACCGCCGTATCATCATGGAGTTGCCCGACCTGGAAGGACGCAAAGCTATCTTTAAGGTACATCTGAAGAATGTAAAGCATGGAGATATCGACTTGGATGTAGTCAGTCGTGCTACCGCCGGATCCAGTGGTGCCGACATCGCCAACATCGTCAACGAGGCAGCCTTGCGGGCTGTGAGACTCGGTAAGAACGAGGTGGAGACCGACGATATCGAGGAGAGTGTGGAGACTGTGATTGCCGGTGAACAGAAGAAGGGCGCCGTCATCTCACCCGAAGAGAAGCGCATCATATCCTATCACGAACTCGGCCATGCCATGGTGGCCGCCATGCAGACCCATTCCGCACCGGTGCAGAAGATCACCATCGTACCGCGTACCAGTGGCGCACTGGGCTACACCATGCAGGTCGACACCGGAGAGAAGCACTTGATGAGCAAGACAGAGATGCTCAATCAGATCGCTACGCTCACCGGAGGGCGTGCCGCTGAGGAGGTGATGTGCCACACTTGTACGACAGGCGCTTCCAACGACATCGAGAAAGCCACGCAGCTGGCCCGCGCCATGATCACTACTTATGGCATGAGCGACACGTTTGGCATGATGCAACTCGAACAGCAACGATACAAGTATCTCGGTGGGGCCAGCAGTCTGACTTGTTCACAGGAGGCGGCAAAGGACATCGACACCGAGGTGCGCGACATCATCCGGCAAGCCCATGACAAGGCCGTCGGCATCATCAAGGCACATGAATCCGAGATGAATGCCGCCGCAGAGATCTTGCTGCGCAAGGAGACGATCACGGGCGATGAGTTCATGGGGGTAATAAAAACAAATCAGATTAACAATCATACGAAAAGACAATGACAAGAAACAAGAAGAGAATGATCACCCAGGGACTGTGTGCCCTGATGATGATGCTGTCACCATTGACTTCCCGGCAAGCCTTCGCTCAGCAGCAAGAATCGCGGCACAACGCAGTGATGATGATGCCTCAGGATTTCGACAGTAAGTATGCCACGGACTTGGTGAAGGCTGGCACCGACGCTCCCGACTTCAAGATGAAGACGGTGGACGGTAAGACTTTCAAGCTTTCCAAGTTGCGCGGTAAATATGTTGTGCTTGACTTCTGGGCTTCGTGGTGTCCCGACTGTCGCCGCGACATCCCGGAGATGCTCAGGATGTACGCCCACTTCCGTGGCAAAGGTGTGGAGTTCGTCGGCGTGTCATTTGATACCGATGCACAGAAATGGAAGAATGCCTTGCAGAAGTATGGCATTCGTTGGACGCAGGTCAGTGAACTTGTGAAGTTCCACGATACTCAGATCTCCAAGACCTATGGTGTGAAGTGGATACCCTCGATGGTGCTCATCGACCCCAAGGGCAAGGTGGTGTTGAGCACTGTGCTGTGGCCGAAGCTGGAGCGTAAGCTGACCGAGCTCTTCCCCGAGGGTGAGGCAAAGGCCGTGGAAGAGAAGCTCACCATTCCGGGCAGCAAGGGCCTGCTGTCCGCTATCGTCAGCCGTCCGGAAGGTGCGACGGGTCGGATACCGACCGCCATCATTATGCATGGCTTCAGTAGTAACAAAAATACTCAGCTGATGACTTTGCTCTCAGATTCCTTGCTTCGTCATGGCATCGCTACCGTACGTTTCGACTTTAACGGACATGGCGAGAGCGAAGGGAAGTTTGAGGAGATGACGGTGCCCAACGAGATAGAGGATGCGAAGAAGGTATACGCCTATGTCTGTTCGCAGCCTTGGGCCGACAGCACGCGTGTGGCGTTGATCGGACATTCCCAAGGTGGTGTGGTGGCCAGCATGACGGCAGGTGAACTCGGTGACAAGCGTGTCGCCGCCGTGGCGCTGTTGGCTCCCGCAGCTGTGTTGCGCGAAGATGCCGTCCGCGGCAACACCTTCGGTACAATGTATGATCCGCTTGAGCCACCGGCAGTGATCCCCTTGATGGGCGGACATCTGAAGTTGGGTGGTAACTATGTGCGCACGGCGTTCCGCCTGCCGATCTACGAGACTTCCGCCGGCTATCATGGGCCGGCCTGTATAGTCCATGGCACAGGAGACCGCATTGTGCCCTATACCTATGGCGAGCGCTACCACAATCTGTGGCAGGGAAGTGAGTATGACGAGCTTCCGGGATTCGACCACGGCTTCTCCCAGGATCCTTACCGTGCGGTGGAACTGGTCAGCGAGTATGTAGCCAAGAATATCAATAGAAAGTAAAATATAAAAAAAAATAGGAGAAGAGGCAAGCTCTTCTCCTATTTCTATATAGAACGTATTCTTAGTTCAAAAATTAGAGGATCTAAGAATTACGACAGACCTACGATGTTGCCGTCGACGATGTCGATGTGGTTGGCCTGCGGATCTTTGGGCAGTCCCGGCATACGCATCATGCTACCGGCTACAGGCACGAGCATCTCTGCACCATTGTTGATGACGATGTCATCGATTTCCATCGTGAAGCCGTCGGTAGGTCCGTAGGCTTTTACGTCGGTAGAGAAGCTGTATTGCGTCTTGGCAATGCAGACCGGATAGCGACCGATGCCCAACTGGCCGATCAGTTGCAGCTGCTGTTTGGCCTTTTTGCTGTAGACGATCTTACCGGCACCGTAGATCTTCTTGGCTACGGCTGCTATTTTGTTTTCCACGCTGTCCTCGTCTTTATAGAGCAACTGCAAAGTTTTGGAAGGCTCTTTCTCTACAGCGCCGACAACCATGCGGGCTAGTGCTGCTGCACCTTTTCCACCCTCAGCGTAAGCGTCGTTGACCGCAAACATCACGTGCAGGTCCTCTTCGCAGTGGCGGCGCACGGCCTCCATCTCCTCATAGGAGTCGTCGGCATAGCGGTTGAAGGCTACGACAACAGTCTGACCGAAGCGGCGCAGGTTCTCTACGTGCTTGTCGAGGTTCCACATGCCCTTCTTCACAGCGTCGATGTTGCTCTCGTTGATCTTGTCGTAGCTGGCACCACCGTGCATCTTCAGCGCCTTGAGCGTCACCACGAGTACGGTGAGATCCGGTTGCAGTCCTGCCTTGCGGCATTTGATGTCGTAGAACTTCTCTGCACCTAAGTCTGCACCGAAGCCAGCCTCCGTGATGGCGTAGTCGCCGTAGGTCAGTGCACAACGAGTGGCTACCACAGAGTTGCAGCCGTGGGCAATGTTGGCGAAAGGTCCGCAGTGCACCATGGCCGGTGTGCCTTCTGTCGTCTGCACGAGGTTGGGGTTGAGTGCATCCTTGAGCAGTACGGTGATGGCACCTTCCACACCCATGTCCTTGACATAGAACGGAGTGCCGTCATATTGTATGCCGAGCAGGATGTTGCCGATGCGTCGGCGGAGATCCTCCACGCTTGTGGCGAAGCACATGATCGCCATGATCTCGGAGGCCGGTGTGATGTCGAAGCCCGTCTCAGCAATCATGCCGTTGGTGCGGGGGCCGAGGCCGGTGACGACATGTCGTAGCGCACGGTCGTTGACATCGAGGACACGCTTCCACAGCACCTCTTTCAGTGCGAAACCGTCAGCAGCATGCTGATAGATGTAATTGTCGAGCAGTGCGGCGATCATGTTGTTGGCCGAGGTGATCGCATGGAAATCGCCTGTGAAGTGAAGGTTGATCTTGTCCATCGGCAGCACCTGAGCGTAACCGCCACCTGCGGCACCACCTTTCTGACCGAAGCAGGGACCGAGTGAAGGCTCACGCAGTGCCACGACAGCATTCTTGCCGATGGCGTTCATGCCGAGTGCCAGACCCACGCTGACCGTCGTCTTGCCGATGCCGGCCTTGGTAGGACTGATGGCAGTTACGAGGATGAGGTGGTGCTTGCGCACGGCTTCTTCCTGGATGGCGTTGATGTCCACCTTGGCGATGTATTTACCATAGCCTTCCGTCTTCTCCGGGTCGATGCCCAGCTGTTGGATGATATCGCTGATGGGACGGAGAACTGTCGACTGTGCAATTTCGATATCCGATTTCATCTTTTTACTGTAAAACGTTTAACGTATGAGGATCCCTGATGGGACTTTTGGTATTTTAATTGCAAAGTTACTTGTTTTTTCTCTTTTTTATTCATTATTAGCCTTCGAATTGAAGGCAAAAAACCAAAAAAGCCCTAACTTTGCCGAAAACAATTTCATATCATGAAGAAAAGAACATTCGCGGCTTTGGCGCTGGGACTTCTGTTGGGTCTGTCGGCACAGGCGCAGGAAGATCGCAAGGCTTTGCGTGACAGCCTGAAGCAGGCGATGGAGGAGTTGTCGTATCATCCTGACTCGGTGGAGCTTCGGCTCCGCAAGGCTGCGTGGAATATGCAGTTGGGCGAGTGGCAATATGCCAAGGACGAATACGACTGGGTGATCAGCCATCATCCCGACAACCTGGCTGCAAGATACTATCGCGCCTATGCCAACACACAGCTGCGGCGGTACAACTTCGCGCGTCTCGACTACGAGAATGTGTTGCGCGTGGTGCCCGGGAACTTCGACGCCCGGCTGGGACTGGCTCTGCTCAATCAGAAGGACCATCACTATACCGAGGCGATGGATGGCATGAATCTGCTCGTCTCTTCTTATCCCGACTCTGCCACAGCTTGGGCGGCACGGGCCGGCATCGAGAAGGAGCGCGATATGAAGGAGCTGGCGGTCTATGACTATGGCGAGGCTCTGCTCCGGGAGCCCGATAACCGCGACTGGCTGCTGGCACGCGCCGATTTGCTCATCGCTCTGCGCCGATATGAGGAAGCCAGAAAGGATCTCGACCGGCTGGTCGAGATCGGCGTGGCGAGGGGAGAGCTGCGGGAGATGTATAGGAAGGCTAAGGAGTAGGAGCCCCTCCCTAACCCTCCCAAGGGGAGGAAAAGGAGACTGCGGCGACCTCTCCCTAAGGGGGAGGGGAAAGATATAGCGGCGGGTTATAACTCGCCGAACGGAACTACAGGAAACGAAAATACACAAGGACGCTTGGAAACGAAAATACCCCAAGGATTCACTTGCGTGAACCCTTGGGGTATCTTATGATCACTCATAGCTTCGCATCAGCTTTGTGGTGTGAAGCCAGAGAGGCTTTCTCTTTTTACTGTGGAGATCCTTGATTAGGCGCAGCCGTAGGATCCGCCCTTCATCAGGGCATCTCCGTAAGCGTTCATGCACTCCAAGTAATTCTCCCAAACTTTCTTCAAAGTCATCTTAATGTTATCCATAAACTTTTTCATCTTTTTTTCCTTTCTTACTTAAAAGGTTACACAATCTGTTAACTAACTCTCGTGTCGGGAGCCTCACGGTTCCCATTCTTTTGCTGTTATCCTGTATCTTAATACCTGACTGATACCTATGTTATCCTGTATCTTGATACCTGTTTATCTTAAACCTTTATCTTGTTTTCATCTTATGACACTGCAAAGTTACGACCATTTCTCCATACTCGCAACGAAAAAGCGTGGAAAATCGCTTTTTGAGGGCGCATTTTGACGTGGGTCAAATGTTGTCAGTCAATCTCTTGACGCAGGTCAAATGTTGTCAGTAGAGTCTCTACTATATTGACAATATTTGTTCTGTTTGTAACATAAATGCAATATATGCTTGTCTCTTTTTCCTATTTTGCAGTTCCCTTCCCTCTTGAGAGCACCAAGAGGATGACGGCGGAGAGGATGAGGACGATGCCGATGACCAGGCGCAACGTGAAGCCCTCTCCAAAGATGAACACGCCGATGCACACAGCGGTGACGGGCTCCACGGCTCCCATGATGGCGGTCGGCGTGCTGCCGATGTGCTCGATGGCAATGTTGATGAAGTAGAGACTCAACACGGTAGGGAGCAGGGCGAGCTGAAGGGCCGACGCCCATTCCAGCGGTGTACGCAGCGGTTCGAGGGGCTCACCTATAAATAAAGTGTAGACGAGCAGGGCGATGAAGCCGAAAAAGACGATCCAGAAGGTGAATTTCACGGGTGAGAGCTTCGTGTGGGTTTGGTTGACGCCGATGATGTAGAAGGCGTAGAGCAGTGAGGAGAGGATGACGAGTGACACGCCGACCGTACTGAGCGTCACGCCGCCCTTGCCGTGGTAGAGTAGGGCGATGCCGCTGACGGCCATAAGGATGCACAGCGTGGTGCTCCATGTCATGTGCTCGTGGTAGAAGACGACCATCAGCACGGCCACCATGATCGGATAGCTGAAGAGAATCGTGCTCGCCACACCGGCATCCATATAGCGGAAGCTCAGGTATAGCGTGGCGGAGGACATCGACATCAGCGTGCCGAGGATGGCCAAACGGATGGCTGTGCCCCACTTGATGGTCAGTACCTCACGTTTGGCGGCCATCCAGATGAGAAACATCAGGGTGGCGAAAGCATAACGGTAGACGAGTACCGACGAGGGGTTCATCCTGTCAGCATAGAGTTGCAGAGTACCCAATGGGTTGGTACCGTAGAAGATGGCGGCTAACAGAGCTGCCGCAAAGCCTTTTAGTTTCATTATTGAATAATGAATGATGAGTGATGAATGGAGAGGGGGCAGGGGGTGAGGCTCCCCCTACACGTGCATTAGGTCGCTCATGACCGTGTTGCTCAGCAGGATGCCCTGGCGGGTGAGATGGATGTGATGGCCGGTGATGGCCAGCATCTGCTTGTCGAGATAAGGCTGGGCTTGGGCGAGGAGATAGGAGTGGTAGGGAGGCGAGAGCTTGTCAAGGTCGAGACCCTCCCGCGTGCGCAGAGCCGTGGTGATGAGATCGTCGTAGTGGGTGCTCTCGTCGATGGGCTCCTCGGTGTAGGGCAACCGGCCGGACTCGATGCTCGTGATGTACTGCTTGAGATCGGCGACGGCCCAGTGGCGGAAATGACCGTCGTAGCTGTGGGCCGCCGCGCCGAGTCCGATGTACGGGATGTCGTGCCAGTAGCTGCTGTTGTGGCGGCTGCGATAGGACGAGAGTCGGTGCCGGGCTTTGTCGTCGTCTGACAGTTTGGCAAAGTTACTGATCTCGTAGTGCTCATAGCCTGCCGCCGTGAGACGGTCAATGAGCGTGTCATACATGCTGATGCTCAGTTCCTCGTCGATCTCGCGGACCTTGCCCTGCTCCTGCATCCGGTAGAGTGGCGTTCCCTCCTCGTACATCAGTCCGTAGGCAGAGATATGCTCTGGCTGTAGGCTTAGAGCGTGGTCGATGTCGTGTTGCCAGTCGTCCATCGTCTCATTCGGGAAGCCGAACATCAGGTCGAGGCTGATGTTGCAGATGCCGTCAGTGCGCAGGATGCCAAAGGTGCGGTCCACCTCCTCTGCCGTGTGGCGGCGGTGGAGCAGGCGCAGACGGTCTTCGTCGAAGGTCTGAGCACCCATGCTCACCCGATTGACGGGCAGGTCGCGGAACATCGAAGGGCGGATGTCGTCGGGGTTGCACTCCATGGTCACCTCCACATTGTCGGCAACGGGGTACACCTTATATATATAGGTGAACAGCCGGAGCAGGTCGTCGTGACTCAGCTGGCTGGGCGTGCCGCCACCGAGATAGATCGTCTCTATGGGCGGATGGGTCTTTTGCAGGCTGATCTCACGGCACAATGCATCGACATAGCGCGACCGCAACTCCAGCAGCGTCGTGGAGTAGAAGCCGCAGTAGATGCACCGCGAGGCACAGAAAGGAATGTGAACATATAGTCCCGCCATGATACTCTATTGGTTATTAACGACTGCAAAATTACTAATAAGTTTTAAAAAACAGTACTTAAATAGTAGTTTGATTTGCAACCTATTGTTTTTTTTCCTATCTTTAACCGCAAATAAGCGGGGCGTGCTCCGTTTACCTTGACCGAGACATATATCTAACAACTTTAAATCCTTTTGATATGAGAGTATATCAGACAGACGAAATCAAGAACATTGTCCTGCTGGGCAGTGCGGGAAGCGGCAAGACCACCCTTGCCGAGAGTATGCTTTATGAAGCCGGCGTCATCAAGCGGCGTGGTACAGTGGAAGGGAAGAACACTGTGAGCGATTACTTCCCTGTAGAGCTTGAATATGGTTACTCCGTCTTCCCCACCGTGTTCCATGTGGAGTGGAACAACAAGAAACTCAATATCATCGACTGTCCGGGCAGCGACGACTTCATCGGCGGAGCCATCACTTCGCTCAACGTCACCGACCAGGCCGTGATCCTCATCAACGGACAGTTTGGTCCTGAGGTGGGCACCCAGAACAATTTCCGTTATACCGAAAAGCTGAAGAAACCTGTCATCTTCCTGATCAACCAGCTCGACTCAGACAAGTGCGACTATGACAATATCATCGAGCAGATGAAGGACATCTATGGCGGCAAGTGCGTGGAGATCCAGTATCCGTTGGAGACGGGTCCAAACTTCCACAGCCTGATCGACGTACTCATCATGAAGAAACTCTCTTGGGGTCCCGACGGTGGTGAGCCCAAGCGTGAGGAGATTCCTGCTGAGGAAATGGATAAGGCCATGGAACTGCACAAGGCACTCGTCGAGGCCGCTGCCGAGAACGACGATCATCTCATGGAGAAATTCTTTGATACGGAGAGTCTCACCGAGGATGAGATGCGAGAGGGTATCCGCAAGGGACTCGTCACGCGCAGCATCTTCCCCGTGTTCTGCGTCGATGCGCATAAGGATATGGGTGTACAGCGACTCATGGAGTTCTTAGGCAATGTGGTGCCGTTCGTCAGCGAGATGCCGAAGGTACGCAACACGCGTGGCGAAGAGGTGACGCCCGACAGCAACGGTCCGGAGAGCCTCTACTTCTTCAAGGGTGGTATGGAGCCGCATATCGGCGAGGTTTCCTACTTCAAGGTCATGAGTGGCAGCGTTAAGCCTGGCGATGACCTCTTCAATGCTGACCGTGGCTCGAAGGAGCGCATGGGACAGATCTATGTCTGTGCCGGTGCCAACCGCATCCCCGTGGATCAGCTCAACGCCGGTGATATCGGTTGTACTGTGAAGCTGAAAGACGTGAAGACCGGCAACACGCTTGACGGTAAGGGTACGGAGGAGCGCTTCGACTTCATCAAATATCCTAATCCGAAATACAGCCGTGCCGTGAAGGCCAACACCCCGCAAGATACGGAGAAGATGATGGCAGCCCTGCTGAAGATGCGCCAGGAAGACCCGACATGGGTAGTGGAGCAGAGCAAGGAACTGCGGCAGACCATCGTTCACGGTCAGGGTGAGTTCCACCTGCGCACACTGAAATGGCGCTTGGAGAACAATGAGAAGATTCCTGTGACCTTTGAAGAGCCGAAGATCCCATATCGTGAGACGATCACCAAGAAGGCAAAGGCTGAGTATCGTCATAAGAAACAGAGTGGCGGCGCTGGACAGTTCGGTGAGGTGCATCTCATCGTCGAGCCTTATGCTGAGGGAATGCCCGATCCTGTGAGCTATAACTTCGGCGGTCAGGAGTTTAAGATGAACATCAAGCAGAAGGAAGAACGCGATCTGCCATGGGGCGGAAAATTGGTGTTTATCAACTCCGTTGTCGGTGGTGCCATTGACCAGCGTTTCATGCCCGCCATCCTCAAAGGTGTGATGGACTGCATGGAGCATGGTCCGTTGACAGGCAGCTATGCGCGCGACGTGCGTGTGGTCGTCTACGATGGTAAGATGCACCCGGTGGACTCCAACGAGCTCAGCTTCACGTTGGCGGCGCGTCATGCTTTCTCGATGGCCTTCAAAGAGGCCGGCCCGAAGATTCTTGAGCCGATCTATGACTTGGAGGTTTATGTGCCGAGTGACTATATGGGTGATGTGATGAGCGACCTGCAAGGCCGTCGTGCCATCATCATGGGTATGGACGCTGAGGCAGGCTATCAGAAGCTCAGTGCCAAGATTCCTTTGAAGGAATTGTCGAACTATAGTGTGGCTCTGAGCTCACTGACCGGTGGCCGCGCCAGCTTTACCACGAAGTTCGCCAGCTACGAGCTCGTGCCGAACGACATCCAGCAGAAGCTCATCGCCGCTCATGAGGCAGAGGCTGATGCTGAGGAATAGTTTACTTTTTCCATTTGAAGTTAATATACAAGAGAGAGGGTTCCAAGCCGTTGATGGCTTGGGGCCTTTTTTGTGTCTTACCCGATGCTGGCCTTATAGGAAGAGCGGACGAGTGGACCGCAGACAGCGGAGCGGAATCCCATCCGCAGGGCTTGGTCGTGATACCAACGGAATTTGTCGGGGGTGATGTAGGCCTCGACGGGAAGGTGCCGGGCCGTGGGCTGTAGATACTGTCCGATCGTCACGCGCTCCACACCGCAGTCGCGCAGGTCGCGCAGGGTCTGGAGCACTTCCTCCTCCGTTTCTCCCAGCCCGAGCATGAGGCCGCTCTTTGTGACGAACCCGCTGTCATGGATATGCTTGAGCACATGCAGGCTGACATCGTAGGTGGCTACGCTGCGCACCGACGGTGTCAGACGTCGCACCGTCTCGATATTATGTGCCACCACGTCAGGATGACTCTGCAACACGATGTCTATCAGATCATCGCGCCCTTGGAAGTCGGGTAAGAGTACCTCTATCTTTGTCTGGCTTTTCTGCCGCACAGCTTCTACGGTCCGGCGCCAGTGCTCTGCGCCCATGTCGGGCAGATCATCGCGATCTACCGAGGTGAGGACGACATATCTCAGATTCATCTCTTTCACTGATTCCGCCACACGTTGCGGCTCGTCGGGATCGAGTGGGAGAGGGCGTCCGCTCTGCGTGTTGCAGAAACGGCAATGGCGGGTACAGATGTCGCCGCCAATCATCAGCGTGGCAGTACCCAGTCGCCAGCACTCGGCACGGTTGGGACATAGACCACTCTCGCATATCGTGTGAAGGCGGTTGCCATGGATGATCTCGGAGGTGTTCTCGCTTTGCTTGTCAGAACTGAGGTCTATCTTCAGCCATTCGGGTTTCATCACGTGAGGCTTACGGCCGAAGAGCACACGCAGCAGGCCGTCGGTGGTCAGTCCGCGGATGATGTTGTCCAAGTCGAGCCCCTGCAATGCCTGCTCCACAGCCTCACGCGTGAAGGCCACATCGCGCAGACGCGGCAAGAGCTCCTCGTCGAGGTCGCCGGTGAGGAAGTAGTCGCCGAAGAGGTCGATGTCGTGGATATGGTTGTCTTTGATTTCCAGGCAGGCTTCTATCGTCCCTACGCCGGGGAGTCGATGCTTTTTTGTGAGTTTGAAGAGCGGTTGTTTGCCATAGATGAAGTCGTCGGCGGCAAAGGCCTTTTGCAGTTCTCTGATCTCCGGCATCATCTCTTCTGTGATCCTGATCGCCTTGTCACCGCACATGGCATGGCGGAAAGAAGCTTTCAGCTCCGGCAACGACATCGTTGTATATTTACTGATGTTGCCCACATGCTGCCGCACACTCTGTACACCTTTGCTCTGCAGTTTTGCTTTGTCAGGTGTGATGACATGCTCCAACATGCTGAGGTCAGAATTGACGAGCAGCGTGTTGTGCATAATGCTGCGGTCACCGGTACGGTAGAAGGCGGCACCGGAGACCTTCTTGCCGTCGAGCAGGATATCGTTGCGTCCCGAGATCGTCACGGGAACGCCGATGCGATGCAGTGCGTCGGCGGCAAGGTGCATGCAGTTGGCAAACATATTTTGTACGTTCGGCTCACGGCTGATGAAGGAGAACATGATGTTTCCCTCATCGGAGTAGACACAGCCGCCCCCACTCTTGCGGCGCGAGATGAACACGCCGTGCTCGCGGCAGTAGTCCATGTTCACCTCGTTTTGCAGCAGTTGGTTGCGTCCGAGAATGACAGTAGGCTTGGTCTGCCAGATGAAGAAATAGTCGTCGTCGCGGAAGTGACGGGCCACATACGCCTCGACGGCAAAGTCGTAGGTGATAGGGGGCAGCGTCTGCTGCTCGGGTAGAACTATGTAAGTCATGTGTTTTTCAGTTTCATATCAGTGGGTCAAGATACCTTGTCTTCAAGGCTTTCCGTATTATCTTTTGGCAAGCGTACTTTGCGCTTGGGATTTTCCTGCGCGCCGTATTTCAGGAGTTTATTGGCAGCCGTGGCAATGCCCATGCCGGTAGGTGCTGTCGTCGTCTTCACGTCGTCAAAGGCCTTGCGCGTGCGGTCAAGCATCTGGTCGGCCGTCTGGAAACGCTCATAGAAGAGTTGCACACGGTTGATGATCTCATCAGCAGCCTTGAGCATGGCATCCTGGTTCTCGGCTTGTCGTACCTGGCGCCACGTCATCTCCAGCACACGCAGCATCATATAGAGGTTTTGCGATCCGGAGATGATCACGCCCTGATCATAGGCGTCTTTCCACAGAGCCGGGTCGTTGGTGAGTGCCAGTTGCAGGGCACTCTCGCTGTAGACATACATCACCACGAAGTCAAGCTGTACCTTGCCGTTGGCGGCATATTTGGCGTATTTCTTCCGTGCGAGTTCTTTGACATGGCTGCGCACCGAGGTGAGATGGCGCTGCAGAGCCTCGTCGCACTCTGTGTCTGTCGTAGCATTGTGGTAGTCCTCGAAAGCCTTCAGCGACATCTTTGCGTCGATGATTACGTCGCGGTTGTCAGGGAAGTGGAGGATGACATCGGGGATCATCTTGTGGCCGTCCTCTTCGTGAACCGTACGTCCCTGCTCGTCTTTGAGCGTTACTTGCTCTTCGAACTGCATGCCCTCTTCGAGTCCCATCTGTTCCAAGAGTGTGCGCAGGCGCAGCTCGCCGAAGTTGCCTTGCGTCTTATTCTCGCCGGTGAGTGCCTCCGCCAACTTATCTGCACGTTGTCCGACCTCGTGTGCCTGCTTCAAGTTTTCCTGAATGCTGGCATCGAGGCGCGACATCAGCACCGTCTGGTCATGGTCGCTCTTCTCCACTGCTTCCTTCATCTGCTTCAGGTTTTCATGGAGGGGACTGAGCAGAGCCGACATCTGTTGCTGATTGACATTGTTGAGGTCGGCGGCCCGCCGCTTGAGGATCTCTTCCGACGCCGTGTTGATCTGCTCTTTAAGGAGAGAGGACTGTTGTTGTAGCTGGTCGGTCTGTTGCTGTCGCATGGTTTGCAGTTGCTCAGCCTGCTGTTGTCTCAGCGATTGAAGTTGCTCAGCTTGTTGTTGCCGCAGTGTTTGCAGTTGCTCAGCCTGTTGCTGTTTCAGAGCCTGCAGCTGCTCAGCCTGTTGCTGTCGCAAAGTCTGCTGTTGCTCGGCCTGTTGCTGTCGCTGATCTTGCAACTGCTGCTGGTAGTTGGCTTGCAGTTCTTCTTTCTGCTTGTTCGAGTCCTCTTCCAATTTAGCGATTTGTTGTGTCAGCATGGTCACGCGTGTCTCCGCTGCCGCATTCTTACTGTGCGCCACGAGATATCCGATAACGATACCGATCAACAATCCGATAATGATGCTTATCACGTCCATTTCATCTGAGTTACGATTATGCTTGCAAAGATAGTAAAAACATTCGAATAGGACAAATAAAAAAGGAGTATGGGGAACCCCATACTCCTATTATATATATGAAAGACTATATGTCTACATCATTAGAACTCGAGGCGGAAGCCCACCTGTGCGTGCCAACGGCTGCCAGTATCGCTTGCCACGGGCTTGCTATTGGTGTTGAACTGGTAGACACCGACACCGTTCTCAATCTTTGTCAGCGTCAGCGGGCTGAGGTTGTAAGCATTGCTGTAGTGAGCACCCCAGTGCTTGTTGAGCATGTTGGCGAAGTTCATCACGTCGAAGGTGATTTGGAACTTACCAACACCCTTGATGTTGTAGATATTCTGAGCAAAGTGCAGGTTAACCTCGTTCTCCCACGGAGTAAGGTTTGAGTTACGCTTCGCATACTGTCCACGGTGGTCCTTGGCATAGTCATCATTCTCAATCCACTCTTCGAATGCCTGACGGCTCTGCTCAGCAGTCATGTTCTTTGTGCTTGCGAAGTTCATCTTTGCCAACTCATCCTTCGTTGGAATATAAAGCAGGTTGTTACCGCGGAAACCATCGTTGTTATAGTCGGCCTTCTCGTTCATCGTCAGCGAGTAGCGGCCGCCACTGAAACCGTTGTAGTTAATGGCTACCTCAGTGTTCATCCAACCGTTCCAGTACTTAGGAGAGCTGTAAGACACCTGGATGCGAACTTGATGAGGAATGTCGAACTTTGACCAGCTCATCTCGTTCTTGTCGTTGGTGTTGCGGCTGTAGTTGTACTTCCAGTTAGAGTAAGCAACAGAAGAAGTACCATCGTTGACACTGTAAGAGTGGCCGAAGATGTAGCTTGCCATGACATCAAGACCGAAGTCGAAGGATTTCTCTGCTTTCACAGACACATTATAAGAATAGCCCTTATTGGTATTCTTCAGATTGATGATGCTGTAGTAAGGCAGTTTTTTCTCAATCTTGCTGTAAGAAGTGACGGCAGAAGCCTCTACACCGGGAACAGCATAGACCTTGTCGCCCTTGTCCTCATAGGAAAGGTTCTCAAAGAACACGTTGTTGAGATTCTTGGAGTACAAGCCCTCGAGAGTCATTTTCACGTCGCCGGGGAGCATCTGCTCCAGAGCGAGGTTGGCACGGAATACCTGTGGGAAGCGGAAATTCTTAGCCACCGTCACGATGTCTGGAGACAGGCCGGCAGATGAGGTCTTGGCTGCTGCCATGGGATCCTTGGCATACTGACTAAGAGAAGGAGCCGTATTGTCCTTTGTATTGATAGTGGTACCCTTGGCCTCAATGCCATTATTGACGAAGGCGTTGGAGAGCCAAACGTATGGAGCACGGCCGGAGAAGATACCTACACCGCCACGGAGCAATGTACGATGGCTGGCATCCGTGTACCAGTTGAAACCTGCACGGGGAGATACGAGGAGCTTGGCACTTGGCATCTTGCCCACTTCAACACCGAGGTTATGCTCGGAAGCGAAGGTGTTGAAAGTGTCATTGGTTGTAGGAGAGTTCAATGTAGCGTTGATGTCAAAGCGTACACCATAGGTGACATTGAGCAGTGGGGTGATATCCCACTTATCTTGTGCATACAGGCCAAATAGCCCGAATTTCATATTCGGTGCCCACTTGGTGTCGCCACCCGTCAGTTCAGGGTCGGTATACTTATAAGTGAACTTGTAAGGAGTATCAGCAAGGAAGTTATCGAGGTCGCTATAGTACCAAGCACCGTTTGCTCCTTGGATGAAGAGGTTCTTCATCTTATAGAACTCATTATGTGTACCGAAGGTGATAGTGTGGTCGCCTTTGTACCAAGAGAGGTTGTCCTCTGCTGTCCATATGTCCTGATTAAGGTAGTTGGCAGCACTGCTGAATTCAGTACCGATATTGACAGTATTCATAGAGGTACCGTCACCACCGGCAACGCTGCCGATCTGAACACATGGACCCTGGTAGGCCACATCGCGGCTGTCACGGATGAAGCTGGCGGAGACACGAGCCTCATTGTAGAGAACAGGGCTGATGTGGGAGTTCAACTCAGCGACGAAAGAATTCGTCTTGTTGTTCATGCGGTAGCTGGAGTTGTTGAAAGTATAGGTGTTGTTGCTCAGTCCGTCTTTGTCGTCGTAGGAGTCGTTGTGCTGGTAGCGGAAAGCCAAATGGTTGTTCACGTCAATGTTCCAGTCCAAACGAGCCAGCAAGCCGAAGGACTTTGTGTCCTGCTCACCTTTTCCATAAGATTCCTGAAACCCTGTCAAATCGTTGAACTTGTCAGCAATCTGCTTCAGTGTGGCCTCAGTGACATACTTGTTGATATATCCGGGATAGATCGTGGCGGGAGCCTCTGTCTTCTTATATTCTGCACTGGCAAAGAAGAAGAGCTTGTCTTTGATGATCGGACCACCGAAGGTCGCACCATAGGTTTTGGTGGAGCGCTGCGAAAGCTTGTCCTCAGCATAATTCTGCAGACGGTTGTACTTGCTGTACATGTCCTGATTGGTGTAGTACATGTAAGCACTGCCGTGGAACTGGTTGGTACCGCTCTTGGTAATGGCGTTAATGGCACCGCCAGTGAAACCGCTCTGACGGACATCAAACGGAGCAACGCTCACCTGCAACTCCTGGATAGCGTCCATGGAGATAGGATTGGCATTGGTCTGACCGCCATTGGTACCGCTGCCGGCGAGTCCGAAGACATCGTTGCTCACCGTACCGTCGATCTGGAAAGAGTTGTAGCGATTGTTGATACCAGAGATAGACACACCGCCTAAACGCGAATTGGAGACCAGTGGAGACAGCTTAGCCACATCGTAGAGGTTACGGCTGATGGTCGGCGTGTTCTCAATGCGCTGCTGATTGAAGTTAGCGGCAGCACCACCACTGTTGCGTCCACTCTTGCCAAGTACGGTGACCTCACCAATTTGCTGAGCATCCTCCTTCATGTCGATGTTCAGCGTACGAGGCTGTCCCAGCGAAAGTTGGATGTTGTCAATGACCTCATCCTTGTAGCCGATGTAGTTGACGGTAACCTTGTAAGGGCCGCCGACACGCATACCCTGGATGGTAAAGCGTCCGCTTTCGTTAGTAACTGCATTGTAACGAGTACCGGAAGGCTCGTGAATGGCGATGATTGTTGCGCCGATGACGTTTTCACCACCTGCCACCACTTTACCGTTGAGGCCAGAAGTGGTGATCTGTGCCATCATGGTTGATGAAATCATCAACAGAAGCATGACGAGCATAAAATGCAATCTTCTTTGCATACCTTTAATAATGAATAATTAGTACCTGAGGGCTAAAGCCCCTGCTTAACGAATTCACTGCAAAATTAAACAAAATTTTCCATAATACTGTTGCAAAGTCACTACAATTTTTTATTTTCAACGCAAAATTGGCAAATTAAGGTAATATTTAGGTTGAAGATAATGAATAACAAGAGCAGCGGGGCTGTTACACAACGTTTTTTTTGCACAAAAAAGTCTTTTTCTAAAGGAAAAGTTTCATAGTTATGCTTTTTTTGTTAACTTTGTGACTAGATATAGATTTAAAAACAGAAAAGCATTATGATTATCGATTTCGACAAGATACCCGAAGTACATATCGATGGCTTCAAAGGTGGAAAAGGAAGACTCGACACACGCAACTACGACGATGGTAAGGCAAAGATCATGTATTCCACGCTTCGCCCGGGCGCATCCTCGGGATCGCATGTCCATGAAGGCAACTGTGAGATTGTCTTCGTCATCAGCGGTATCGCTACTTTCCACTACGATGATCAGGTGGAAGAGTGCCGTGCCGGTCAGTGCCACTATTGCCCCGAGGGACATAGTCACTACATGGAGAACCTGACCGACCATGACCTGGTCTACTTTGCCGTGGTGAAATAGTTCGTTTGCCATTTCCGTATTTGTTGCAGACATCCTTCAGCTGACAGCCGTAGCAGCGGCCGTGGGCATGGCGGAAGGCATAGACGATGCGGTAAGTGACATAGGCGACGCACAAGGCGACGACGCACAGTACAATGATGTGTTGTGTCATGGATCAATCTTTTTCTTTTAGTGATACCTTATTATATATATAACGCATAGACAAACCATTTCAATATATGGCTCAACAAAATAATCATCTTGTCATCATGGCAGGCGGCATCGGCAGCCGTTTCTGGCCGATGAGTACCGAGGAGCGACCCAAGCAGTTCATCGATGTGTTAGGAGTGGGTCACACGCTGATACAGATGACATTAGACCGCTTCCGGGGGGTATGCCCGATGGAGAATATATGGGTCGTCACCAACGAACGTTACGCCGACTTGGTTCACGAGCAGTTGCCCGATGTGCCCGTTAATCATATCCTGCAAGAACCGTGCCGCAGAAACACGGCGCCCTGCATCGCCTACGTCAGCTGGCGCATCAAGATGACAGACCCGAAGGCCAATGTCGTCGTCTCGCCATCAGACCATATTGTCACCAACGTCGACGAGTTCCGTCGTGTCATCACCTCCTGTTTGAAGTTCGCTGGTGAGACCGACGCTGTACTCACCTTGGGCATGAAGCCGACACGTCCGGAGACGGGCTACGGCTATATTCAGGCAGACCTCACCTCCAACTCGCCGCGCAACCGCGAGATCTACCGTGTGGACCAGTTCAAGGAGAAGCCTGATCTGGAGACTGCTAAGCACTATATCAGTGAGCATAACTTTTTCTGGAATGCCGGTATCTTTGTCTGGAGCGTGGAGACCATCGTCAATGCCCTGCGTGTGTATGCACCGCGTATCAACAATATCTTTGAGCGCATGCAGAATGTCATGGGCACGTCACAAGAGCAAGAGACGATTAATAAGGTGTATCCCGACTGCGACAATATCTCCATTGACTATGCCGTGATGGAGAATGCCGAGGAGATCTTTGTCTTCCCGGCAGACTTCGGTTGGAGCGACCTCGGCACATGGGGTTCACTGCTGCTGCAAAGCCAGCGCGATATGTACGGCAACGGACTCATTGGCAAGAACATCCACACCTTTGAGTGCCGCAATTGCATTGTACACACTACCCAGGAGAAGAAGGTGATCCTGCAAGGCCTCGACGGATATATCGTAGCTGAGCACGACGATACCTTGCTGATCTGTAAGCTCTCGGAAGAGCAGCGCATCAAGCAGTTCCAAAACAATTAATCGGTTGTGCCCTTTACCAAAGATAACTTTAAACACATCATACCATGCTGACCTTTCCTTGTGCCAAGATCAATCTTGGATTGAATATTGTCGCTGAGCGCCCAGATGGCTGTCACGACATACAGACGGTGTTTTATCCCATCCCGCTCACCGATGCCTTGGAGATCAAACACATGGATCCGGCTTTCCCTTCAGATCATCCTTGTGATCTGAAGGTCACAGGCAATGCCGTAGACTGTGATGAGCGCAGCAACCTTGTGGTGAAGGCCTACGACCTCCTTGCTGCTGATTTTGAGTTGCCGCCGATCCATGCACATCTCTTCAAGCGCATCCCCTCGCAGGCGGGACTGGGAGGCGGCAGTTCTGATGGTGCCTTCATGATTCGCCTGCTCGACGAGCGTTTCCGGCTGAACATCGGCATTGCCGAGATGGAGCGCTATGCGGCTAAGTTGGGTTCCGACTGTGCGTTCTTCATCACCGCCGAACCGTCGTATGCCACCGGGCGTGGTGAGATCCTTGAGCCAGCTGATGGTCCCAAGGGCAATCTCCACGGCTATTCGATTGTAGTGGTGAAGCCCGACGTGGCAGTGTCTACACGTGATGCCTATGCGCAGATCGTCTGTCACATGCCCCGCAAGTCGTGCCGCGACATCGTACGTCAACCGATTGCCGCCTGGCGCGATGAGCTGACCAACGATTTCGAAGGCCCGGTCTTCAAGGCACATCCCGAGTTGGTACGTATCAAGCAGAGCCTCTACGACATGGGTGCGCTTTATGCTCAGATGAGCGGTAGTGGCAGTGCCCTCTATGGCATCTTTCGTGAGATACCACAAGGAGTGGAGGATCGGTTCAAAGGTTGCTTCGTGGCGTCAGCAGCACTGTAGACAGAACGGGAGTTAATTACCGTCAAATGGGGTAGAGAGTCCCTGAAAGGAATATGCTATATTATATTCCCGGCAATATAATCTTTTGATACTCGTTCTCGAAGTTCGGCGTGAACACACCTTTCCCGATGTTGTCCTTGATCTCTGCAGGACTCCAGAAACGGCCACCGGCGAGTTCGTCTTTGCTGGGATATACCTTGCCGTCGTAGACTGTGGTGAAGACCCATACCAGTTCCTTCTCACGCTGACTCTCAAAGACATAGTGCTTGATGAAGCATGGCGTGTAGTCGGTGATGCCAAGCTCCTCACTCACCTCGCGGTACAGTGCCTGTTCGACCGTCTCGCCGTAGTCGACATGACCGCCGCATGCCGTGTCCCATTTGTCGGGCTGGATATCTTTCCAGTGCGGACGCTGCTGCAGGTAGAGGCCGCCACAGCTGTTGAACACATGCAGGTGCACTACCGGATGGAGCACCTTACTGCCGTCGTGGGCTTTGCCGCGTGAGATTTTGCCGAGCACGCGGCCGTCTTCATCGACGACGGGAAAGAGTTCTTCTTTGTTATCCATATTCATTCTGAGTCTGTTTAGCTTTTATTTTCCGTTTTATTTTGTTATCTCAAATCTTCTTGCTATCTTTACAGAAGAAAGAGAAAGATAAATGAATCATATCCTATGGAAGTAAATCTCGACTTGATGTCTTTTATCGAAACGAGCATTCTGCCTCGCTACACAGCCTTTGGCCGCTCCCATGACCTGAGTCATGTGCAGCGTGTCATCGCCAATTCGCTGGAGCTGGCGCGCCGCACGGGGGCGGATATTAATATGGTGTATACCGTGGCAGCCTACCATGACCTTGGCATGAGCGGTCCGCGTGCCATCCACCATATCACAGGCGGCAAAATTCTTGCGGCGGATGCCCGGCTGAGGAAATGGTTCTCGCCCGGGCAGATCACCATCATGAAGGAAGCAGTAGAGGATCATCGCGCTTCAGCCTCACACGAACCGCGGAGCATCTACGGCAAGATCGTCGCTGAGGCTGACCGTGACCTCGATCCAGAGGTGGTATTTCGTCGTGCCGTGGAGTTCGGTTTGGAGCGTGATCCCGACAAGGACCGTGAGTGGCAGTGGCAGCGTTTCGACCGCCATATGGAGGAGAAGTACAGCGCCCGAGGCTATATCCGTCTTTGGATTCCCAACTCGCCCAATGAGGAAAAACTCAAACAGGTACGCGACATCATCGCTGACAAGGTTCGCCTACGCGAGGCCTTCAATCGTCTGTTTGATGAGGAGAGCTCGTCAAGGCGTTGAATGTCTTCTTCCCTTTGACATAGTATTGCCAGACAACACTAAAAGGAAGCTGCTCAGGTACCGTTTTGAGTTTCCTGCTCTTCTTGATGGCATCGCGGTCAGCGTCGAAGTCGTGTCGCCATTTATAGAAAGCACGCCGCGCCCGCAGGATAGCGATGAAGTCATGCCAGTTGCGGTTGACGATCAGCGTTTCCAGTGCGGCGATGTGGTCGAGCAGCCAGCGCATGTGCATCACGGGGCGGAGCTCCTCGTCGGGCAGGTTTTTATAGAGCATCGTCAGGTTGTTGCGGAAGTTGAGGAAGGTCTTCATCGGGTTGCCCTGCGGCAGTGTGCCACCGCCAACATGGTATACTTCGCTTTCTGGAATGCATACCACGCGCCGTCCACACAGTCGCAGTCGCCAGCAGAGGTCTATCTCCTCGTTGTGGGCAAAGAAGCGGGCGTCGAGTGCTCCTGCCTCCCAATAATCTTTGGCACGGATCATCAGACAGGCCCCCGTAGCCCACAGCACATCCATCTTATAGTCATACTGTCCATTGTCACGCTCCACGGTGTCGAAGACCCGGCCGCGGCACAGCGGATAGCCGAAGCGGTCGAGGAAGCCGCCCGAGGCACCGGCATACTCAAAGCTGTCTTTGTCGGCTTCACTGAGCAACTTAGGCTGGCAGGCCGCCACGTCGTCGTGGGTGTCCATATACTCTTGCAGGGGCGTGAGCCAGTGGTGCGTCACCTCCACGTCGGAGTTGAGCAGCACATAGTAGTCGGCCTCTATCTGCCGCAGCGCACGGTTGTAGCCGTCGGCAAAGCCATAGTTGCGGTCGAGCACAAGTGTCTTCACTTCCGGGAACTTCTGCGCGAGCATCTCCATTGAGCCGTCGGTGGAGGCATTGTCAGCCACCCATACCTCAGCGTCGTCGCGTGAGTATTTCAGCACGGTGGGCAGGAAGCGTTCCATCATCTTCCGTCCGTTCCAGTTCAATATGACGATAGCTGTCTTCATCGTTTTTCCTGTTTTTATTTCTCTATGTTGGGCTTTGCCAACAGCGTATCTTCTTTTCCATTCTTTCTGAAGCCACCGAGTGTCACGTTGAGAATCTCATTGTCGTACTCCTCGCGAGCCTCACCGGCAGGCAGGGTGACGCGGATGTAGTTGTCGGTGAAACCGTGCATGGCGTGTCCGGCGGGCGCTTTCTCGAAGAGCACGTGTCGTGTCTGCCCGATATAGTGGGCATAGAAGTCGTGCGTCTTCTTGTCGGAGAGTTCCAGGAGTCGTCTTGAGCGCTCCTTCTTGTCCTTGTCGCTGACCACGTAGGGGATGGCGAGTGCCGACGTGCCCGGTCGCTCGGAGTAGGGGAAGACGTGGAGCTGTGTCACGGGCAGGCTGTCGAGAAAGTCGTAGCAGTCCTCGAAGTACTCCGGCCGCTCGCCACGGCAGCCTACCATCACGTCGACACCGATGAACGCATCGGGCATGAGTTCCTTGATGAGGCGGATCTTATGGGCGAAGACATCACGCGTGTAGCGGCGGTGCATGAGTTTGAGCACCTCGTCATTGCCGCTCTGCAAGGGGATGTGGAAATGCGGCATGAAGGCGCGCGAGTGGGCACAGTACTCGATGAGCTCGTCGTCGATGAGGTCTGGTTCCAGCGAGCTGATGCGATAGCGCTGGATGCCCTCCACGCCGTCGAGGGCTTTGACCAGGTCGAGAAAGGTTTCGCCGGTGGTCTTGCCAAACTCTCCGATGTTCACACCGGTGAGCACGATCTCCTTGCCGCCTTCGTGTGCCGCCTGTTCGGCCTGCTCCACGAGCGAGGCGATGGTGGGGTTGCGAGAGAAGCCACGGGCGTAGGGAATGGTGCAGTAAGTGCAGAAATAGTCACATCCGTCCTGTACTTTCAGGAAGTAACGCGTGCGGTTGCCGCGTGAGCACGACGGTTGGAAAGTCTTGATGTCCTTGGTCTTCTCGTGGTGGAAGGCGTGGAGATGCCCTTCACGCGGTTGTGTCCACGCGTCGGAGAGATATTGTATGAGGTCGGCTTTCTCGTTGGAGCCGAGTACGAGGTCCACGCCGTCGATGGCGCTCACCGTCTCGGGCTCCAGCTGGGCATAGCATCCCGTGACCACAACAAAGGCGCCTGGGTTCTCGCGCACCATACGGTGGATGGCCTGACGGCATTTGTGGTCGGCCACCTCCGTCACCGAGCAGGTGTTGATCAGGCAGATGTCGGCGTGCTCACCCTCGTGAGCGGTCGTGACGCCCATCTCGCTGAGCAGCTTGCCAAAGGTGGAAGTTTCGGAGAAGTTGAGCTTGCAGCCCAGCGTGTAGTAGGCTGCTTTCTTGCCTTGGAAGGCACTGGTATTGATCATGCTTCTTTTCTTTTTATGCAAAGGTACTGTTTTCCCGTGACAATCTCACTGTAGAAGCAGGGAAAAGTGAAGTTTCTCTCCTTTTGGCAGACTTTTGTTGCATCGACCATAGACAAACGTCTGATTGCAAAAATCAACACGTGTTTTCTTTGTCATGTGGAGATAAATGCTTAATTTTGCGATGACGATGCTAAACATCGTACTTACAACTACATAGGCACTAATCTTTAAATATACACCTATTTACTATTACTGATTACTGTTTGGAGTCACATCTCCATGCAACAAAATTAGAAGTTATGAGAAAAATACTGTTACTCTCCGCCATGGCAGCCTTTGCCGCTATTTCAATAGCACAGACTCTGCATGACGGGCCCACCATGGGATGGAGCTCGTGGAACACCTTCGCTTCCAAAATCAATGCGCAACTCATCGAAAGCCAGGCCAAGGCCATGGCCGACAAAGGCTTGAAGTCTGCGGGATATACCTACGTCAATATCGACGACGGCTTTCAGGGCGGACGTGACAAGACGACGGGGCAGCTCGTCATCAACCAAGACCGTTTCCCCGGCGGACTGAAACCCGTCGTGGACTGTATCCACGGGCTCGGTCTGAAGGCGGGCATCTACTCCGATGCCGGACACAACACCTGCGCCGGATACTACGGCGGGGAGAAGCAGGAAGACGGCACGGGACTCTATGAGCACGACCAGCAGGACTGTGACTACTTCTTCAAAGACCTGCATTTCGACTTCATCAAGGTCGACTACTGCGGTGGCGATGCCGGTCAGAACAGTGAACGGCTCGGACTCAACGAGCAGGAACGCTATACAGCCATCAGCAAGGCCATCAAGAATACCGGACGTGAGGTGCGGTTCAACGTGTGCCGATGGAACTATCCCGGCACGTGGGTGAGCGACGTGGCAACCTCATGGCGTACGACCACCGACATCGCTGATGCCTGGAGTTCGGTGCGGCGTATCATCGGCGAGAACCTTCCGCTGGCCGCTTACAGCCATCGTGGGCACTACAACGATATGGATATGCTTGAGGTGGGACGCAGCATGACGGCAGAGGAGGACAAGACCCACTTCGGTATGTGGTGTGCGATGAACTCGCCGTTGCTCATCGGCTGCGACATGACACGCATCAAGGACCACACGCTGAAGCTCTTGACCAACCGTGATCTTATTGCCATCAACCAGGATCCCGTCGGCGAGCAAGCCTATGTGGTCAAGTTTGTCAACGGCTGTTACGTACTCGTGCGTGATGTAGACCGTGCGCAGGGTACCCACCGCGTGCTCGTGGTCTACAACCCGTCGGATGCTGAGCATCAGGTCAACGCCAATTTCCGTGATCTCTGTTTAAGCGGACGGGTAAGTATGCGCGACCTTTTCGAGCAGAAAGACCTTGGCCGTTTCAGCGCTTCCTATACCGTCGACGTACCAGCCCATGGCTGTCGCATCTATAAGCTGCAAGGTCAGAAGCGACGGGAGCAAATCCGCTACGAGGCAGAGACAGCCTACATCAGCGACTATCAGGAGATCTACAACAACCAGGCACTCAAGACGGGTATCTACGAAGTTGCTGACGGGCTCAGCGGACACTTCAAGACTTCGTGGATCGGCAGCAGCGCAAAGAACGACCTCCGCTTCCGCAAAGTCTACAGCCAGCGTGGCGGCGACTACTGTCTCACCATCGCTTATCTCTGTGGCGAGAACCGCAGCATGGATGTAGAAGTCAACGGTAAACTCGTGAAGACGCTCACCGTCAACTCTGGCAACGCTTCCACGGTGAGGACATCTGCTCCCATCAACGTACATCTCAAGAAAGGCTACAACGAGATCCGCCTCTCAAATACAAAGAACTGGATGCCCGACATCGACTACATCGAGGTGGCGAAGGTGAAATAAGGAAGCACAGCTTTAGCTTACAAGGAATTGGTTGAAAATAATGCCACATCATATACTTTAAGTTGATTTGTGCGTGCGGTTTTTGTACCAGTTCGGCGAATATCTTTCACACAGCAACACGGGGAGGCACACCTAAATTTTTTATGTGTAGGGGCGAGGGTTCTCCCGAGAGATTTGTTGTCGGGAGGTCCGCTGCCCTCAGCGGACGAAGCAATTTGAATGCACTCTGCATTATTGTCCGCTGGGGGGCAGCGGACCTCCCGGAAACTGACTCCCAATTGACCAAATCCTAAAAAGCGATGTAGTAGATCCATGTCATTGTTTAGAAAACTGACAAAAAACGGGCAAAATACAGGCGATTTTCTGCACGAAGGTGTACTTTGCTCTCAATTTTGCGAATTTTGGGTGCTTTTTTATAAATAGCTAATTATTAGGATGTTATGAGTGTACTGGCATTTTGCGAGCATGAAAAACGTTGATGTTGGTCGTCAAAGTGCCGTTTTCTTGCAAAATTCTCTAGAGAATTTCTCATCATTACGGTGGTTTGTATGCATCATCTAAGCGTGATGCTCCGGTCAACACGCTTAGATGATGTGATGATCTCGCCTTTTTCTTAGGTACAAAGTGCCTTTTTGATGACCAAACGCCGGTTTTCTGACTTTTTCATTCTCTAGATTGCAAGTTCACGCGGAGGTACTTTTGTCGGAATAATTCTGAGTTGTGGTTATCTTGCTCAGACTATATGCCCTGCTCGCCTGACATACTTGGATTTTTCTGAGCGACTGTTTGCCGGTATTTCTTTGGCGATACACCGACGATCTTGGTAAACAGTCGCGAGAAATAATAGCAGTCGTCGATGCCTACCATCGTGCATATCTGGTTGATCTTGAGATCAGTGGTCTCCAAGAGCTGGCAGGCCCGGTTCACCTTGAGCCGGTTGAAATAGTTGAGCGGCGACTGTCCGATGCTTTTACGGAAGATAAGAGAGAACTGCGAGACCGAGTATCCGATGTAGTCGCACAGTTGTTGGAGTGTCAGCTGCTTCTCGATGTTCTCCTTCATATACCTCACCGCCATGGTGACGATGTCCGTGGTGTTGATGCGTTCTTGCTGAGGGTTGTAGTGCCTGAACTGTTTCAGATAGCAGAGCGAGGCTAGGAAGGCGTAGAGCAGTGAAGAGGCATATCGCAGATTTTCGAGGCTGTAGTTGTCGCTGAGCGTCAGGAAAATATCTTCAAAGATGTCGTTTCGCAGGTTGATACGGGAGTTCGTGCCCGGCGCAATCTCTTTAGGTTCCAGCTGTCCCTCGCCGAAGCAGTGTGCCATCTGACCGGTGAAATGCATCCAATAGATTGTCCATGGATCTTGGTTGTTCGACGCATAGACGTGCGGCATACTCCGCGGGATGATGACAAACTGATTGCTGCGGATGACGTGTCGCTTTCCCGCTACTTCGTACCATCCACTGCCTTTCATGCAGTAGATGAGAATATATTGTGCCACACCCTCAGGCCGCTCACGATAGTGGTACATGGCGTGGGGGTAATAGCCGATGTCGGTGATGTAGAGCTGACGGAGGAACTCGTCGTTTTCGCAAATATGTCTGATCATGTTTGGTAAGACGATGGAGCGCTCACCGGAAAAACCGTTTTTGATTCTTAGCATGTAGGTTCGCAAATTAGTCGGTTACAAAGATAAGGAAACTTTGTCACTTATCGTAATATTATCCATCTTTTCCTTGTTATAATCTATTTCCAACTTGAAATCTTTACAGTAACTTTGCACTATCAATCAAAATATCAAATCGAATTCTATCTAAACAGTCCATTTATGAGTAAGAATGCATATACATACTTTATATGTATGGTAGGAGCCTTCGGCGGTCTGCTCTTCGGTTATGACTGGGTAGTCATCGGAGGAGCGAAGCCTTTCTATGAGGCTTATTTCGGAATTGGCTCATCACCGGGCCATCAAGGCCTTGCCATGACCGTGGCTTTGATCGGTTGTATGTTCGGAGCCCTGACCGTAGGATGGCTGGCCGACCGGATGGGTCGAAAGAAGCTGCTGACCCTATCCTCCATTGTTTTTCTGCTGTCGGCTTTGGCCACGGGCGCGGTACTTAGTTTCAATACCTTTCTCATCGCCCGCTTCTTTGGAGGTGTCGGCATCGGCCTGGCCTCGGGACTCTCTCCCATGTATATCGCAGAAGTCGCTCCGGCTTCTATCCGTGGCCGCATGGTATCGCTCAACCAGATGATGATCGTCATCGGCATCCTTGCCGCCCAGATTGTCAACTGGCTCATTGCCCAGCCTATGTCGGCGGGGATGACCGAGGCCGCTATCGCCCAGTCTTGGAATGGACAGATGGCTTGGCGCTGGATGTTTTGGGTGCCGATGCTCCCTTCCGCCATCTTCTTTGTTCTCAGCCTGTTCATTCCCGAGAGTCCGAGATGGTTGCAGATGCGTGGACATAAAGGCGACGCCACGGCTACACAGGACAGAGGCAGTCTTTCGGCCTTGTTTTCCCGGCGCTACGCTGCCGTCCTGCTTCTTGGCATCTTCATCGCCGTCTTCCAACAGTGGTGTGGCACGAATGTCATCTTCAACTATGCCCAGGAGATCTTCCAACAGGCTGGCTATGAGATTGGAGACGTGCTCTTTAACATCGTGGTCACCGGCATCGCCAACCTTGTGTTCACCTTCGTCGCCCTTCACACCGTCGACAAGTTGGGCCGTAAGCCCCTCATGCTGCTTGGAGCCGGCGGACTGTGTCTGATCTATGCCATTCTCGGCACCTGCTACTATCTGCAAGTCACCGGCGTGGGCATGATCGTGCTGGTGGTGCTGGCCATTGGCTGTTATGCCATGACCCTTGGCCCCTGCACCTGGGTGCTGATCTCAGAGATCTTCCCCGACAAGGTTCGGTCAGTGGGCGTGTCGACGTGTACCTTTGCTTTGTGGATCGGCTCCTCCACGCTCACCTACACCTTCCCCTTCCTTAACCGCTCGTTGGGCAGTTACGGTACGTTTTGGATCTATGCCGCCGTCTGTGCCGTTGGCTTCATCGTCTTCGCCACCAAGCTGATGGAGACAAAAGGCACGTCGCTAAAGTAATATTCATTATTTAAAATTTATACACTATCCATTATACATAACTATGGTAAAAGCATGGAAAGAGGACGTCGTCATCCCTACTTATGAGATCGGGCAACCCGACAAGAACCCTATGTATCTTGAGAAACGAGTCTACCAAGGCTCCAGTGGCGTGGTATATCCATATCCCGTCATCGAGAAGATCAGTGATCAGCCTGTAGCTCACACCTGGCACGCCATATATATCGAGAACGAATACATCAAAGTGATGGTGCTGCCGGAACTCGGTGGCCGCATACAGATGGCCTACGACAAGGTGAAGGGTCGTCACTTCGTCTACTACAATCATGTCATCAAGCCTGCTCTCGTGGGATTGACGGGCCCCTGGATCAGTGGCGGCATCGAGTTTAACTGGCCTCAGCACCACCGCCCGTCCACCTTTCTGCCCGTGGACGCTACGATCGAAGAGAACGCCGACGGCTCCGTGACCGTGTGGGTCAACGAATATGAGCGTATGTTCCATCAGAAAGGAGCCGCAGGCTTTACGCTTCGTCCCGGTAAGGCTTACCTTGAAATCAGAGGCCACCTCTATAATGGCACACCGCTGCCGCAGACCTTCCTGTGGTGGGCCAACCCTGCCGTGGCTGTCAACGACTATTATCAGAGCGTCTTCCCGCAGGACATCAACGCCGTTTTCGACCACGGCAAGCGTGCCGTCAGCTCGTTCCCGATCGCTACAGGCACCTATTACAAGATGGACTACTCCGCAGGTGTGGACATCTCCAACTATAAGAACATCAAGGTGCCGACATCCTATATGGGTGTCAACTCGAAATACAACTTTGAAGGCGGCTATGAGAATGACTCTCATGGCGGTATGCTCCACGTGGCCAGCCACCATGTCTCGCCGGGTAAGAAGCAGTGGACATGGGGCAATGGTGACTTCGGACGTGCCTGGGACCGCAATCTCACCGACCACGACGGTCCGTATATCGAGCTCATGGCAGGCGTGTTCACAGAGAACCAGCCCGACTTCACGTGGCTCATGCCTTACGAGGAGAAGCGCTTCACACAATATTTCATGCCCTATCAGGAGGTAGGTATCGTGAAGAATGCCTCTAAGGATCTTGTCTTCAACATCGACAAGAACGAGAATGGCACCATTTGGTTCAAACTTTATGCGACCGGCAAACAGCACGTGCATGTCGTTCTGAAGAATGACGACGGTACGATATATTATAATAGGGAGGTGGACCTGAGCCCTGAGCAAATGCTCGTAGAGCAGCGCATAGACGTCAATGACTCGCCATTAAGTACATTGTCATTCTATGCCAACGATCTGCAATGGCATGCCGAGCCCGACGAGATCCGTCCTATCCCCGACGCCGCCGAGGCTGCGCTGTCGCCCCAGGACACCAAGACCAACGACCAGCTCTATCTCACCGGCTTGCATCTGGAGCAGTATCGTCATGCCACATGGAATCCTACTGACTATTACGAGGAAGCCCTGCGCCGAGACCCTAACGACTATCGCGGCCTCAATCAGATGGGCTTGTGGTATCTGCGACGGGGTCGCTTCGACAAGGCAGAGCCTTATCTGCGCCATGCCCAGAAAGTTCTCTATAAGCGCAATCCCAATCCTTACGACGGTGAGCCGCTCTACAATCTGGCTTTGACGCTACGCTGTCAGGGCAGGCGGCACGAGGCTTACGAGTGGTTTTGGAAAGCAGCGTGGAGCTACGCCTGGCGGAGCGCTGCCCTCTATCAGGCTGCCTGCATCTCTGCAAAGGAAGGCCGGCTCAACGATGCCTTGGATGAAATCGACAGCAGTCTGGCTTGCAACAGCCGCAACCATAAGGCACTGGCATTGAGAGCCACGGTGCTTCGCTTGGCCGGACGCAAGGACGAAGCGCTGAGCGTCTGCCAGGAGAGCAAGCAAATAGACCTCTTCAACTACGGCTGCCGTTATGAAGAATATTTGCTCACCGGCGATAAGGACGTGCTCGACGAACTCATCGCGCTGATGCACGGACAGCCCAACAACTACGACGAACTCGGACTGGACTATTGGCGTTGCGGACAGGACGAGGTGGCCGCTGCCATCTGGCAACTTGCCGTTGACAATGGTGCCACAACGGCTATGACCTATTACTATATGGGGCTCGCCGGAAAGAAGGAAGGCTTTGACTTCGGTGCCCAGGCTTGCAGCGACTACTGCTTCCCCAACCGCCTTGAGGCAATCCTCGCCCTGCAGGCTGCCATCGACTATAATGCCGGGGACGCTAAGGCGCACTACTATCTCGGCACGCTCTACTATGGTGCACGTCAGTACGATGTTGCCCGTCTCCACTGGAACCGTTCTGCAGAGCTCGACCCGACATTCCCCACTGTGTGGCGCAACCTCGCTTTGGAAGAGTTCAACAAGGAGAACAATCCTGAGCAGGCCGTGGCCGATATGGAGAAGGCTTTCAGCCTCAATACCCGCGACAGCAGAATACTCATGGAGCTCGACCAGCTCTATAAGCGACTCGGCTACGACCATGACATGCGGTTGAAACATCTTGAGCAATACCCCGAGCTCATTGCCCAGCGCGACGACCTGCTGTTGGAGGAGATCACCTTGCTCAATCTCACCGGCCACTATGAGCAGGCCAAGGAGAAACTCGATGCCCATCAGTTCCATCCTTGGGAAGGCGGTGAGGGAAAGGTCAGCGGACAATATCAGCTCTCACGTGTGGAGCTTGCCAGACAGGTCTTGGACCGTAAAGACTTTGATGCGGCCATTCAGCTCCTCAATGAGTGCCTCGTCTATCCGCCTCATCTCGGTGAGGGCAAGCTCTACGGCGCCCAGGAGAACGACTTCTACTATCTCCTTGGTTGTGCTTACGACGCCAAGGGAGAGAACGCAAAAGCTGTGGACTGCTGGGAGAAAGCCACACTTGGACCCACAGAGCCGGCGGCAGCCATGTACTACAACGATGCCAAGCCCGACAAGATATTCTACCAGGGCATGGCCCTGCTGAAGCTCGGCAGGACCGACGAGGCGCACGGACGCTTCTACAAGCTCGTCAACTATGGCAAGAACCACCTCTTCGACAACGTCGTCATGGACTACTTCGCCGTCTCGCTGCCCGACCTACAGATATGGGAAGGCAACCTTAACCTCGCCAACCGCGTGCACTGCAACTATATGCTGGCACTCGGATACTACGGGCTGCACGACGAGACACACAGCATGAAACACCTTGCCTTGGCTACTCAGTTGGATCCCAATCACTTGGGAATCTATCAGTTCAGAACTTTTATCAATCCATCTGTGATATAAAATGAACAATATGCAATCTGTTATGAAATGTCTTTTGAAATCTTTCGTATTATTGGCCCTCTTGCTGACCTTGCATCCACAAGCGTGGGCACAGCCGAAGATTACCTGGGACTCCAAGAGTCTCCTGGTCGACGGGCGACGTGTGGTGCCGGTCATGGGAGAGATACACTATTCGCGTCTTCCGGAAGACGAGTGGGAGGGTGCTGTTAAGAATATGAAGGCTGGTGGCGTGACGATGATTGCCACCTATGTCTTCTGGAACCATGTGGAGGAACAGGAAGGCCAGTGGGACTGGAGCGGACGGCGCAACCTCCGCCACTTCCTGGAAATCTGCAAGCAAGAGCAGATGCCGGTCGTCCTTCGTCTGGGTCCTTTCTGCCACGGCGAGGTGCGCAATGGCGGCATCCCCGACTGGTTCTTCACCAAAGGCATCAAGAGTCGCAGTGAGGATCCTCGCTTCTTAGCCCTTGTCGAGAAGCTCTACCGGCAAATCTTCACCCAGGTGCAAGGCTTGCAATGGAAAGACGGCGGCCCGGTCATCGCCTGTCAGTTCGACAACGAATACCACGGGAAGGGCTCGTACCTCATGGCACTGAAGCAGGTGGCACAGCGCATCGGCTTCGACCTGCCCTTCTACACACGCACCGGCTGGCCCAACCTCGCCACACCCGTGCCCTACGGCGAGATACTGCCCCTCTATGGCGACTATGCCGACGGCTTTTGGGAGCGAAGCATAGCACCGACCGCCGGTAACTACTATAAAGCATTCTTCTTCCAGCCTAATCGTGTCAATGACAATATAGCTACCGAACAGATCAAGTATGACAGTGTGTCTTCCTCCTCTGCTGGAAAGGGCCGGGGCGGCGCTTCTTATCCTTATTTCACTTGTGAGCTTGGTGGCGGCATGATGACCTCGTATCACCGTCGCGTCTACATGTATCCCAACGATGCCTATGCCATGGCCGTGGTGAAGCTTGGCAGTGGCAGCAACCTGTTGGGCTATTATATGTATCATGGTGGTACCAACCCCGAGGGCAAGTGCGCTTATCTCAATGAGACGCAGCGCACGATGGCTACCAACTACAATGACTTGCCGGTGAAGACCTATGATTTTCAAGCTCCTCTTGGCGAGTTTGGGCAGGCGAACTCTGTCTTCTTCCGCCTGCGTCCCCTTCACCGTTTCATGCACGACTTCCAAGAGACGCTGGCACCGATGGAGGCACACTTCCCCAACACGGCGCAGGCACGCAAGGGCGACGATTCTTATCTGCGGTGGAGCTATCGCAGCGACGGACATTCAGCGTTTGTCTTCTTCAACAACTATGAGCGCCTGCAGCATCTCACGGCAAAGAAAGGCGTGCAGTTCCATGTCGGTGACGTAACATTCCCCTCGCGCCCGATGGTCATTCCCGCTGACGCTATCGGCATCTTCCCCGTTGGTGTGGCGGGCATCCGCCATGCCACGGCACAGGTCGTTGGCAAGGAAGGCAGCAAAGTCTATCTCATGCAGGTGAAAGGTGTTCCTGTGGAGATCGCTTTTGAGGATGGGAAGGTTATCAGAAACGCTAAGCCGCGCGGAACGGGCAAGCCCATCTATAAGCACTATTACCTGCTGACCACCGAAGAGGCAGAGCAGATGGGCAAGACCGTGAAGCCTTTCTCGCATACGGTGATGGAGAAGGTGCCTTTTGAAAGAAAGCGTGAGGCTGGACCGCTGCGAACGATTACCATCGGAGTGAACAAGGTTGCTGAGGAACCGACAGACGCTGACTTCAACCAAGCAGCAGTCTACACGATCAGTCTGCCCGACAGCCTTTCTCCTGATGCGCTCCTCGACATCAACTACCACGGCGACTGCGCACGGCTGTATGCCAATGGTAAGTTGATCGACGACAACTTCTACAACGGACGGCACTTCCAGTATGGTTTGTGGCGACTGCCTAAGAACACCCAAAAGCTTGAGCTTCGCATTCTGCCCATGCAGAAAGATGAGCCCGTATACTTCCCTCAAGAAGCTGACACCACACCGGGCGAAGGCATTAACAGCATAAAGATCCTCAGCCGATGAAATATTTTGGCATTCTCATTTTCTCTCTGCTCTCTGTCCTGTCTGTGGAAGCTGGAAACGTCATCGGCCTCAGCGGCAACTGGCAGGCTCAGCTGCACGGCAACCCATCGCAGTACGCGGTCAGGCTGCCGGGCTCTCTGCTGACAAACCATCTCGGTGACGACCTTTCGGTTAACACCCGGTGGACGGGCTCGCTCTACGACTCCTCGTTCTACTACAATCCCTACATGGCTCCGTACCGCCGGAAGGGTCACATGAAGTTCCCCTTCTTTCTCACTCCCAACAAACACTATGTGGGTGAGGTGGTCTACACACGTGCCATCTTTGTGCCGAAAGCGTGGAAAGGCAGGAAGGTGACACTCTTCCTCGAACGACCGCACATCGAGACCACGGTAACGGTCAACGGTAAAGTGGTGGGGCATCAGATGAGTCTCAATACCCCACATGTCTACGATGTGACGTCGGCTATTGTGCCTGGAAAGGAAAACGCCATTGTCATCAAAGTGTACAATGGTATTGAGAACGTTTGCGTGGGACAAGACTCGCACAGCGTCACCGACCAAACGCAGGGCAACTGGAATGGCCTTGTCGGCCGAATGGAACTGCAATGCCACGGAAGACACGCTGTCGGCAACGTACAAGTGTACCCTCATATAAATAATGAGTCGGCCACAGTTGTCGTCAGTGGCACAAAAGAGAAGCTGACGTTTCTCTTAGACGGCAAAAGTGTTGACGCCAAGCGGCAGAACGATTCCACCTATCTGTTGGCCGTGAAGAACGCACGGCAGTGGTCCGAGGCTTCACCCTCTGTCTATCAGTTAGTCGTGTGCTCGCACGATGATACCTGTCGCACGACTTTCGGAATGCGTGAGATCAGCATCCGTGGCACACAGTTCTATCTCAACGGCCATCCCATTTGGATTCGCGGCACGGTAGAAAATTGCGACTTTCCGCTTACGGGCTTCCCGCCTACCGACGTGGCGAGTTGGAAGCGCATCTTTGTCAAGTGCATACAGTATGGCCTCAACGCCATGCGTTTCCACAGCTACTGTCCGCCTGAGGCTGCACTCACAGCGGCCGATGAGGTAGGTTTCTATCTGGCTCCCGAGGGACCGAGCTGGCCCAACCATGGTGTGAAGATGAACTGCGGCATGGCCATCGATCGTTATCTCATGGACGAGACGCAGCGTATGGTGCGATGCTATGGCAATCATCCCTCGTTCCTGATGATGTCGGCCGGCAACGAACCGGCTGGTGATTGGGTCACTTGGGGCAACCGCTGGGTGGCTTATTGGAAGCAAACGGATCCCCGACGTGTCTATTGCAGCTTTAACGTAGGTGGCGGATGGGCGTGGGACAATGGCTCGGAATATCACGTGAAAGGTGGGGGACGCGGGCTCGACTGGAATCATGCGGCTCCACAAAGCATGGACAACTACGACAAAGACCTGCACTTCCCGCGCAACTACAAGGACAGCGTGCCCAACCACTCGCCCATCATCGCCCATGAGCAGGGACAGTGGTGCGCGTTTCCCGACCTGAGGGAGCGCAGCCAGTACACGGGAGTCTACAAGGCTTACAACTTCGACATCTTCGCCGATCTGTTGCGTGACAATGGCATGGCGACGATGGCCGGGAAGTTTCTCCATGCCAGTGGCAAACTGCAATCGCTGTGCTATCGCTTGGAGATGGAGCGCAACTTGCGCACAAAAGATTACGCCGGCTTCATGCTTCTCGGTCTCAACGACTATAGTGGTCAGGGTACGGCTCTGGTCGGACCTCTGAATGTCTTTTGGCGTGAAAAGGGTTATGTCGACAGCACCGAGTGGCGGCAGTCGTGCAACGACCTCGTCGTCATGGCTGAGTTCCCCAAGTTTGTCTTTGCCTCCGGAGAGACATGTGATGTCTCCGTCGATGTCTACAATGCAGTCTATGGCAAGGATAGTCTTCGGGCCCAGCTGTCTTATGCCATCTCGCCATCAGTTGGAAATACGATCGTGGGTACATTTGACATCTCCAGTGGCAAGCGTCTGCATGTAGCGCGCATACCTCTTTTCACTAATGCTGTTCAGCCCGGCAAGTACACGCTCACGCTGAGACTGCAAGCTGACGGCCGGACCGTCACGAATCAATACGACTATTGGGTCTATCCGCCTTTGTCTTCTCTGGATGGCGAGCCTCACGACCGGGATCTCTACATCACCGACTCGTTAGACAGCCGTGCGCTCACCCTGTTGCGTCGTGGCGGCAAGGTGCTCATCACGGCGGCTGGCAAGGTACGCTACGGCAGCGATGTGAAGCAGACCTACCTGCCCGTCTTCTGGAATACGAGTTGGTTTAAGATGCGTCCGCCGCATACCACGGGCTTGACCATTGCTACGCAGCACCCGCTGTTCCGTGAGTTTCCCACCGACGACTGGAGCAATCTCAACTGGTGGGAACTGGTCAACAACGCCCAGGTGATGAACCTCGCAGCGTTGCCCCGTGACTATCAGTCGCCGATACAGCCTATCGACACCTGGCACGTGAGCCGTAAGCTCGGCATGCTGATAGAGGCCAACGTGCTCAACGGCAAGCTGCTGATGACCACAATAGACATCAGCAACCACCTCGACTACCGTCTGGTGGCGCGGCAGATGCGCAAGGCACTCATCGACTATATGGAGAGTGACAACTTCCAACCAAGTCTGACGTTGCCCATATCGGTCATCGCCGACCTCTTCACCAAAACGGCTCCGCCCGTCAACATGTACACCAAGGACTCTCCGGATGAGCTGAAACCGAAAGTGAAATAGAGGGGCGGAAACAAGGCAAGATATCTCATTTCGTAATAATGTCCATCAAAATAGATGGCTTTGTCCATTTTCTGGATACTTTATATATCTTAATTTTGCACTTAGAACAGGATTTATATCCGCATCATGATATCTAACTCAAATACTAAAAACTAACAAGATGATGAGAAGCAACCTTATCTATGTATCTTGCCTTGCTCTGTCGCTATGCGGTACAGTCGGAGCCTATGCTCGGCCAAGTACAGCCCCCGCTCATCCAGAGACAGGCCAAACCTCCAAATCTATTCCTGTTGTCAAAGGCACTGTGTTCGATCAAGACGGGCAGCCAGTGATTGGCGCCACCGTAATCGTCAAAGGCACCAGTAACGGTACGGTTACAGACTTTGATGGAAACTATGTGCTTCAGAATGTCCCTAAAGGAGCGACTGTAGAGATCTCCTTTATCGGCTATGTCAGTCAACAGATGACGGTACAGGGGGCAGCCATGGGTGCCACAAAACTGAAAGAAGACAACAAAACGCTCAATGAACTTGTTGTTATCGGCTATGGCACACAAAGAAAAGCCGACCTGACGGGTTCCGTGGCTAACGTAGATGCAAGCAAACTCAACACACAGAGTAATGCTACTATTGGACAGGCCTTGCAAGGAAAGATTGCAGGTGTTGACATTGTCTCACAAGGCGGTTATCCAGGTAGTGGCACACGCGTCATGGTACGTGGTATTGGTACTCTCAACAATGCCACACCTCTTTATATTGTAGATGGCATGTATATGTCGAGCATCGATCAAATCAACCCTTCCGACATTGAAAGTATTGATGTGTTGAAGGATGCTTCCTCGTCGGCTATCTACGGTTCCAGGGCTGCCAACGGCGTGGTCATCGTCACTACCAAGAGCGGCTCCAACACGGATGGCGTTCCTAACATCAATGCAACGGCCAGCATCGGAGTGAATGCACCCTCGAAGTACCTCGACCTCCTCAATGCGTCACAATGGGCACAGGTAACTACAGAGAGTCGGGCTGCCGCAGGTTTGGTACCGCTCGTGATGGCACAGAACTTAGATCAGCGGGAAGACAACGACTGGCAAGACATCATGCTGTCTCCGGCACTCATGCAGAACTATAATCTCTCGGTTTCTGGCGGTGGAAAATACACGAAGTACTATGATAGCTTTGGGTATACCAACCAGGATGGTACGATGAAAAATACCAGTTTCAAGCGCTACACCATGCAGAGCAAGCTTGATTTTGAGAAGGGTATTGTCAACCTTGGCACCAATGTCATCTTGTCCTATGATGAGAACAAGCCTATGCTCAGTGATATCAGAGGTGGCATGATTGGCCAGAGCCTTCTCTCGGTACCAACGCTGTCACGCTATGACAACACGAAGGTAGGAGGGTATGGCGCCACAGAGGGCGACGTCCTCAATTTGCGAAACCCACTGGGCATGGCTGACAACAGCCTGATATGCAACCGCGAGAACAACACGAAGATATATGCCAATGTCTATGTGAGCGTAGAACCTATCAAGGGATTGAAATACAAGTTCAGTTTTACCCCCGACTTCCAGTTCTACCGTTACAACACCTTTACTGGACTTTTCGATTTTGGCGGCGACAAGAATACCATCACTACCAATTCAGAGACACAGACACGTACGCGCAACCTCTTGTTGGAGAATCTGCTTACCTTCGACCGTACCTTTGGCAAACATAAGGTGTCGGCCTTGGCAGGCTTCTCTTTCCAAGACAACCGCTATCGCTACTTACTTGGCTCCGGCCAGAATCTTCCCGAAGGATTGAGAGAGCTCGACGCTGCCACAAGTGGACTCACGTCAAGCGGCAACAGCTGGCACTCTACCTTGACTTCCATTCTCGGCCGTGCGTTCTATTCTTATGACAACCGTTATCTCATCCAGGCAACCATCCGTAGAGACGGCTCTTCCAAGTTCGGCCCCGGCCATCATTGGGGAAACTTCCCATCGGTTTCAGCTGGCTGGAACATTGGTGAGGAGAACTTCGTGAAAAAGAATGTGAATTGGATTGACCAATTGAAACTGCGTCTCGGCTATGGTGAGCTCGGCAACCAAGAGATATCGAACTACATGTATTCGGCTGTCGTCAGCTCCGGTATTAACTATCCCTATGTGGGCAATGGCGTTTACACAGGTGCATTCCCCAAGAATTTCGCCAATCCAGACATCAAGTGGGAGTCAACGTCTATGACCAATGTGGGTATTGACTTTATGGCCTTCAACAGCAGGCTGAGCCTCACCTTAGACTACTATGTAAAGAACACTAAGGACATTCTCCTTCAGGTGCCAATACCTCTTTCGACAGGATCGGCCTCGAATCCTGTGAGAAATGCAGGAAAGATACGTAACAGAGGTTTTGAGTTCAATATCGGCTGGAACGACCATATAGGAAAAGACTGGAATTACAGTGCCAGCTTCAATGGTTCTTTCAACAAGAACAAGGTTATCAGCATGGGTACTGACAGCCAGTTCATCACCGGCGGCACAGTTCATGGTGGAACATGGACGACGAAGACCTTGGCCGGCTATCCTATTGCAGGATTCTGGCTGATTCCCACTGACGGCTATTTCAACAGTAAAGAAGAAGTGCAGGCCTACAACAAGGATGGAAAGCTCATTCAGCCCAGTGCTGAGCCTGGTGACATACGTTTCAAGGATGTCAATGGCGATGGCACCATCAACGATGACGACCGTGTCTATAGCGGAAGTCCATTCCCTGATCTCACCTATGCTTTCAACGGGAACGTCAGCTATAAGAGCTTCGACTTGAGCTTTACCCTTCAGGGCGTCGTGGGCAACAAGATCTATAACGCCACACGTCAGGAACTGGAGAACGTGACATATGGCAGCAACTACCTGGCTACTGTACTGGACCACTGGACAGAGCAGAACCACAATGCCGCTACTACTCGCCTCGTGTGGAACGACCCCAACCGCAACGCCCGCACGGAGAGCACACGCTTTTTGGAAAGTGGCACCTACCTGCGGCTTCGCTCCGTACAACTGGGTTACAATCTTCCCAAGAACTTCCTTGGCATCTTCAAGTCTGCCCGGGCATATATTGAATTAGACAATCTCTTCACTATCACGCCTTATAGCGGCTATAGTCCGGATGTCAATGCCAGCAGCGTTTATCAGCGTGGATTCGACGAGTTCATCTACCCCAACAACCGCACCTATATGGCCGGTATCAATCTCACATTCTAAACCTTTTACTATTCTACAACTATGAAAAGACTTCATGTCTATATACTAAGTGCAGTCTTGGGCACGGTCATGGTCAGTACTTCATGTAGTGACCAACTTGACCAGGTCAATCCCAACGCACAAACAGAGAGCACTTTCTGGAAGACCCAGTCGGATTTCGACAAAGCGCTTGTGGCCTGCTATTCCCCACTCAAGGAGGGCATTAACGGTGGTTATTATGGTACTCGTGGCGTGATGATGCGCATTGCCAGAGCTGACGAGGTGGAGTTCCGAAACGACATCAGCGACATCTTCTCGGCTTGCTACTTCACCAACTCCAATGGCAATGCTGTGGCACAATCCATATTCTATCAGTTCTACAGCGGCATCTTCAGATGCAACAGTGTGTTGCAGCACATTGAAGATGCAAGCCAGGGACTGCTCAGTGATGATTTCTCGAAAGAAGCCCGTGGTGAAGCTTCGTTCCTCCGTGCGCTGTATCTCTTCAACTTGGGAAAAGAGTTCAAGGATGCCCCATTGCGACTGAAGGCTTCTGAAAACTCTGCCGACTTCCCGTTGGCAAAGTCATCACAGAAGGAGATATGGGATCAGGCCATCTCTGACTTGGAGACAGCTGTCTCCTGTCTTCCTGTAAAAGCCATTGCTCTCGGCAAACCCTCAAAAGGGGCCGCCTATGCGCTCATGGGGAAAATCTATCTTTACGAAAAAGAGTATGACAAAGCTATTGATGTGCTGGAGCCGCTTACCAAATCACCTTACAGCTATTCGCTCTGCCAAGATTTCCGTTGGAATGTTGACGAAGCACATGAATTCAATAGTGAGAGCATCTTTGAAGCACCAATGGAGGATGTTGGCGGAACGAATGTGTGGAGTAACGGCGAAACCAACAATACCAGCCAGACTACATCCAGAGCAATGGAGTACGCTGCTTCTGTCGTTGGCGGATGGTTTGAGGCGCAGCCCACAAAGCAAATCATGAACATCATGACACAGGAGAAAGACAAGAATGGCAACTATGACTACCGGGCACGTGTATCTGTAGCTTGGGATTATGACGGATGTATGTACTATAAGGAGCCGTTCCGTCAGAAATTTCCAAAGAGTCAATGGGACACCTATTGGATTCTTCGCTATGAGAATTGGGACAAAGATGTCAACGAAGATGCATCGTGTAAATCGACGATCAACGAGCGAGTATTGCGGTACGACGGCGTCATCCTGAATCTGGCAGAATGTTATCTCTTTAGCATGGCTCACAAAGACCTCCAAAAATCGGTTTCGTATATCAACATGATTCGTGAGCGTGCCAACCTGAACGATTACAAAGGCAGCATGACTGAGGCGGATATCTTCCGTGACCTGGAGCACCAGAGAGCCATTGAATTCTTTGTTGATGGAGAACGTTTCTACGACCTTCGCCGCTGGGGACTGCTCGATGAGCGCATAAAGACCTGCAACGCCGTACGATACAAGCAGTTGGAAACCGGAAAGGTGGGCAACACCAATAAGTATTATTATCTGCCTATCCCGTCGGCAGAACTGGAGACCAACCAGCTCTGTACACCCAGCGAGGGATGGTAGCCAGATTCAATGACGAGAAAGAGTACATTATTTGTATATTCACTATGGGGGTCTTCGGTGCCGTGTTAGGCTCTACATGATTGTGAGTTCACGGCTCCGAAGACACCTATGGAGATTGAATAGAAGAGAGCCAACTCAATATGAGGGAAGCTCTGGCTCAGGTGCGGAAGTCCGTGGCTGGTCACCACGAAGACCGAACGTCAAGTTCTGAAAGCAGTTGATGCCGACGAGCAGGTCAATGCGTGGAACTTGATTTTGTTGCCTGACAAACAAGCGTTCGCTGCGTAGAAAAAGATCATTCTCTACGTAGCGAACGATCTTTTTCTATAGGATTACAATATTGGGAACATTGTTTCAACCTCATACGAACACAGTTTCGACCACGCGAGAACACTGTTTTGATACCATAAGAACACCGTTTGTCATCAACGACATTGGAATCGCGATTGTCTTCGGGCTTGTATTGCATGTACTATATACTGCCCTTCATCTTTTGAATATATTCCGAGGGGATCATGCCGTAGGCATCCTTGAAGCAGCGGCGGAAGTAAGCCGGACTGCTCATGCCTACCATGAAGCTGACCTCACTGATGGAGTAGCGGCCCGTGAGGAGCAGATGCTCGGCGTATTGCATCTTGTACTTGCGGATATACTCGTTGGTGGAGATGCCCGTGAGTGCTTTCATCTTGCGATAGAGCGTACTGACACTGACGTGCAACTGCTCAGCCAGATAGCTGACATCGACATCTCCCGAGATGCGTTCCTCAATGAGATGGTCGAGTTTCTCGAAGAACTGCCGGTCTATGTCCTGCAACGATGCTTGCAGCTGTTTACGCTTCACACTGAAGTCCGGTTCTGTGTGGGCAATGCTGTCATTGAGCTGTTGCCGCTGCCTGAGCAGGTTGTCGACGCGCGCACGGAGCAGTCCGGCCGTGAAAGGCTTGGTGAGATAAGAGTCAGCCCCGGCATTGTAGCCCTCTGTCTTGTCGGCATCGGTGTCCTTTGCGGTCAGCAGAATGACGGGGATGTGGGAAGTGCACACATCGTCCTTGAGTTTTCGGCATAGCATGTTGCCGTCCATCCTGGGCATCATGATGTCGCTGATGATGATGTCGGGCGCAGCCTCCTGGGCTATCTTCCAACCTTCTTCACCATCTTTGGCCTGTCTGACCTCGAAAGCCTTGGTAAATACCGAAGCGATAAACTCCCTGATGCCTTGGTCATCCTCAACGACAAGGAGGAGAAGCCCCTCTCTAGCTCCCCCCGAAGGGGAGAGAGGTGCTTGTCCGGAGCCTTCGGAAGCAGGCGATTGTTGAGGATGGTTTATTATGGCTTCGGTAGTCTCACTATTTTCTTTTGGTGACGCGTTTGAGGCTAACTTCTCTGAGGCTTCTCCGCAGATGACCACTCTAAATACACTTCCTTTTCCGGGCTCACTGTCTACGGTGATCGTGCCATGGTGCAAGGCTACGAGATTCTTCACCAGTGCCAGTCCTATGCCAGTACCTGATGCCTGATGTGGTCCTTGCTCCTGATAGAAGCGTTCGAAGATATGTGGTAAGGCTTCTGACGAGATGCCACGGCCGGTGTCTGTCACCGTCAATACTGCCTGACGCTGCCCTTTACGATCCTCACCGCTAACCTCAATGGTGATCTGCCCCTTTTCTGTGTATTTGACAGCGTTGGAGATGAGATTGTCCAAGATGATCGTAACCAAATCCTTGTCGTAGTTCATCATGATCTCCGGCTGTGATGCCTTCATGGTGATGGCGACATTCGGATTGCGGTTCAGTTCCTCATATTTCAGACTGACATCGCGGACACAGTCCACCAGATTGCCGTATTGTGGTTGCAACTTTCTGTTTGCTGTCTCTGTCTTTCGGAATTCCAGCAGTTTGTCGATGAGCTCCTTGAGTCTTTGTGCACTATGGTAGACCACTGCCAACGTGTGTTTAGCGTCACGAGGTATGTCGGAATGGTGAGCGATGTCGTCCAGCGGGCCAAGGATGAGCGTCAGCGGCGTACGCAGTTCGTGAGCGATGTTGGTGAAGAATTGTAGTCGTTCCTCCGTGATCTTTTGTTGCAACTGGTGCTCGCGCTTCTCTGAAGTGTAGAGATATTCCAGCCGCACCTTACGCAGATAGAGTCGGATAGCCGCAATGACGATGGCTACAGCCATGAGCGCATAGAGCGTCTTTGCCCACCAAGAAAGCCAGAAGGGAGGTTGCATGGTGAGCTCCATCACGGTCGGAGCCGACCACTGCTGATTGCGCAGGCGACAACGCACAAGCAGCTTGTAGTGGCCGTAAGGCAGATCGTGTAGCGTGACCTTGCTGTCGTCGAGCAATGTCCACTGACTGTTCAGGCCTTCCAACCGGTAAGCGTACTCCACTGATCCTGAAAGGGCGTAGTCCTGTACACTGAAACGGATGGTGAACGTGGTGTGATGGTGGTCGATGGTAATCTGTCTCTTGCCGATGATGCTCACAGTGCTGTCCTTGCCCATGCCATCAGGCGACGAGAGTACCATCCCCGTGATGGACACCTTGGGCGGTCGCTGCTGTGCAAGCACCTTGCGAGGCTGAAAAGCCACGAGACCGTCGGTGCTGCCAAAGAACAGCGTGCCGTCGGCACGGGCGCAGACACTGCCGTCGTTGAAGTTGCTTTTGGGCAGGTTGTCTCTCCAAGAGTAGTTGATGAACTTATTGGCTTTGTGCTTGAGGCAGCTGATACCTTTGTTAGTGCTCACCCAGAGGTTACCGTTGCTGTCAATAATGGTGGCACGTGCGTGGCTGTTTTCCATGCCGTCGCGGGTGTCATACACTTTGAATTCGTGCGTCCGGCTGTTGGTCAGGCAGACAACACCTTCGTCTGTAGCCACCCAGACGTGTCCGCTGCGGTCGCCCTGTATGTGGTTGATGTTGCTTGAAGGAAATCCGTTGGATTCGTTTATCTCTCTCAGGATGCGCATCGAGGGAGAGCAGATCAAGAGCCCATTGCCAAAGGTTCCTAACCACACATAGCCTTTGTCATCGACAAATACCGACCGCAACAGATAGCTTTTCACCGGCCAGTATGCTTCGACGCGGCTCGCATCCTTTGCCGTACGGTAGAGACCTGTCGATGTAGCAATCCACATGTGTCCGTCATGGCCTTGGAAGTAGTTGCGCACATCGGCGTGAGCGGGCAAACCATCTATCTGCCGGATCGCTCCCGACTTGTCGCGCAGCCAACCACCATCAGTGTAGGATCCTGTCCACAGCTGCCCTTGTCGGTCGAAATAAGTTGTTTGAATGCAGCGTCCCATGGCAGTGGGGATGTCACCAATCCTTTCTCCCTCCTTATTAAATATGTTGATACCCGAGCCGTCAGTGCCTGCCCACAGTGTACCATCCTTAGCAACAGCCACACCGAAGACGCTCTTATTGGTCAGCTGGCGTGTTTGAGGAAACGGCGAAAAGGTCACGTGGGCAAAGGTCGGCAGTTCCTGCGTGATCATGTTCACTCCTGACCCATAGAGTCCTACCCACACATTACCATAGGTGTCAGGGCAGAGACAACGAATGCCACTGCCGGTCAGTTGCGAGGTGGAAGAGCCTTCGGTGATCGTACCGGCGATCATCGAGGCAGGCAACGTGCCTGTCATGTTCGGCATCGTGGAATGAGCCTTTCCGGCCATGCTTGAGATGTTGAGAATGACGATACCTTGAAGCTCTGTACCTACCCACAACCGGTTGTCGCCTAACTCGCGTATATCCATGATCTTGTCTTTCAGCTGTGGCACACCCTGAAAGTGCAGAAACTCCTGGCGGATGGGATCAAAGAGATCAAGTCCGTTGTCGGTGCCTACCCACAGGTGACCCATACGGTCGCGGAAAAGACGGCGGACGACATTGCTGCTGATAGAGGAGGGCACGGCGTCGCTATGGCGGAAGTTGCTCACGTGGCGGGTGTGCAGGTCAATGACGGAGAGACCGTCGTTGACGTGTCCTACGTAGAGGATACCATGCCCACCGTCGAGCGCGCACCAAGTCTGGTCACTTGGCAAGGCAGGAAGTGTGCGTCGGTTGTAGTGAGTAAACCGTTGTGTGATCGGATTGAAGTGGTCCACACCCGACCAGTAGGTGCTCACCCACAGGCCCCCGTCGCTGGCGTGTGACAGTCCTGTCAAGTCGTTCGAGGCAATACTGTTCTCGTCTTTTGCCTGGTGGGTGAAGTGCTGAATTGTATAGTTGGCATAGTCCACGGCATTGAGTCCGTTGCGCTGTGTGGCCACCCACATGATAGCACGGTGAGTGTCGTCAAGCAAGGCACTGAGCGCATTGCTGCCCAAGGCGCTGCCGGTGAAGCCCGGAGCCATCGACTGATAATAAGCATAGAAATAGGAACCGTCGAAGCGGTTGAGGCCTTCCTCTGTCGCAATCCACAGAAATCCCCATTTGTCGCGCTCGATGGCAATACAGTAGTTGCTCGACAGCCCCATGTCAATACCTAAAGGTCTGACGGCATAGTCTTGGGAAGAGGCGATGATCGCAGCACTGCATGGTGCTGGCGACAAGGCTAAGCAGGTGATCAGCAATAGCCAAAGGAGATATCTGTTGGTCTTTCTCATACTTTGCAAAGATAAGATTTTTTTGGCAATATATGGTGTCTGCCGACTGAAATGTAGCCTTTTGCACGATTTGTGCCTACTGAAAGCACGATAATTGTACCCTTTCATTAGCGTTTGTTTACTAACTTTGCAGCAGTGAATCAAATCGCCTTAATCTTCAATATTCACAGTTTTTTTCAAGTGTAAGAGATTGCTTTGGGACGACATCGGTAATCATTTCAGACGCAAAATTACATAACATAAACAATCACTTATTAATGCGTACTTATATGAATAAGAACAAAAACTTTTTCCGGCCATTACTGGCAGGATTGTTCGGACTGCTTGCTGGCGTGTCGATGACATCGTGCAGCAGCGACGACAACTACCCTGCTGTAGACGACCAGGCGCCCGTACTCCAGTTGACTACGGCTCACATCCAAACGGAACCCGGACGGCAGTTTACTATTGAGGGTATTGCCAAGGATGCTGACGGATTGAAGAGCATCACCCTGAAAAACGAAGGCATGAACCTCGACAAGACCATCGACTTCCTGACTTATTATCCCGACACGTTGCTCACGGATTATCATCTGAACTATCACTACACGGCAGGCTCAGAGTGGAAAGATGCTGATCAGTATCCTGTCACCGTCACAGTCGAGGACGTGCGCGGGCACCAGACCGAGGTGACAGTACTTGTCACCCCCGATGGCGACTTTACGGCACCTACATTCACACAGGCTCCTTCCAAAGAGCTCACCGTACTCTTGCAGAATCCCAACATCAGCCTGACTACGGCTGTGGCTGACAACAAGAATCTGAGCTATCTCGTCGTGAGCATTCCTGACCTCAATGTCTATGACAGCCTTAGCATCAGTGGTACATCCTATATATATAATAAGGTGTATGAGATGCCGGAGAAGGAGGCTACCTATAACATGACCGTCACCGTGGGCGACAAGTTCAATAACCGGACAAGCACCGCCAGCACGATCACGGTGAGCGACCTGCCCGACTTCGACAAGATGTATCTGACCGATGTCGATGACGCAGCCGATCTGACCAACGACGTCTATGGCGTGCCCATGCTCATTGATCACACGGGTAAATATCAGTATCGCGCGCTCTACTACAGCCAAAAGGCAGGTACTGGCGTGCGCTTCATCCCGCAGAAGACCGACTTCCAGCCGATCTGCTTCGGTGTGGATCCTACGACAGGACTGCTGACCAGCAACCCCAATGTCGGACAACCCATCAAGCTGAGTAAGGTAGGCTACTATGAGATCGACTTCAACATGGTCACAGGAGAATATGATGTGAAGAACTACACCCCGACAACCGCTTCGCTGGGAATCCTCGACGGCTCACAGAAGATCGACTTCAAAGACGGCAGTGGCTCACAACCTTACGAGATCGTGTTGGCTGGCAGCGGACTGTCAGGTGCACCGAGCTGGACCACCAATCCCAACAACAATGCGTTTGTGCTCTATCAGGACAAAAACAATCCTTTCCGTCTCTATCGCGAGATGACACTCATCAAAGGCACGAAGATCAGCTTCACCATCAGTGCAGCTCACATCTGGGGCTGGTGGCCGGAACCCTACTGGCGCTTTGACGGCAGTGACGAGAACGAGGCTAACAAACTCAACGGTGGTGACAACATGAAGGAGATGACCGTGCCCGCTGACGGCAAGTACCTCTTCGAGTTTGACTATGCTTTGCTGCGCAGCCGCATCATCCCTGTGAAATAAAAGACCTGAACAACAGAATAACCAAACAACAGACAAATGAAAAAATATTTGTTATCCCTTTTCATGTCCGTCTTCGCCCTGTGCCTGCAGGCGCAGACGATGAAGATCACGGGTACAGTGACCTCTGCCGATGACCACGAGCCCCTCATGGGAGCGTATATCAAGGTTGCCGGTACGACCAACGGCACTGTCACCGATATGGATGGACAGTATAGTATCAACGCAGACAAGAACGCCACACTGGAGTTTTCCATGATGGGCTTCTCGGCACAGAAAATCGCTGTTGCCGGACGCGCTGCGATCAACGTGGTGATGAAGGACAATGCCTCTGACCTCAACGAGGTGGTGGTCATCGGATATGGCGTTGCCAAGAAGGGCGACCTGACCAGTTCCATCTCTGCCATCAAAGGTGACGAGCTCAACAAACTCACCACTGGCAACGTCATGGACGCCTTGCAAGGACAGGTCAATGGTGTGCAGGTAACCAACGGCGGTGCGCCAGGTTCCTCACCCCGCGTCATCATCCGAGGCATCAGCACCATCAACGGCTCAGACCCGCTCTATGTCGTCGACGGCATGCCCGTGGGTACCAATATCAACTTCCTCAACCAAAACGACATCGAGAGCATGCAGGTGCTCAAGGACGCTTCCGCTGAGGCTATCTACGGTACACGTGGTTCCAATGGTGTCATTCTCATCACCACCAAGAAAGGCCGTAAGGGTGCCATGAAGTTCGAGGCTTCCGTCTCGGAAGGCTTCCAGACACTCAGCAAGCCCGATGTTGCCAAAGCTTCGGAATACGAAAAAGTATATAAGATGCGCTACGCCAATGACGGCAGTACCGGAGCCTACAAAGGCACGGAGAACATCACTGATGCTCAGGGCACAGACTGGTGGGACCAGTGCATCCGTGACATCGCACTGCAGCAAAACTACAATATCGGATTCTCAGGTGGTACCGACAAACTGCTCTATTCTGCAAGCATTGGTTACTTTCGCCAGAACTCACAGTACAAGGTGGGTGACTGGCAGAAGCTGACAGCACGCTTCTCCATGGAGTATAACTTCAACAAGATCGTCAAGGCTGGTATCGACTTCACACCGAAATATGAAAACTGGAGCGACACGCCTGGTCTGATGGGCGCCATCATGGCAATGGATCCGACAACACCGGTCATGCGTGACAAGAGTGAGTGGACCTCCAACCCTTACAGCAACTACGCACGCTCAAACAACAACCAGGAGTGGAATCCTGTGGCTTCGATGTATCGTCTCGACAAACACTCCGACGAATATGGTCTGCTTGCTACTCCTTTCATCAGCATCAGCCCTATCAGCGGTCTGACTTTCCGCACACAGTTTGGTATCAATGCACGCTTCCGCCTGTCGGACAGCTACACACCGGACTTCCATATTGACAACCTCGAGCAGAGCGAGAAGAGCAATGCCTCACGCACTATGCAGAACTGGGTTGACTGGAACTGGACCAACACACTGACCTATATGAAGAGCTTCAACAAGCGCCACAACCTCAACGTCATGGCCGGCTACACCATGGAGCGCTTCCAAGACTACTGGCTCAGCGGCAGCCGCGACAACATTCCTTCCAACGTGGAGGATATGCGCTATGTGAGTGCAGGTACTGAGAATATGCAGGCTTCGGGTACTAACACCTACAGCTCGCTGATCTCTTATCTCGGTCGTGTGATGTATAACTATGATGAGCGCTACTACCTCACAGCCAGCGTGCGTGTCGACGGTTCCTCTAAGTTCCCCAAGGGCAACAAGTACGCTACTTTCCCGGCTGTCAGTGCTGCATGGCGTATCTCCGGCGAACCGTTTATGAAGCATCAGCATGTCTTCGACGATTTGAAGTTGAGACTCGGCTGGGGTAAGGTCGGTAACCAGAACATCGACAACTCAGCTTATATCAGCTCTATCTCTACCACACGCTATACTTTCGGTGCTACACCTGCCACGATTGTGGGTTCTACGATCGGATCTATTGGTAACACAAACGTGAAGTGGGAGACGGTCGAGGACTACAACATCGGACTCGATATGGCCTTCCTGACCAATCGCCTGCGCGTCACCGCTGACTGGTACACCAAGAAGAGCCATGACATGCTCATGCAGAAAGAGAACCTGCTCATCCTTGGTTATCCGATGTGGAACGGACAGATGTGGGAGAATATCGGCAGCATGAAGGCTACCGGGTGGGAACTTGGCATCGACTGGAACGACCATGTAGGCGGTTTGCAGTATGGCGTCGGAGTGAACCTTAGCTCGGTACGCAACAAAGCTGTCAACCTCAATGGTAACTATCTTTACACGGGCAATCACAATGGCGACTACATCATCCGCAACGAGGAAGGCCGTCTGATCAGTCAGTTCTACGGTTACGTCGTAGACGGTATCTTCCAGAATCAGACTGAAGTGACCTCCTACACCGATGAGCACGGAAACGCTATGCAGCCAAACGCTCAGCCTGGTGACTTCCGCTATAAGGATCTCAACCATGACGGTACGATTGACGAGAAGGACAAGACCTATATCGGCAATCCATTCCCCGACCTGATGCTGGGTCTGAACCTCAACGCTCAGTATAAGGGCTTCGACTTCAGAGCTCAGTTCTATGGCACCTTCGGTAACGACATCTATAACCTCAACCGTGAGCGTTACTTTGGCCAGGACGGTCAGAATGTCTATGCCGGTACACTTGAGAAGGCTTGGCACGGAGAGGGAACTTCCACAGAGTATCCACGCCTGACCGTTGCCGATCCGAACTCTAACTACACGCGTCCTTCGACCTACTTCGTAGAGGACGGCAGCTATTTCCGCTGCAAGTTGCTGCAACTGGGCTATACCCTGCCCAAGAAGCTTCTTGGCACCTGCACGCTGCGCTTCTCACTCTCTGCCCAGAACCTCTTCACGATCACGGGCTACAGCGGCATGGATCCGGAAACAGCCGCTATGGGTGGTGCCACACAGGCTGGTATCGACTGGACCGGTTATCCTAACCCACGTACCTTCCTCGTGGGTGTGAACATGAACTTTTAACGATTATCATCAACAACTATGAAACAATATATTTTGGGTCTGACCATGGCGGCTGCACTGACGTTCACTGTCAGTGGCTGCTCCGATTTCCTCGAAGAGCCTATCCGTGGTCAGCAGGACATGGAAAACTATTTCTCTACGGAGGATGAATGTGCCAAGCAGGTGACGGGCTGCTATCAGAGCGTGGCCTACGACGACTGGTGGCAGATATACAAGTTCTACGTTGCAGGTGATATGTGCACCGACGACGAATGGATGGGCAACACTACCCAGGATCCGGGTGATTATCTTCACTTGGCTCACTACACGGGTAACACCATCAGCGCCGGAAACAGCTGTCAGAACTTCTGGCAGTATCGCTACAAAGGCATTCTCCAGTGCAACATCGCCATCAACCGCATCCCTGATGTGAAGTTCAACGACGAGTCGCTCCAGAAGCGCTATATCGCAGAGGCTAAGGTTCTGCGTGCATTTGAGTACTTCGATTTGGTGAAGAACTTCGGCGGTGTGCCCTTGGTGCTCGACTTGAAGATGCCGTCGGAGGTGGCCGGCATAGAGCGCGCCAGTAAAGAGGAAACCTATGCACAAATCGAGAAGGATCTGCTCGAAGCTATTCCCGACCTGCCTGTACGCAGTGCCTACAGCAGCAAAGACCTTGGACGCGTCACGAAGGGTGCCGCTCAGGGACTGCTCGGAAAGGTATATCTCTATCAGGAGAAGTACAAAGAGGCTGAGGCTCAGCTCAAGGCCGTCATCGACAGCAAGGAATATCAGCTGCTCGACAACTTTGGCGATGTGTGGAGCATGGATCACAACAACAGCAAGGAGAGTCTCTTTGAAGTTCAGACCAACAGCGACATCAGCTACAACCTTGGTGAGCGCATCTCTGTGGTTGTCGGTTCTCGTGATGACTCAGGCTGGTCTTGGGGATTGCCGACAAGCAATCTGGAGAAGGCCTTTGAGGATGCCGGTGACTCAGTGCGTCTGAAGTGGACCATCCTGCACGACGGTCAGACCAGCATACCTAACGATCCTACGTGGACAAAGGACAATCCTTATGTCATCGCGCCGAGCAAGCATAAGAGCGCACGATGCAACATGAAACTCTATATCCCTGTTGCTAAGCGTCCGTCGCCATACGATGCTCCGCATATTCCACTGAACTATCGTCTGCTGCGCTATGCCGACGTGCTGCTGATGTATGCTGAAGTGGAGAACGCATTGGGCAGGGATGCTGAGGCCCGCACAGCACTCAACGAGGTGAGAGCCCGTGTGAAACTCGCTCCCGTGACAGCCTCTGGTAAGGACTTGCGCGATGCCATCCGCCTGGAGCGCCGTCTGGAGTTGGCTCTTGAAGACAACCGACTCTATGATCTGCGCCGCTGGAAAGATGACAACGGCAAGCCCGCTATCGATAATATCATGGGTCCCAACGGATCGTTTGTACATTACAATCTCTATGAGAGTACCGATAAGTACGAGAAGGAGAATAAGGGTGAGAGCAGTGACAAAGGCATCACGTTTAAAGAGGGACGCGATGAGCTCTTCCCAATACCTAACTCTGAGATTATCATGTCTAACGGATCCATTAAGCAGAATCCATTATACTAAATTCTAGGTTTCAAAGGTTCTTTAGGTTCTGGAGGTTTTGATGGTTTTTTAGGTTTTATCGTTGGTATAGGACCTTTGAACCTCCGAAACCTTTGGAACCTAAGAATCTTTAAATGCCGGATGTTTTTCCTGTTTTACATTCCTTTAATTTTATTTCGTATGAAACAAATACTTATCTCCATCTTTGCTTTGTCTACTGCCTTGTCTGCCTCGGCGCAGTCGACTTATACGATAGGATTCAATCCTTCGGAACACTACCAGACTATCATGGACTTCGGTGCTTCGGACTGTTGGACAGCCGATTTCGTGGGACGATACTTCTCCTCTGCTGAGAAAGAAAAAGCGGCACGACTGCTCTTCTCGCAAAAGATGGACAGCAACGGCAATCCCGAAGGCATTGGGCTCTCGGTGTGGAGAGTGAACTTAGGTGCTGGCAGCAGTGAGCAAGGCGACGGATCGAATATCGCGAATGTCACTCGACGGGCAGACTGCTACCTCAAAGCAGACGGCAGCTATGATTGGAATCGTTGCTCAGGACAACGGTGGTTCATGGAGCAGGCTAAGAACTATGGCGTTGATCATTTCCTTCTTTTCGCCAACTCTGCACCTATTTATTATACGGGCAACGGACTGGCCAACAACAAAGACGGAGCGACGGGAGCCAACCTGAAAGAAGACTGCTACGACGACTACGCAAACTATATAGCCACAACAGCCAAGCATTTCACTGACCAGGGCTACCCTATCACCTATGTCGATCCTGTTAACGAGCCGGCCTTTGACTGGCGCGATGGTCAGGAGGGCTCTCCTTGGCAAAATGCTGAGATCAGCCGTCTCGTACGTGAATTGGATAAAGCACTTGATAAGCAGCAATTGTCGGGCACAACTATTGTCATGCCCGAGGCCAGTTCTTGGGATCGTGTCTATCAGCACTGCACTGACTATGGTGGCAGAGCCTCTGATCAGATAGAGGCTTTCTGGAATCCTGCAAATAGTGAAACATATATTGGTGGGCTCAGCCATGTGGAGAAGGCCGTGGCAGGACACGACTATTGGACTTTCGGTAGCGACGCTGCATTAGTGAATACACGAAAGAAGGTGGCGCAGAAAGCTGCGCAATATAGATTGAAAGTCATGCAGACCGAGTGGAGTATGCTTGACAAAGAGCCTGGTACAGACACTGGCTTCCCTGGTTCTTACGATGAGGCGAGCGAGATGGATATAGCTTTGTTCATGGGAAAACTCATCTATATAGGACTCACCGAAGGCAACATGTCGTCGTGGTCGTACTGGACAGCAATGGATCAGTCGCAATGGAGTCAAAAGAATCGCTTCCATCTGCTGCGTCTCAACGCCACGGGAGACACAGGCTACGAGAGCTATGGTGACATCACAAAAGGTGGCACGATAACAGCAAATCCTAATCTGTGGGTACTTGGAAACTACAGTCGCTTTGTGCGTCCCGGCTATCAGCGCATAGCCCTGACGGGTACATCGGTCGACGATATCGACGAATTGATGGCAACAGCCTTTGTCTCACCTGATAGCAAACGCGTTGTGGCCGTATTTGTCAATAATGGTGAGTTTGCGAAAGGAGTCAAATTCAATACTTCCGCAACGGCTATTCATAAATATGTGACCGACGCTACGCATTCGCTGAGCCTTGATGCTACACTGAGCACAACGCCCAATGCCGACACACGCATCCTCATTCCGGCTCGCTCCGTGGTAACCTTCACTTTCGACGGTGACTTTGCTACCGGTATTCAAGGCATACAAGCAGATGCCAAAAAGGTAAATGCTATTTTCTCTTTGACTGGAATGAAGGTCTCTGACGACGTTTTTCATCTGCAAACATTGCCGAAAGGTATCTATGTCGTTGGTGGAAAGAAAATAGTTAATCATTGAAACAGAATCAACTATCCTCATCATATATTCTATACTGCTATGAACTGCCATCGTTTTCTCTTCTCGGCACTGTTGTTGTTGGCGGCAGTGTCAAGTCGTGCCCAAAGGATCTATCGGATCAATGTGGACCAGCCGCGTCAGCAGATTCTGCACTTCGGGGCATCAGACGCATGGAGTATGAAGTATGTCGGGCTGTGGCCGGAGCAACAGCAACGGCAGATCGCAGACTGGCTGTTCAGCACGGACAACGATGCGCAAGGTCAACCGCGTGGCATCGGACTTTCGCTGTGGCGCTTCAACCTTGGGGCCGGCAGTGAAGAACAGGGCGACAGCTCGCATATCCAGCAAGCTACGCGAACAGAATGCTTCCTGAATGCCGACGGCAGTTACGACTGGAGTAAACAGCAGGGACAGCGCAACTTCCTGAAACTTGCCAAGGAGCGTGGTGTCGATCATTTCCTGGCTTTCATGAACTCTGTGCCGGTCTTCTTCACACAGAACGGACTCGCTACCAACACGGGACGTGGAGGAACGATCAACCTAAGGTCGGACTGCTATGAGCGTGTCGCAAGGTTCATTGCGACAAGCTTAAAAGGATTGGAAGAGCACGATGGTATCCATTTCGACTATGTCAGTCCGGTCAATGAAACGGACGGCCATTGGAACTGGTTAGGACCGAAACAAGAAGGGTCGCCGGCTACCAACCGGGAAGTAGCAAAACTGGTGAGGGCTGTATCGAAAGCCTTTAAAAAGCAAAAGGTCAGTACACAGATAACGATTAATGAGAGTTCTGATTTGCGTTGCCTCTTGGGTACGCATGAGACAGACTGGCAACGCGGCTACGAAATTTCCAGTTTCTTCTGTAAGGACAGCACGCAGACCTATTTAGGCGACTGTCCGGGCGTGGCGCATAGCGTACTGGCACATAGCTATTGGACCAACACGCCAGTGAGCTATATGCGGCAGATACGTGAGCAACTGCGTGATACGCTGGCTCGTTACGGTCTCCATTACTGGCAGAGTGAATTGTGCATCATGGGTAATGACGAGGAGATCGGCGGAGGCGGTCATTTCGACTTCTCGATGATGACTGCGCTCTATGTGGCGCGTGTCATCCATCATGATCTTGTCTACGGCGATGCCGAGAGTTGGTCGTGGTGGCGCGCCTTGGGAGGCGACTATAAAGATGGATTGATCCGTGTGCTCAGCAATGATGAATGGAAGACGGGCAAGGCTATCGACTCCAAACTGATGTGGGCTTTGGGTAATTATAGTCGTTTCATCCGCCCGGGCGCACGCAGGTATAGCATGTCCGTGACTGATGGTGAAAAGCTTGTCGCAGATGGAGATACGCAACCTTATGGCGTGATGACTTCTGCCTATAGCAATACAGATGGTTCGTGGGTGGTAGTTGCCATTAATTATGGAGAAGGTGCGGAGACGATCAGCCTGCCGCTGCCGAAAGGCGCTATCGCTTGGCAGCTCTACCGCACGTCGGATGTAACGGGAGAAAACCTCAAGCCGGTGGGAAGCAGCAAAGGTAGCGCTGTGCTTGAGCCGCGATCTGTCACCACGTTTGTCAGCGAGAGGTGAGCAACCCTCATGAGCGAGGGTTGCTGCACAGCAGCAACATACAGAACCAAGCAATCAAAACAACACGGCCGCCTTGGCGCGTTAGGTTCTGCACGCTTTGTGCTTAGAACTCCACCGTCACCTTGGCGTTCAAGCGGCGGCCGGTGAGGTAGTTGGGTACGGCATATTGCTGGCCGACGACATCGGTGACCCAGTAGTAGGAGTTGACGTTGTTGATGCCAAGAAGGTTGAGGCAGTCGAGACCGAGCCACACGTTCTTCAGCCAATGGTCGCTGTGGTGATCACTGTTGTCGTAGAGTCGGTAGCTCATGCCGATGTCAGCCCGCTTGTAGGCCGGTGCACGGAACGAGGCAGAAGTGAGCTCACGGTGTGGCGTGGAGAAGGGCAGACCGTCAGCGTAGGTCAGCCGCAGACTCATCTTCCAGCGTGTCGTGCCCGGGAAATAGTCGGTGAAGAAGAGATGGGCGGCAAAACGCTGGTCGGTAGGCAGAGGCAGCGAGCGGCCGTCGACATTCATCTTGGTGTTCATAAACGAAAGGGTGATCCACGAATCGGTGCCGGGGACAAACTCGCCGTAGAGTTTCAAGTCCACTCCGGCAGCATGGCCTGTGGCGGTGTGGTCGCCGTAGTAGACTACCTGCACGTTGCTTACTGAGTAAGGGATGAGGTTGTGGAGGAACTTATAATAAGCCTCAGCCGAGAAGCGGTAGGGACGGTTGTTGACTTTGAAGCGGTAGTCCATGCCACCGATGACGTGGATGGCACGCTGACTCTTCACCTTGTCGTAGAGTGAGGCCACGGTCATGCCGTTCACGGTAGACGTGTCGCGTAGCTCTTTGAAGAACGGAGCCTGGTAATAGAGTCCTGTGGCCAGACGGAAGGTCAGGTCGCGGTTCCACGAAGGCGTGATGCCGAGAGAGACGCGTGGCGAGAGCGTCGACTCCTTGTTGAAGTTCCAATGCGAGAAGCGTACGCCGTAGTTCAGCGTGTAGAGCGTGCTGGAGTCGTTGCGGTGATAGCGCCAGGTGTCTTGCAGATAAATTTCGGTGCGGTTGGCGTCGAGCTTGTTCTTGGCTCTGAGCGAATAGATCATATACAGATCCTTGCCCGTGTGCGGGATGCTGTATCCTGCCGAGTCGCGCATCTCATACTCGCGCGAGTTCTCCTCGATATGTTCTTTCTTAAAGGTGATGCCTCCCTCGATGTTGTGTGCCGCGGTCTTATGGTTGACCATGAGCTTCACACTGCCCACGCGCGCTTTAAGATAGTTGCGGGCATGCTGGAAGTAGGTACCCACGCCGAGGTCTTCAGAGGTCTCGGTCTGCGTGAGCCAATATTGTCCCTGAATGTCGTACTGCTCACGTTCGCTGGTGGTGAATGCCGAGCCGAGGAGCGACACTGAGGTGGAGTCACCCCAATGGCGTGTGATGCCCACGGTGCCAAAATAAGTTTGAAAGCGGTCTTTCTCCTGTCCGTCGAAATAGACTTTGAACGATTTCACGTCTTCGAGCGTGCCGAAGGTCGTCTCGCGGCTCTCGGGCTGGAAAGTATAATGGTTGTCCGAGATGTTGCCGATGATGTCGAAACTCCACAGCTTGTTGGGACGCCAATGGAGATAGGTCTGATAGTCGAGGAAGTTCGGTTTGTACTCGCCGTTGGTCTCCATCGAACCGAGGAGATACTTTGTCGTCTTATAGCGAAGTCCGTTGGTCCACGAGAAGTTCTTACCGCCCAGTCCCACATAGGCACTGGCACCGAGCAGCGATGCTGTAGCCGTGGCCTCGGCATGCTTGGGCTGGCGATAGGTGATGTCGAGAGCCGACGACATCTTGTCGCCGTACTTTGCCTCGAAGCCACCTGTGGAGAAGTTGATACGCTCCACCATGTCGGGGTTGATGACCGAGAGTCCTTCCTGCTGTCCGCTGCGTACAAGAAAGGGCCGGAAGACCTCCACATTATTTATATAGACAGAGTTCTCGTCAAAGGCTCCGCCACGCACATTGTATTGCGACGACAGTTCGGAGTGCGTTGACACGCCGGCCTGGCTCTGCACGAGTTCCTCCACGGCGTTGCCCGTTGTTGACGGCGAGCCTTTCATGTCTTTTGTGCTGAGTTCCTGTCCTTGCCCCGATTGTATCTTTTGTCCAGTGACATCAACTTGCCCGAGTGTGTTGGCCATGCCGTAGAGCGTTACTTGCAAAGTCTGTGGTCCTTTTGGTTTTCTTAGCACGCGAGTCTTTGTGCGGTAGCCGAGCATCGAGAACTTCACCACCACAGAGTCGGCGGAGTGAAGCGTGAGGCTGTAGTTGCCATGAGCTGAGGTTACTGTGGCCTTGCCCTGTTGCAGGCACGACACGCTTGCGAACTCCACAGGGTTTCCCTCCTCGTCGACGACGCGTCCGTGCAGCGTGAAGCTCTGTGCCATGCCACTCAGGCCCAGCAAGGCCAGTATCATCATGATGAAAAGTCTTCGTATCATGTTTATGATAACGCAAGTCGAATATAAATATTACAAAGGAAGTTATACAAAATGGCACTCTATAGTCATTTGGTAATTTTTATGGGGCAATTGTTGACAAAATCAGTTTTTATTTGTAACTTTACCATTACAAAAGACAGAAGAATGAAGATCATTAGCGTTTTTGACAGCTTCAAGGGTTGCATGAGCAGCCAGGAGGCAAATGAAGCGTGTGCCAAAGGATTGAGAGCACAGCATGATGATATGGTGATAAAGCAGATTGAGGCCAGCGATGGTGGCGAGGGCTTCCTGAGAGCAATGCGTCCCGATAGGGTGGAGCACTGCCATGTCCACGACGCGATGATGCGATGGACTGACGCTGACTATGGCATCAAGGATGGCAGTGGCATCATCGAGGTGGCGCAGGCCGTGGGACTCGACAAGATTGAGCCGGAGCTGCGCAATCCGCTCGTGGCTACGAGCTATGGCGTCGGCGAGCTGATGGTGCATGCGTGGGAGCAGGGCTGCCGCGGGTTTCTCGTGGGACTGGGTGGTTCAGTGACGAGCGACTGCGGACTGGGCATGCTTCGTTGCCTGCGCCATCATGCCCAACAGCAGTTGCATCAGATGTGGTACGACCTCTTCGATACCTCTGTGCTGAAGTCGGTCCGTGTGACGCTTGCTTCCGATGTCGACAATCCGCTCACTGGTCCGCATGGTGCGGCCCATGTCTTTGCGCCGCAGAAGGGAGCCGATGAACGGCAAGTGGAACTTCTCGAGCGACGTGCGACAACTTTCGCTGCGATGGCTGCCAAACATCAGGGCTACGACATGAGCCAAAGACCCGGTGCCGGTGCTGCCGGTGGACTGGGCTATGCGTTCATGCAGTTCATGGATGCTCAGATGGAGAGTGGCGCAGAACTGGTATTGCGAAGCAATCGTTTCGACGACTTGCTCCAACATGCAGATCTTGTCATCACGGGCGAGGGCGCGTCCGATGCCCAGACACTCATGGGCAAGTTGCCGAGTGTGGTGTTGCATCATGCGCAGAAGGCAGGAGTACCTGTCGTTCTTGCCAGTGGGCGCATAGAAGACCGAAAAGCATTACTCGACGCTGGCTTCTCACAAGTTGTGTGTATCAACGACGGACAACCCGCTGACGAGAATCCACTCGACAAGGAAGTGGCACAAAGACGGTTGGAAATTGCAGCTCAGCGCATACATACCAGCAACCTTTGATTTCTCTTGACAAAAGTAGGTTCGTCACAACTTTCATTCTAGGGAAAGGAGCAGAGGAGTTGGTGGTTTCTCAGTGCCATTTTTGCCCCGCCTGAAGCACAAAAAGGCAGTTTGATGTTGTCATCACGCTGATTTGACTTGGTCATCACGCTGATTTCATACGCTCATCACGCCCATTTCATTGTTAGAAATAAGCGTGATGACAACAAATTCTCTAGAAAATTTAGCCAAAGAAAGGCGTTCTCATAACATTGCAAAAGCAATCAGTTTGTAACACCTTGATTTCCTTATACTTATAAAAATGCTCGTATTTTCGCAAAAAACGGAGCAAGATAGGTCTTCGTCAAAAAGAATCGATTCTCAGAGCCGGAATTTTGTCACTTTATACAACAAAAAATAACATAAGTCAAAGGACATCGACACTGATGATCAATCAGCCACAGATATAGTTCGAAAAAGTGACGAAAAAAGGAAATAGATCATTCGATAGGCAGAGTAGGAACGTTTTCAGCGTAGCAAAGGGTTCTTTGCTACGTTGAAAATCAAATGGCTTAAAATCTTTATTTCATCTTCCAGATCTTCGCCTTACCGCCTTTCACGCTCAATTTGTCGTAGGGCTTGGTGGGGAAGACAAGGTTGGTGATAGCGAACTTGCCGTCGCCGTCAAAGACTTCCACGCTGCTCTTGTCGACGAAGATCAGGACGCGGCTGACTTTGCCGTGGGTGGGGGCTGTCGTCACTGCGGGGAAGGCATCGCTGAAGTCTGTCAGTCCGCTCTTCATGCGGTCGACGGAGAAACTTTTCTCGGCGGCATCGTAGCGCATGACCACACGCTCGTTCTTGCTGCTGGACAACTCGATCGTTGCATTGCGGCGCAGTCCGCTGACCTCAATCATGCAGGCATCGCTCAAGCCTGAGGCTTTCTTGCTGAAGGCTTTCATGATCTCCGGTGACGGTTTCACGCTGAGGTATTCCTCACTTCCGTCGGTGAAGATGCCGAGGTCACGTGGAATTCCATTGCCCGAGCGGTATTGCAACGTCGGCACCACTGCCGCATACTGCCAGTTGCTCATCCAAGGCAGCGCCACATGACGGCCGTCGGGAGCGTTGCTGAACGTGACAGTGGCGTAGTGGTCCTTGCCATAGTCCATCCACTTGGTCACCTCGGGCTTGCTCTCGCAAGTGAACTGATGACCGTCCCACTGGCCGACAAAGTATTGTGTAGCCGAACCACCGTAGGGGCCTCCGGGGTTGATGTTGCAGACGAGCACCCACTTGTCATTCTCCATCTTCAGCAAGTCGGGGCACTCCCACACACCTTTGTGGCAGCCGTAACCTTCACCGAAGCTGCTCTCGTATTTCCAACTCTTCAGATCCTTAGATGAGTAGAAGTTCATCTTTTGTCCCGTTGCCACGATGAGGTTCCACTCTTTCGTGGCTTCGTTCCAGATCATCTTCGGGTCGCGGAAGTCCGGCTCTTTGGCAGTGAGGGTCGGGTTGCCGCTGTATTTGGTGAAGGTCTTACCGCCGTCGTTGCTATAGGCCAGACTCTGTGTCTGGTTTTCAGCGGCGGTAGTGTACATCGCCACGATGGCGTTCTTGCCGAAGCCTGCTGTGTTGCTGCTGTCTACAACGGCCGAACCGCTAAAGATGTAGCCCAAAGCGTCGGGTACGACCGGTGCTCCCTCATAGTGCCAGTGGACCAAGTCGCGGCTGGTAGCGTGGCCCCATGACAGGTTCTCCCATGTAGAGCCGTAAGGGTTGAACTGGTAATAAAGGTTCCACACACCGTCCTTGTAGAACATACCATTGGGATCGTTCATCCATCCCCACAGAGGAGTATGGTGATAGACGGGGCGGTAAGCCTCACGGTTGGTGGTGTCGAAGGTGTCGCTCGGCTTCATCAACTGCCAGCAGCTGTAGTCTTCGATGTTGCCCACGTTGCGGTAGTTGCCGTTGAAGCTCAGGTCGAGGAGCACACTGCCGTCCTTGCCAAACCGGCTGATGTCCAAGGGCACATAGTAGTCGGGCTTACCTGTGGCGAGCCGCACGTTGATGGCTTGCATGGAGTGTCCGTCCTTGATGATCTTGATCTCTGTTTCGCTCTCCTTCTCCTCCACGGGCAGGAGGATATAGCGCTTCTGTGTGTCCACGCTCATCATGGCGTGCTTGTCGGAGAGAATATGGCGTGTGAACCACTGATGGCCCTGAGCCAGAAGGCTGCCCGTTCCCATGAGCAGGGCAGCCAAGAGGATTGAGAATCTTTTCATGTTAGAAATAGATGTGTGGTGAATAGTTTACTTGTCGTAGCCTTTGTTCTGCGTGTACAGTCCGGGGATGTAGTAGAGCTGGTTGTAAGGAACCGGCCAGAACTCATTCTTACCCGGTGTGAAGTGCGCGTCCTTGTAGTACTCGGCATAGTTCTGTCCATCGTAGACATCCTTGGCCTCGCTCTTGAAATAGTTGTTCAGCGTTTCTGAGGCAATGCCCCAGCGGCGCAGGTCGAAGAAGCGGCTGCCCTCCATACCCATCTCCAGTCGGCGCTCCCAGCGCAGGCACTTGCGGGCTGTCTCCTTGTCCTGGAAGTAAGACTCAGGATAGAGAGCGATGTCGCACTGGTCAGCAGCGTATTCGATGTGCTTCTTGATGGAGTTCTTGGCACGCTGACGGATGTCGTTGATGATCGTACGGGCTTCTTGCAGACGGCCCAACTCGATGAGAGCCTCGGCGCGCATGAGCATCACGTCGGTGTAGCGCAGCACATAGTCGTTCATGTCGAAGGCCTGCCAAGGACGGTTGTAGGACTCACCCTTGGAGCGCTGCGGCACTTCCTTCATCGAAGTATAGTAGCCGTAGGTGTTCGGCGTACGGGAGTTGGCTTTGGTGAGCGTGTATTCCGACTCATACTTGTAGGGGAAGGTCGGCATGCCTACCGTGTGGAAGAGCCGCGGATCCCACTTCTGTGCTGTCGGCTTGCCATTGACAGGATATTCGTCGCTGTCGTTGTAGTCGGTGAACTCAGGCAGACCGTTGCGGGTCTTGTAGGCGTTGACGAGGTTCTGAGAAGGCTTGTGGAAATCCCAGCCGCACGACCAGATGCCCCAGCAGCCGTTGAGCGTGTTGGACCAGTTGGCGCGACCGTAGCGGGTGTGGTCAGCGGAGTAGTCACTGGCCTGCATGGCGAAGATGCTCTCCTTGCTGTTCTTGTAGTCGGGCAGGAAGATGTCGCCATAGTCCTCGAGATAACCATATCGTGAAGCCTTGACCACGTCGGTGTAGTCCACAACCTTCTGCATATAGTCCTTGTTGATATGGCTTACGCCGTCGGTAGCCTCGTAGCCGTCGCCCCAGGCCAGGGTGAGAAAGCACTTGGCAAGGTAAGCGGCAGCAGCAATCTTGTTGGCACGTCCGCCTTCGCTCTGCTTCTCGGGCAGATTGTCGTAGGCGAACTTAAAGTCGACGATGACCTTGCCGAAGAGCTGCTCGTAGGTGTATTGTGTGTTGGAGGTCTTTTCTGTTGCCTTGTCCTTGTAGACCTGTTCGTCAATCCAAGGCACTTGGCGGAACACAGAGATAAGTTTGAAGTAGAAGTGGGCGCGCAGGAAGCGAACCTCTGCCTCGCGCTCTGTCGTTGTCTGCTCCCCGAGTACGTTGTTGCCGTTCTCTTCGAGGGAAACCAAGGCGCGGTTGCAACGTGACACGGCACTGAACAGACGGTACCAGAGTTCGTCGAGCTCACCACGAGTGGAGGTCAGCGAAGACCACACTTCGATGTCGTGATAGCCAGTGTCGCCTGTGCCGCCACCGCCTTTGAGACAGTCGTCGGAGGCCAGGTCGCCGTAGGGCCAGAGGTTGAAGGGATAGGAATACCAGCAGTCGCCGAGCATGGCATAAGCACTGTTGACCATCTTCTCCGGATTGGAGAAAGCCTTATCCTCATCCACCACAGCGGTAGGCGTGTAGTCGAGGAAATCGTCGCAGCCAGTCAGGCTCATGGTCAATGCGGCTGCCAATGCAAATATATATATCTTTTTCATGACTCGATTCTTTGTAATATGTTATATGTACATGATGATTTAAAATCCCACTTGCAGGCCGAAGGAGATGGAAGACGAGAGAGGATAGTTCCAGTTGGGGTTCTCCGGGTCGGAGCAAGTGAGCGAGCTGCTCTTGACGGTCAGCAGGTTTTGTCCAGAGACGTAGACGCGGGCGCTGGTCATGTGGAGCTTGCTGAGCAAGGATGCCGGCACGCGATAGCCCATCTGCAGGGTGCGGAGCTTGAGATAAGAGCCATTCTCCACGAAGTAGGAAGAGGCACGACCTTCGTCTGCGCGGTTCATCGTGCTCAGACGTGGTATCGACGAGCCGGTGTTGTTGGTGTTCCATGCGTCGAGCAGTCGGCTACCCTTGTTCGATCCCGGGTCGGTGATGGCCCAGAAGTCGGTCTGGAACTTTTGGTTGTTGTACACATCCTGATCGGCAACGCCCTGCCAGAACATGGTCATGTCGAAGTCTTTGTAAGTTAGTCCGATGTTCAGACCGTAGGAGAAGGCGGGAACTGGATTGTAGATCCACGTCTGGTCGTCGCTGGTGATCTTACCGTCGTGAGTCAGGTCTTTATATTTCAGACCGCCGAGACGGGCGTTGGGTTGACCGGAGGCGTCGACTTCTTCCTGGGTCTGGAAGAGTCCGTCGGCGACATATCCTACGATAGAACCGTAAGCCTTGTGGCTCTGAACGAGGTCTTGTGTTGTCGTGTGGGCATAAGCGCCTGTCGTTGAGGAGGGCAGATAGGTGACGCGGTTGCGGAAGAAGCTCAGGTTGCCGTTGAGGTCGAGTCCGAGGCCGCAAGCCAAAGTCTTTCTGTAGCCCAAGGCGAACTCCATACCCCAGTTGCGCAGTGATGGACCGTTCTGCCACTGGTTGCCGCCCTCACCTGTGGCTCCAAGGTATGCAGGATTGATGAGCATGTCCTTCACATTCTTGATATAGGCATCAACAGAACCGTAGAGTGCGTTGCCGAGCGTGGTGAAGTCTAAACCTACGTTGTACTGTGTAGCAGATTCCCATTTGAGGTTTGGGTTGGCCAACTGTGTGGCACGATAGCCGGAGGGGAACGTACCCGAGCCTTGCAGAGCGAGGTCATAGGCTGTGGAAGTGACGCGGTCGAGGCCGTAGTCTACGACATAGAGGCCGAACTGCGCGTTGTTGTCGATGGCCTGGTTACCGGTCTCACCCCAAGAGAGACGCAACTTGGCATCGTTGAGCCAGTTGTAGTGGAGTAACTGAGAGAAGCGGAAGCCGAGAGAGGCGGCAGGGAAGGTACCCCAGCGGTTGTTCTTACCGAAGCGTGAGGAGCCGTCCTCGCGGATGGTGAACGACGCCAGCAGCAGGTCTTGCCAATTGTAGTCGATCTTGCCAAAGAAAGAAGCCAGGCGATAACCTACCTTGGCACCGCTGTTGTTCATTGTGCCGGTGGCTGCATTGGGCCACATATAGTCTACATCTTCCAAGGCATAACCCTCAGAGTAAGCTGAGAAGTCGATGACACTCTGCTTTGAGAGCTCACTACCCAACAGCATGTTGAAACGATGATCGCCAGAAAGCGTGAAGAGATAGTTGGCTGTGTTGGACCATACCCAGTTGGTCTCGTTGTTGTTGGAGAGCGTCGTCTTGGCGATGTTGTTGCGGACCACGTCAGACTGGTAGGTGTGTGTCAGAGCATTGATAAACGATGTCTTGTAGTCGATACCGAAGTTTGACTTCAGTGTGAGGCCTTTGATGGGCTTCAACTCCACGTAGGCGTTACCGAAGATTCTCCAGTAGTCGAGATGGTTGTCGCGGTTGTCATACTGTTCGCGGGCCGGGTTCTCACGGTCAGACATGGAACCTACAGGACCGGCGAAAGTCTTTCCGTCTTTCTCATATACCGGTACGATAGGCGGCATCTTCAGTGCGTTCTCCATCGGAGCGCAGTCTACCTGAGTAGAGTAGGTGACGGTGAGGTTCTCTCCCACAGTGACCATCTTGTTGAGATTCCATGAGGTGTTCAATCGTGCGGCGATGTTCTGGAAGCTGGTGTACTTCAGGATACCGTCTACATCTTTGTAGCCCAAAGAGAACATGGCGCTGTGCTTGTCGTTGGCGTGTGAGAGCGAGAGGTCATAGTTCTGTGAGAAGCCGGTGTGGGAGATGGCGTCCACCCAGTCAGTATCGGAGAAGGGCATGGTCTGCCGCTCGTTGATATATCCGTTGTAGCGTCCGGCTGCTGTATAAGAAACAGTCTTGCCGGTTGCCGGGTCGTAAGCGGTGATAGGGATACCGGCAGCAGCCTTGAGATCAATACCATAGTTGCTGGCATAGGCTACTGGGTCAAGTCCGTCGTTGAGAGCGGCCTGTGTCATGGCTGTGAGGTAGCCATTGGTGTTCAGTAGCTTCATCTTCGACTGGTTGGTATAGAACTGAGCGGTGAGGTTGGTCGAGAAGTCGATGGCCACCTTGTCGCCTTTCTTACCCTTCTTCGTCGTGATGATGATCACACCATTGGAAGCACGTGAACCGTAGATGCTGGCTGAGGCTGCGTCTTTGAGCACCTGCATGCTCTCGATGTCGTTCATGTTGAGTGAGTTCAATGCCATGTTGGTCGGCACACCGTCAACAATGAACAGAGGGTCTTGCGAAGAGTTGAACGAACCAATACCACGGATGCGCACCGTACCCGTACCGATAGGAGAGCCGTTTGTGGTGACGGTCATGCCCGGCACCTTACCTTGCAGAGCACGCATGGGGTCGGGATCAGGAGATGTCTGCAAGTCCTTTGTGCTCACCACAGCCACAGAACCGGTTAGGTCGGCCTTGCGCTGAACCGTGTAGCCTGTGACAACTACTTCATTGAGTTGTTTGGTGTTCTCCTTGAGTTCGATGGTCATGTTGCTGCCGGCTTTCAGTTCCTGCGTAGCATAACCAATATAGGAGACGACCAATGGGGAGCCCTGTGGCGCCTTGAACGAGAAGTGGCCGTCGAGGTCGGTGACGGCACCATTGGATGTACCTTTCTGGATGACGGACACACCGATGATAGGCTCACCAGTAGCATCCTTGACTGTACCGCTGACGATGATGTCTTGTGCCCAAGCCGACACACTGACAGTTGCCAACGTCATGCTGAGCAACGCTCTTCTGAAGTGTTTCATGTGATTGAATTTTAGTTATTAATCCGTAGAGGATGATTTGATTTCGGTTGCAAAGTTAGGGAAATGTTGACATAAGTCAATTCAACGATCTGCTCAGAGGATGTAACATTTGATACATGTAACAATATTCAACGCATTGGTCAAAAATGTAAGATTACGGATTAGCAATGTAATAAACGCAAGAACCCCAATACGCCCTATATATAATAAAATAAGGTGTATTGGGGTAGTTCGTTTGCCTCCTTTTCAGGAGGAAGATATACTCTTGATGTGAACTACTTCACTTTGTTAATCAGGTTTTCGGGCAACTTAGGCATGGCGCCGGGCTGTGTGCAGACGAAAGCACTGACCTCCACGGCAAGCTTGTGGGCTTCCTTAATAGGCATTCCGGCAAGGATGGCTGAGGCAAAAGAGCCGGTGAAGCTGTCGCCGGCACCTACCGTATCATCCACTTCTACCTTGGGTGTTGGCTGGAAACTCTTCACGCCGGGAGCAAAGACATAGCTGCCATTGGTGCCGCAGGTGAGCACGAGCATTTTCAGGTTGTACTTACCGAGAATGAGATAGCATTTGTTCTCGATGTCGAGACCGGGGTAGCCGAAGAGGCGGCCGATGGTGACGAGTTCCTCATCGTTGATCTTCAGGATGTCGCAAGCCTTCAGGCTGTCCTGAATGATTTCTTTGGTGTAGAAGTTCTGGCGCAAGTTGATGTCGAAGATCTTCAGGCAGCTCATCGGCGTGGTGTCGAGGAAGCTATGGATCGTGTCGCGTGATATCTTATTGCGCTGAGCCAGGGAACCAAAGCACACGCAACCGCAGTGCTTGGCTACGTGTTCAACCTCTGGGGTGAACGGGATGTTGTCCCAAGCCACGTTCTGTTTGATGTCGTAGGTAGGTATGCCTTCTTCATCGAGTTCCACCTGTACGGTACCGGTTGGGTAGTCGACACGTGGCATGACATACTTCAGATGCTTGTCGTCGAACTCCTTCAGCGTTTGGTCGCCGAGCGCGTCGTTACCGATGGCGCTGATTGCATAGGCGTCGTTGCCAAACTGACTGGCATGATAAGCGAAATTGGCGGGTGCACCACCCAGTTTGCTGCCGTCGGGCAGACAATCCCATAAGGCCTCACCGAGGCCGACAATGACTTTGTTCATAGTTATTATTTATTTGACGTTCTTGATATAGGTAAACAGATAGGCGACTCCGACGGCCATGACGAGCACAGCACCGGCCTGCTCCATGGCATCAGAGGCAAAGCCCATGAGGAGTGGGAAGATGGTACCACCGAAGAGTCCCATGATCATCAGACCACTGACCTCATTCTGCTTGTCGGGCACACTTTGCAGCGCTTGGGCGAAGACGAGTGAGAAGACGTTGCTGTTGCCGTAGCCTACGAGAGCGATGGCGATATAGAGTACAAGTTTGGTGGTTCCGAAGAACAGACCGCACATCGACAGTGCCATCATTGTGATGGAGATGACAAAGAACAATCGGTTGTTGACCACACGCAGGAAGAAGGAGCCTGTCAGGCAGCCGAGGGTACGGAAAATGAAGTAGAGTGAGGTGGCGAAGGCGGCATCGTTAAGCGTCATTCCCAGTCGCTCGATGAGAATCTTCGGTGCTGTAGTGTTCGTACCGACGTCGATACCTACGTGGCACATGATGCCGACGAAGCTCAGCAGCACAATGGGCTTACCTAACAGACGGAAACAGGCCGCAAACTGCTTGCCCACGGTCGGTGAAGTCTCCCCGGCAAAGGCAGGACCTTCTTCCTCGATAGGTGTGGAGAGCAGGAACAGCGAGGCGGCAATACCGATAATCATATAGATGGGGAAGAGCACGCGCCAGCCGAGACCGAAGGAGGGTATGGCCTGTGTAGCGCCCCAGGCAGCGATGTAGGGAGCCATGAACGAGGCGATGGCCTTGACAAACTGGCCGAAGGTGAGCGTGGAGGCAAGGTGACCGCCACGAACCACTGTGGCTACGAGCGGGTTCAGCGATGTCTGCATGAGTGCGTTGCCGATACCCAAAAGTGAGAAGCTGACGAGCATCAGACCAAAGCTCTCACCGAAGAGAGGCAGCAAGAGTGACACCACGGTGACGATGAGTGAGAGCAATACGGTCTTCTTGCGTCCGATCTTGTTCATCAGCACGCCGGTCGGCACAGAGAAGATGAGAAACCAGAAGAAAACCAGGGAGGGGAAGATGTTGGCGGTGGCATCATTGAGTCCCAAGTCTTTCTTCACAAAATTCGATGCAATGCCCACCAAGTCGACGAAACCCATGGCAAAGAAGCAAAGCATGACACTGGCCAGAGCCAGCTTGTTGATTTTGTTGTTCATGTCTTTATTAATTTAGGTTTTTTGTTTTCCTACTCTGAGGCAGCCTCGCTTTCCGTGAGGCCATCCTAAGATTGTTGCCACGAAATTACGAAGACTATTTCAAAGTTGTGTTATTCATTCGTGCAAATGTTGTAACTTTTTCGACATGTATCAAATTTCTAATCGAATGAAACAATTATTGAACCGTATAGCGTCCTTGTACTCATTCTTTTGCGTCCTCTTTGACGTCTGTAGGGTATTTGCCGTATTGCTTCTTGAAACAGGAGGAGAAATAGCCCGGCGTGCCGAAGCCTACTTCATAGGCCACTTCCGCTACGGTCTTGTCGGTGGCTTTGAGCAGTTTCATGGCCCGTTGGAGGCGCATCTCTTTCAGCAGTTCCACAGGTGACATGCCCGTCATGGCCTTCACCTTACGGTAGAGCTGCACACGGCTGATGCCCATGTCGGCACCGAGATCGTCCATCTTCAGCTTGGTGTTACTCATATTCTTAAGGATAGCCTGACGCAGGGTGTCCATGAACATCTTGTCGGGCGTGCTGAGCTTTTCGTCTTGTTCATGGTTGTCGTTTGTCTGTTGCTTTTCCGCAGCAAAGGCTTCCTTGAGTTTCTGTCGGTTAGCAAGCAGACTGACGATATGCGCAATGAGCACCTCAGCACTGAAGGGCTTGGTGAGATAGGCGTCTGCGCCTTGGCTGAGTCCTTCGGCCTGTTGCTGTTCCGTGCTGCGTGCGGTGAGCAGGATGACAGGTATATGGCTGGTCAGTGGATCAGCTTTCAGCTTGGCACAAAAGGTCAGTCCGTCCATCACCGGCATCATTACGTCGCTGATGACCAGGTCGGGAACACTCTCGCGAGCCAATTTCCAACCGCTCTGCCCGTCGCTGGCTTCGAGTACGTAATAGCGGTCGAGGAGCAGTGTGCGCAGATAGCGGCGCATGTCGTCGTTGTCGTCGACAATCAGCACCGTAGCGAGTTCGTCGCTTTGGTCACGCACGACAATGTCGTGTTGCCCGTCCTGCACCGACCGTCGGCTGATGGCGTGCGCGTCATCGGGCTGAGGGTCTTGGATCATCTTTTGTGTTTCCTTTTGGAACTGCAGTACGTCGGTGACGAGATGCAGCAATTGTTCCGCATTGCGCTGAACGATGCCGAGCAACTCATGGTCGCCCTCGCTGAGCGTCTTGCTCTCGCCGAGTTGCTGCAGCGGACCGATGATGAGCGTCAGAGGTGTGCGCAGTTGGTGGCTGGCATTGGTGTAGAAGCGGTTTTGTTCATCGCCCAATTCTTTCATCTGGCGGTTGGCACGTCGTGTGATAACAATGGCCCGCCACACGAGCAGCACGGCAATCAACAGGATCAGCGCCACTACGAGAGACACAAAGAGCAGAGTGCGCTGCACGTGATAGAGCCCGAAATAGTCCTCCAATTTATTCTGAATGGTAATCAGGTATTCGTTTTGCCGCATCATTGCGTTGGCGTTGATGGCAATCTCGTCGACGTTCTGTGGTGTGACCACCATGCTCTTGATGATGTTTGTACGCTTGTACGGCTTGTGCTCAAGTATTCTTAGTGCCAAGGCAATGATCTCTTCGCCGTGCGTAGGGTAGATATAACTGGCGGCGAGCTTCCCCTGCTGTACGGCGTCAATACCTTCTCCGGGCAGTGCGTCTACGCCGAGGAAGTAGATCCCTTTTTCTTTTCCGAGTTCCTTAGCGGCTTTGTATGCGCCGAAAGAGGCCAAGTCACTTTGGCAGAAAACCACATCGAGTGGCTTGCCTGCCTGCAGCCATTCCTTCGTGGCTGCATAGGAGTCTTCCAAAGACCAGTTGGTTTTGATATGTTGAAAATCCAGTTCAGGGTGCTTCTTCATCACGCTGGAGAAGCCTTGGTAGCGCTCGCGGTCTGGCGACATCACCAGTTGTCCGGTGATCTCCAACACTACCGGGCGTCGGCCTACGTGTATGCTGTCGCGACAAAGGCGTGCGGCGTACGTGCCGATGGCGCGTCCGGCCTCCACGTTGTCACCGCCGATATAGGCTGTGTAGTCGTTAGATGAAGTCTTCCGCTCAAAAAGAATGACGGGGATTCCGCGCTTCTTTGCTCTTTCCACGCAGGGCGAGAGGGGCTTATATTCGTTGGGAGAGATGACGAGCAGGTCCACGCCGGCATTGATGAGGCTGTCGATCTGCTGACGCTGCCGGTCGGTGTTGTTGTCTGCATTGATGATACATACTTTCACGTCGGTATCGTAGAGATGTTGTGCGGACAGCATCTCGTTGTTGACTTTGTCGCGCCAACGTCCGCCGACACATTGCGACACACCTATTTTATATTTATAAGAGGCACGCGGCGTGCAGCCCGTGATGAACAAGGGTATCATCAAGGGCAGAAGAAGCAGTTGGGCTATCAGAATCGTCTTAGGTTTCTTCATGTGGTTTTAGTCTTTACAAGGTTTGCAGGTAGTGATGATCATCAGTAGACCCTTACGTCGCTGATAACCGATGAGCCGACGGCATCGTTGAGGCGGCGGGTGATCTGTGTGTGCATCATGCTGAGGTCTTGTCGCAGCGCGGGGTTGTCGATCTTCACGTGCAGCACTTGGTTGCGGATGAACTTTTCGTGGGTATAGCTCGAGATCGTGTGTCCCATGACTTCATCCCAAGCATCCACGACGCGCCGCTGTAGCAGTGGTGTCTCCAGTCCTTCTTTTCTGAGCATTTCCTTCAGCAGGTCGCCAATCGGTTTTACTTCGCGCTTAAACATATATTCAATGATGAGTGTTGAATGATGAATGATGAGTTATTCCAATGATGAATGTTGAATGATGAGTGATGAATGGTTTCAACATTGTATTCATTCAACATTCATCATTCAACACTCAACATTGCGTAGCATTTCCGTTCTCCACATGGAAAAGTTTATAATCCTCGCCGACGTGTTGCAGGATATGGTCGAGATGGTCGCGGTTGGTGTCCGTGATGAAAATCTGTCCATAGTCGGGACGGGCCACGAGTTTGATGATCTGCTCCACCCGGCGGGCGTCGAGCTTGTCAAAGATGTCGTCGAGAAGCAGCAACGGCGTGGTGCCTGATGCCGTCTTCTTTAGGAAGGAGAACTGAGCGATCTTCAATGCCAGCACGTAAGTCTTCGTCTGTCCCTGGCTTGCCTCGCGTCGCATGGGATAGCCCTCAAGGAGCATCTCCAGATCGTCGCGGTGAATACCGTGGAGCGAATAGCCCACGGCACGGTCTCGCAGACGGTCGCGACGAATCACGTCGAGCAAAGGACCACGTTGTCCGTGGGAGACATAGTGCAGCGAGACCGCCTCGTGGTGATCCGAGAGCATGTCGTAGATCTGCTGAAACACCGGTGTCATCTCTTCCACGAACCGGCTGCGCTTGTAAAAGACTTCTTCTCCGGCCGAAGCCATCTCCTCTTCCCATAGGTCCATGAGCGAGGCGTCGGGCTCTGTTTCCATCTTCAGCAGGGCGTTGCGCTGCTGCAAGGCTTTGTTGTAGCGTGTCAGCGCGTCCATATAAGTATGGTCATACTGCGCAATGACCACGTCCATGAGTCGGCGTCGCTCCTCGCTCGTTCCGCTGACCAGACTGTTGTCCGATGGCGTGACAAAGATGAGCGGGATGAGCCCGATGTGCGTTGAGAGCTTCTTATAGTCCTTGTGGTTGCGCTTGAACTGCTTATGCCGTCCGCGTTTCATGGCCGCGTAGATGTTCTCCTGCTGTCCCTCGTCGCCCTCATAGTCGCCCTCGATGACAAAGAACTCTGTGTCGTGGTTGATCACCTGTGAGTCGATGTTGGTGAAGCTGCTGTGGCAGAACGAGAGGAAATAGACCGCGTCAAGGATATTGGTTTTGCCTTCACCGTTGTTGCCGATGAAGCAGTTCACCTTCGGCGAGAGCTCCAGCGCAGTGCTCTTTATATTCTTGTAATTGATGATTGATATCTTCTTTAGTCTCATAATCCTATGGGCTCTATTTGGGCTTTCCCTTGCCTTACATATGCAAAGATAAGAGTTTTGAAGCTAAAAAGCGAAAAAAGAGTCGCATAAATTTTAGTATTCGAGGGAAAATTGCTAATTTTGTACCGATATATTGCGCCGTGTCTGTAAGAGACACAGTCGCTGTGTATCAACAATCGTCAACGAAATAATAAAAAATCATTTCAAATAAATGGCAAACAACAACGGTCAGGCAACATTTGACGCTGCCTTTAAGTCACAAGAGTTTTTCGACAAGAACAAGAAGATTTTACTGGGTGCTATCATCGCAGTGGTAGTCATTATCGCAGGATATTTCTGCTATAGCGCATTCATTGGCGGTCCCCGTGAGGAGAAAGCCAGTACTGCATTGGCTCGTGGTCAGGAGTACTTCAATGCCGAGCAGTTCGACAAGGCGCTCAATGGCGATGGCGCAGGCTACAGCGGCTTTGTGAAGATTGCCGATGACTATAGTTCTACGGATGCCGGCAACCTCGCTAAGCTCTATGCCGGACTGAGCTATGCTTATCTGGGAAAGTGGAGCGATGCCGTCAAGTATCTTGAGGACTATTCTCCCAAGGGCGACGCCATGGTCAGTCCTGCCGCTATCGAGGCTCTGGGCAACGCCTACGCTCATGTCGGACAGATCGACAAGGCTGTAAGTAAACTCCAGGAGGCTGCTGACAAGGCTGATGACAAAGCTGAGGACGGCACCAACAACAGTCTGTCTCCTATCTTCCGTCTGCAGGCCGGCGAGTTGCTGGAGTCTCAGGGCAAGAAGGCAGACGCGCTGAAAGTCTATCAGGACATCAAGAAGAAATATGTCAACTCTCAGCTTGTTCAGAGCAACGAGATCGACAAATACATCGAGAGAGCCAGCATCTAAGCGATGGCTCTTTCGCAACGTTAGGAGGATTTAGCTAAATATATTATGGCTACAGCATTACATCATTTGTCTGATTACGACACGACAAGCGTACCCGATGCCAGCAACATGTGCTTCGGTATCGTCGTCGCTGAGTGGAACAAGGATATCACGGGCGCACTGCTCGACGGTTGCGTGTCTACGCTTGAGAAGCATGGCGCACTACCCGAGAACATCCATGTCAAGACCGTGCCCGGAAGCTTCGAACTCGTCTATGGCGCACAGCAACTGTGCAAGAACGACGGCTTCGACGCCATTATCATCCTGGGCAGCGTCATCCGTGGCGACACGCCGCACTTCGACTATATCTGCCAGGGCGTCACCTTTGGCATCTCACGTCTCAATGCCACACAGAACATTCCTGTGATCTTTGGACTGCTGACGACTGATGATCATCAGCAGGCTGTGGACCGCTGCGGTGGTAAGCTTGGCAACAAAGGCGACGAGTGCGCTGTCGACGCCATCAAGATGGCAAAGTTCTAATGGTAGAATATCATCTTTATCAGCAGCTGTTATGATTCTCTACGATCTCTTGCAGGCCTATCGTTTCGACGAGATCATGGCCACCATTAATAATATGTATCCCGGCACATCAGGCTACCGTGACCAGCTCCGCCTGGCCTACGACCTGTTGCTGAATATGCGCCCCGTGCCTTCCAAGAAGCCGATACGCTTCAAGATCATCGACGGACCGGGCGATCTGAAGTATATGGGAGCAGAAGACCGCGACTTCAACACCACGTGGGAGGTATGCCTCGGCAAGAACCTCGTCAGAGAGAAAGGCGTGGATCTGACCGATGACGAGCTCATCGCCAACTGTCTGGTCAATATCTGCTTCACAGCCCGCCGCCCAAAGGCTTTCGACAAAGCCTTTGAGGAGCTGCATCAAGAATGACATCCTTTATCTTTCTTCTTATAGTCAGGGTAGGAGTGATCCTATCCTGATTTATTTTCATATATCCATTTCCTTTTTCCTAATAATTTGCTACCTTTGCAACTATGAATACAGAAATGAATCTCAACGTTCTTTCCGAGAACGATCTTCTTTGGTTGAAAGAGAAAATATCGTCTTCCAATCATATCGTGATAACAGGCCATTCGCGTCCCGACGGCGATGCGATGGGTTCATGTCTGGCCTGGGCTGCCTGCCTGCGTGAGGCTTTTGGCAAGGAGCCTGCCGTCATCATGCCCAATGCCTATCCCGATTTTTTACAGTGGCTGCCGGGCACGCATGCCATCATCCGCTACGACAAGCATCCCGAGAAAGTCACGCAGGCGCTCAACAAGGCTGACCTGCTCTTTTGCATCGACTTTAATGACAACAGCCGTGTCGACACCATGGCAGAGATCCTTACCGCCTGTCAGGCACCGCGTGTGCTCTTCGACCACCATCTCGGCCCACAGATGCAGGCTGACGTAAAAGTCAGCTCCGAAGAGTTCTGCTCGGCTTCGGAGGTTGTCTTCCGTGCCGCTTGGCAGTTAGGCGTCTTTGATAAGCTCAGCAAGACCTTTGCCGTTTGCGACTATTGTGGCATGATGACCGACACAGGCGGCTTCACCTTCGCATCCTCACGTCCGGAGATCTTCTACATCATCTGTCAGTTACTCACCAAAGGCATTGACAAGGACAAGATCTATCGCAACGTGTTCAATAACTACAGCACGTGGGCCATCCGCCTGCGCGGCTATCTGATGTCACAGAAACTCAATGTCTTTGAGGACATCCACGCTTCTTACTATACGCTGACACGCCAAAACATGCTCGACTTCCACTACAAGCGCGGTGATGCAGAGGGACTTGTTAACGAGCCACTGCGCATCAAGGGCATGAAGGTCAGCGTCTCGCTGCGTGAGGACGACCGCATCGACAACAAGATTTGGGTCAGCCTTCGCTCTGTCGACGACTTCTCTGTGGAGGACATGGCGCGCCGCTTCTTCAATGGTGGCGGACACTTCAATGCCAGCGGCGGGCATCTCGACTGTTCTATCGAGGAGGCAGAGAAGATCACACGCGAAGCCTTTACTTTTTATCGTGAGCAACTGAAGGGCTGATGATGGCATTTAATGTTTTTTATTCCTCTATATCAGTACTATCCAGCCTTTTTTTGTTACCTTTGCAATATTAATCAACAATAATAGACAGACAATGAGGAAACTGGGCTTTTTGTGCCTGATGCTGATAGGCTTCATGATGATCGCTTCCTGCAACAATGAGGAAACTTATGCTGACCAGAAGAAGCGTGAGAAATCAGCTATCAACAAGTATATTGCTGACTCGGCAGTGACCGTGATCTCAGAAGATGAGTTTCTCAAGGACACGACGACCGACGTAAAGAAGAACGAATGGGTACTCTTTGAGTCCTCCGGTGTATATATGCAGATTGTTCGCCGTGGCTCAGGAAAGCCTTTGGCTTATGGCGAGAGTGCCACCGTCCTGTGCCGATTCACTGAGCGCAACCTGCTGACGGACAGCATTCAGTTGAGCAATGTTCTTTTTCCGAGCGTTTCTCAGACGTTCGATAAGATCAGCGTGACCAACAACTCCGGCACTTTCCGTGGTTCGTTTGATACGAGCAGTTTGATGTACCGCGCCTATGGCAATGGTTCAACAACCGTTCCTCAGGGCTGGCTTGTTCCGCTGACGTTCATCAACTTAGGTCGCTATGTCAATGCTGATGACGAGATTGCTAAGGTGCGGCTCATCGTGCCTCACGACATGGGACAGACCTATGCTACGGCCAGTGTCTACCCCTGTCTCTACGACATCACCTACCAGCGTGGGCGATAACCGACAGTAATAAATCATAGATGATTATCAATATATGACTCTGATTAAATCTATTTCCGGCATTCGCGGTACCATTGGCGGCCGCACAGGAGATACGCTGAATCCCCTGGACATTGTGAAGTTTACTTCCGCTTACGCTACGTACATCCGTCGCAGCGCCAAGTCTTCAGCCAACAAGATTGTCGTCGGGCGTGACGCCCGCATCTCCGGCCCGATGGTCCGCAGTGTTGTCTGTGGCACGCTGATGGGCATGGGCTACGATGTGCTTGACATCGGCTTGGCAACAACGCCGACCACCGAGCTCGCCGTGCGCATGAGTGGCGCCGACGGCGGCATCATCATCACAGCCAGCCACAATCCCCGTCACTGGAATGCGCTGAAGTTGCTCAACAACGAGGGCGAGTTCCTGACCAAAGCCGACGGCAATGCCGTGCTGGACATTGCAGCAAAAGAGGATTTCGAATACGCAGATGTAGACCATCTCGGACACTACGCCCACGACGACAGCTTTAACCAGCGTCATATCAACAGCGTGCTGGCTCTCGACCTCGTGGATGTGGATGCCATCAAGAAGGCTCACTTCAAGGTATGTGTTGACTCGATCAACTCGGTCGGCGGCATCATCCTGCCGCATCTGCTCGATGCGCTCGGCGTGGAATATAAGTTCCTCAACGGCGAGGCTAACGGTGATTTTGCCCATAACCCTGAGCCCCTGGAGCGCAACCTCGGCGGCATCATGAGCGAGGTAGCCGGTGGAGGTTATGATCTCGGTATCGTGGTGGATCCGGATGTAGACCGTCTGGCCTTCATCCAGGAGAACGGTAAGATGTATGGCGAGGAATACACATTGGTGACGGTGGCTGACTACATCCTCGACCATGTCAAAGGTTCTACCGTGAGCAACCTGAGTTCTACGCGCGCCCTGCGTGATGTCACGGAGCGTCATGGCTGCAAGTACTACGCTGCTGCCGTCGGCGAGGTGAATGTCACAACCAAGATGAAGGAGGTTGGAGCCGTCATCGGTGGTGAGGGCAATGGCGGAGTCATCTATCCTGAGAGCCACTACGGTCGTGATGCCCTCGTGGGCATTGGCCTCTTCCTCAGCAGCATGGCACAGAAAGGCATGAAGGCCAGTCAGCTGCGCGCTACGTTCCCGAACTATTTCATGGCAAAGAACCGCGTGGACTTGCAGCCTGATACTGACATTGACGCCATATTAAATAAGGTGAAGGAGCACTTCGCTTCTCAGCCCGACGTACAGGTTACTGACATCGACGGCGTGAAGCTCGACTTCCCCGATAAGTGGGTGCACCTGCGCAAGAGCAACACTGAGCCGATTATCCGTGTCTACAGTGAGGCGCATACTGCCGAAGAGGCTGACGCGCTCGGCAAGGAGCTGATGGCGTTTGTGACAAAGTAAAAAAGCAGCCTCACTCACAACAGCCTCTCCAGCCTCACCCCCCACAACCCCTCTCCGAAGGAGAGGGGAGTGATATGCTGGTTAAACAATTCATGTGCGAGGGAATATAGGGGTGTAAGGAAAGTGTGAGGGAAGCGTGGCGGGAATACTGGACTACAGACAAAATACAAAAAGACGAAGAGGACAGACTGCATTTGCTGTCTGTCCTCTTCGTCTTTTTTGTATGTATCTTAGCCTCTCTTTAGCCCAAAAGTCTACAACCAGTTGCTTCGATAAGCATAAGGTGTCTATAGGGTTTCGCCAGAGTAATTACTCCCCTCTCCTTTGGAGAGAGGCTGGGGGTGAGGCTTTAGATCCTCACCCAGGTGTGTCGTCTGCTCTCGTTTGATGCGCTCGCGGATCATCTTTGGCTTGGTGGCGTAGACGATCGTACGGATCGAGACGTTGTAACTGAAATATTGCCATGCCCAACTGAGCATTACCATCAGCTTGTTGCGCACACCCAAGATGGAGCGGAGGTGAACGATGAGCCACAGCACCCATGCCATGAAGCCCTGTGTCCGTACCTTGCCCAGATCGGCGACAGCCTTGTTGCGGCCAACGGTGGCCATCGAGCCAAGGTCGTTGTAGTGGAAGGGCTTGAGATCCGTGTCGTGGTGCGAAAGCCTTATGAGGTTTTCTGCCAGTTGGGTAGCCTGCTGGATAGCCACCTGTGCCAATTGTGGATGGCCTTTGGGATATCTCGGATCTGCAGTCATCAGGCACTGGTCACCAATGGCGAAGATATTGTCGTAGCCACGTACACGGTTGCAGCCGTCGACGAGAATGCGGAAACCACGTCCAAGCTTGTCGCCTTCGATGCCCGTGACCGGTTGGGCACGGATACCGGAAACCCAAAGGAAAGTGCGCGTGGCGATCGATGTGCCGTCCTTGATGATGATATGATAGTCGCGGTAGTCCGTTACCATCTTGCCGAACTGTACGTCGACGCCCATGTCCCTTAAATATTTGAGTGCCTTCTCTGATGCTTCCTGTGACATACCTGCCAAGAGTCGGTCACCGGCCTCAAGCAGATAGATATGCATGTGCGATGCGTCCATGTCGGGATAGTCGTAGGGGATGACATAGCGCTTCATCTCCGAGATCGCACCGGCAATTTCCACGCCGGTAGCACCACCGCCAACGATGACGACGTTGAGCAGTTCCTGCCGCTCTTCCTCCGTGGCGCAGGTCAGCGCACGCTCGAGATTTGAGAGCAGTGCATTGCGCAGGCCCATGGCCTCAGACAGGGTACGCATGGGGATGGCCCATTCTTCTACGTTCTTGTTGCCAAAGAAGTTGGTCGTAGCTCCGGCTGCGAAAACGAGATAGTCGTAGTCGATCTTACCGATGGACGTCTGCAGGATCTTCTTGTCGGGAAAGACCGCGCGGGCTTCAGCCATACGGAAATAGAAGTTCTTGCGCTTGCGGAAGATCTGTCGGAAGGGGAAGGAGATGGAACTGGGAGCCAGTCCGGCCGAAGCCACCTGGTAGATCAATGGGGGAAACTGATGGTAGTTGTTCTTGTCGATGAGTACGACTTGCAGGTTGCTGTCTTTGAGTTGGTTGGTAAGCCGCAGGCCTCCTAAGCCGCCACCAACGATGACTACTCGCTTCTGACCGTTTCTATTGATATTGACACTCATTATTTTATATATATGTAGTTATTAAAAGAAAAACGCTTCGAATACTTTTCCGGGGCCGCTTGGCACCGTTATCCTGATTGCTGTTACAAAGGTAATGTAAAATTCTGAATTCTGCAACTCCATCAGTACTCTTTTGCTCTCGCATGTCAATTTATATGATTTAAAGCAATGTCGTACTTTGATTTTCCCCGACAAAAGTTTGTCGTGGAGAGATCACAATCTAGAGATGAAGAAATGAGACTTTTGGATTCGCAAAGTCATTTTTGCTTGAAAAGAGCGAGAAAAGGGTACTTTGACAAGATGAAAAAGGTACTTTGACGAGAAATTCTCTAGAGAATTTCTCGTCATCTCGGTAGTTTTACACGGTCAAAGTACCGAGATGATTGGCAAAAATGGCCTTTTTGAACAAGTAAAATGGCAAAAATGAAGGCTTCGGGAAGTAGGTTTTGTACGTTATATAACACAAATATCTGATTATCAGCATGTTAGTAAAATTGCTCAAAAATGGGCTTCTTTTGGGCCAAGCATCCTTTGGCTTCTGATTTTTCGATTCTCAGAGGCCGAAAAATGTCAGTTTCTTGAACAAACTTTCTTCTTGTTGTAATATACAAAAACACCCTGGCCGAGGATGTAAGCCTTGCTCGGTCAGGGTGTTTTTATATAAATATGGAGGTACTTGCATGCGATACAGTATCTTTGATGCTGTCCTGGTGGTATTGCGACCAAGCAGTGAAGTTCTACTTCTTGGTGATGGCCTCCATGATGATTTTTGCCAGGAGCTTAGCACCTTTCCGTGTCGGATGGATGCCGTCGGACTGCATGATGCCATCGGTGGTCATGCCTTCAGCAGGATGGAAGACCGTGTGGAGATCGATATACTGCACTTTTTCCTTGCGAGCCACCTGCTTGACGATCGGCGCAATATGGTTGGCGATGATGCTGTCGTTGATGTCCCATGAGGGTTTGACGGCTGGAATGGGTGAGCACAGCCAGATCCTTGGATGTGAGGGCAGCGCCTTGAGCGCGTCGGTCATCGCCATCAGATCGCGTTTGAACTCAGCGTTGTGTACCCAGTTGTGGGGCTTGGTGTCGTTCGTACCGAGTTTCATGATGACGATATCCGGGCGGAAGGCCTGAGCGTCCTGCCATGCCTCTTCACGCACATAGGGCAGATCGCCCTTGCTGAGCAGCGTACGGGCAGACACACCGAAGTTCTTGACAAGGTAGCCCCTGCCGAGCATTCTTTGCAGTTGTGCCGGATAGCCCTGCTCATCGCTCATGCCGATGCCAAAGCCGTCGGTGATGCTGTTGCCGATACATGCCACGCGGATGGCGCGAGGCTGTGGACTGGGCAACGCTTTCAACCATGCGGTGAGGTCGTCCATCATTTGTTGATGAGAAGGGAAAGTGGGCATGATGCCAAAGCCATGGCCACCATGAGGGTATATCATCAGCGAGCAGGTGTTGCCGCAAGCCCTCATGCTGCTATAGTAAGCCACGCCGTTCTGTACGGGCGGCACGACTTCGTCGTCGTTGGCCAGCAGGATGATGGCCGGTGGCGTGAGGTGGGAGCGCACCTGCGTCTCGTTACTCCACTGCTTGACGGTCTCTTTGTTGTTTCTGTCAGAGCCGAGGAAGTTGTCGCGCGAACCTTCGTGTGTGCCTTTGGCCATGGTGATGACGGGGTAGAACAGAATGCTGAAGTTGGGCCGCATGGCCCAGGGCGCATGTGTGCTCACCGACGAGGCCAGATGTCCGCCGGCCGAGAAACCCATGATGCCGATGTCGTCGGAGTTGATCTGCCACACGTCGGCCGAGTCGCGCAGCGTCTTCATGGCCTGATACGCGTCGGAGAGTGGGATATTGCGGTCGCCTTTTGGCATTCTGTATTTCAGTACGGCATAGGCAATGCCCTGATTGTTGAAGTACGGAGCCCAGTCGTGCCCCTCGTGTTGCATGGCGAGATGGGCATAACCACCGCCCGGACAGCCGAGGACGGCACGTCCTGTAGGGTGCTCAGGAAGATAGACGGTGAGCGTGGAGAGCCCGTCTTGGCTGTTACGGAGTTCGAAGTGACGGGCCGACTGAGCGGCAGCTGTCATCACAGCGACCGCTGCGAACAGCAACACCGCGATGCGCTGATGAATTTGTTTTTTCATGGTGTATGCTTAGTTATTAAGAATTCTCAATGCGGATCAGTGTTTCTTGTTCCACTGTGCGGCTTCCTGCTCGATGAGTCCGTCGATCGGAGCCTGGATGATCTTGCCGATCTTCATGCCTTCCTCCTTCATCACCTCTTCGAGCGGCTGGCGATAGATGAGTGCGATGCTGCCGTTGAAGCCGATCGGCAACTGGTTCCAACCGTCGTATTGCTTGACGTTGCGGCAGAGGAAACGGCGGAAGCCCTCCTTGACGAGTGCGTAGATGGCAGGCTCGGCGATGTTTTCCTGCAGGAAGGGAACGAAGGAGGCCAGGAACGTGTTGGGCTTCGGCTGGCGATAGACACGATCGATGATGTCAGCAGCCGTGAGGTGGTATTTGTCGTTGAAGCGCTGGATGATCGTCTGCGGCAACTGGTTTTTCAGGATGTCCGCGACGAGCGTCTTGCCCAAGACAGCACCGCTGCCCTCGTCACCGAGGATGAATCCGAGCGCTGGCACGTTCTTCACGATTTCCTCACCGTCGTAGGCGCAGGAATTACTGCCCGTCCCTAAGATACATGCGATGCCGGGCTGATCACCGCAGAGCGCTCTTGCCGCGCCAAGCATGTCGCTGGCCACCTCGCAGACGCCGGTGACATGGAGATGACGGCGTAGAGCACGCTCCACCACGGGAATCTTTTCCGGTGTGCAGCCCGCACCATAGAAGTGGAGGCTGTTGAGGGTGCGGCTGCCGAGATCCTGCTTTGAAGCTGTCGCTTCGTTGCTGCAAGCCGATTGCAACTGGGGTAGGAGAGCGGTCTTTACTTCGTTGGCGATCTCGTCCTCGCTCATTTGGAAGGGATTCAATCCTTTCGTGCGGATATGTGCGGCAACGGTTCCGTCGGCCATTAAAGACCAATCAGTCTTTGTAGAACCACTGTCTGCAAGCAAAGTATAAGTCATATTGCGTATTGTTGTTAGTTTTCCATAATGCAAAGATACTGATTATTTTTGCAATGACAAAGCACTTTCGCTATATTATTCCGGCGGCTCCTTCTCTTTGGGTTAGGGAAAATGATGAACAATGAATAAAGGAGAAAGATGTGGAGTGGGAGGCTTCGCAGGGTTGTGACGAGGCCTGAAAAGGGCACAAAAAAGCGATGACCTTCGCAGGCAACCGCTCTTAATCTTCAATAGGTATTAGTTCCTTCAAGGTAAAAAGATTGTTTTCAGGATAACACTGCAAAGATAATCATATTTTTTAGAACGGCAAACTTTTTATCTATTTTTTTTAAAGAAAACTTATTCTTCTGTTAAATTTTTGGTTCTCGAAGCTTATTTGATATGTGGGGATAGCTTTTTGCTTATAAATATAAGGTATTCTGTACATTCTTGGCACTGGTCGGGGCTTAACAAAACAAGCCACACGATCCGGTTTCCCTCCCCCCTTGCCGTAAGGCTTTTTAGGGATGAGACTATTGATCGTGTGGCTTGTAGCTTGCCCGAAAAAGCTATCCGCTACATGGCGAAGACATTGAAGCCTCCGTCCACGATGGCTACGGTGCCGGTGACGAAGGCGGCGGCATCACTCATCAGATAGTGGATCGTACCGCAGAGTTCTTCGGGTTTACCCATGCGACCGAATGGCGTCTGACGGATCACGTCGTTGCCACGCTGAGTATAGCTGCCGTCGGGATTGGTGAGCAGTGCGCGGTTTTGTTCCGTGATGAAGAATCCCGGAGCGATCGCGTTGACGCGGATGCCTTCGCCAAACTTCTTGGCGGTCTCGGTGGCCATGTACGCGGTGAAGTTGGAGATGCCGGCCTTGGCAGCCGCATAACCGCAGACACGTGTCATCGGACGGAAGGCTGCCATGCTGCTGAAGTTGATGATCGAACCCTTTCCCTGCTTGACCATCGGCTTGAGAAACACCTGGGTAGGGATCACCGTACCCGTGAGGTTGAGGTTGAGCACCTTTTGGAACTGTTCGGGATCGAGGTCGAAGATGTTCTGATCCGGTGCGATGGTGGCTCCTTTCATGTTGCCCCCGGCGGCGTTGAGCAGTGTGTCTACGCGTCCGAAGTCCTTGATGATGTCCTCACAGTTCTGTTTCACCAGTTCCACGTTCATCACGTCGGTCTTATAGAATTTGGCGATGCCGCCTTTGTCAGTGATCTCTTTCACGATTTCGTTGCCTACCTCTTCCTTGCGTCCGAGGATAGCGATCTTGGCGCCTTGCTCTGCGAGGTATTTGCCGATGCAGCGGCCAAGGACGCCCGTGCCGCCAGTGATGACGACAACATAGTCTTTAATGTTAAATAGTTCGTTCATGGTTTAATCAAAAAATCCTGGTTGTTCGTATTTGATACCTAATTCCTTATCCACTGCGGCGAGGATGCCTTGCACCTGTCCCATGGCAAACATACGGCCAAGGAAGCTGTATCCGGCGTTGTATCCACGCTTCTCGTCGCCGAGCATCGTCATACCGTGGTCCACACGCATGGGCAGTACCTGTGCGTTGGGTGAAGAGAGCAGAGCCTTGCCTGCCTTGCGCTGCTGTTCCTCCTGCTCGAAGATATGAGCCAGCGCCACGAGATCAGCGCGACCGCCCAAGTGACTGGCCTCGGTGAAGTCGCCGTTGGAGAAGACGTGACAGCTGCGCAGATGCACGAAACTCGTGCGACCGGCAAAGCGGCGGGCCATCTCCGGCAAGTTGTTTTGGGCACCCGCGGAGAGCGAACCGGCGCAGAAGGTCAGTCCGTTGTGCTTGTTGGGGACAGTGTTGAGCAGCCACTCTATGTCGTCGGCGCACGTGATGATACGTGGCAAGCCGAGAATTTGAAAAGGAGGATCGTCGGGATGAACGCACATATACATATCGCACTCGTCGCAGACCGGCATGATCGCGTCGAGGAAATACTTCATGTTGGCGCGCAACTGCTCGCGGTCGATGCCCTCATATCTCTTCAGCAACTCACGGAAGAGGCCGAGCGGATGCTCGTCGCCTTCCTTGAAGTTACCGGATACGAAGCCTTGTGTCTTGATGACAATGTTCTCCACGAGCGCATGATCTTTCTCCGGCGTCATCAGCTTGCGCAGTTCCGACACCTCTTTTAATATGTCTCTGCCGTTGGGCTTGCCATCGGGGCCGAGTACCTGGAAGTTTCTCCAGTCCTCCTCAGCGCCCTCACGCTTCAAGAGATCGATGTCGAAATAGGCAAATTCGGGTATGCTGAAGTAGAGATTGCTCGATCCGTTGGGGTTGAGATGAAGCAGGTCGGTGCGTGCCCAGTCGAGTACGGGCATGAAGTTATAGCAGATCGTGTGGATGCCCTCAGCGGCTAAGTGGCGCAGGCTCTCGCAATAGATACTGATCTGCTCGTCGCGGTCAGGCCCACCATATTTAATAGTCTCGGTGACGGGGAGAGACTCTACAACACTCCATCTCATGCCGTATGACTCGATGTAAGTCTTCAGGTCGTGGATCTGCTGTTGCAACCATATTTGTCCGAGCGGCACGTCATGCAGTGCCGTGACAATGCCCTGTACGCCAATCTGTCGAAGCATGTCGAGCGTAATCAGGTCTTTACGGCCAAACCATCTCCATGTTCTTTCCATTTTTGATTAGTTTTTAGTTAATGATATTGCTTTTGGATCTATCATGATCGGCGCGACAGTGGAGCGTCCCTCATGTGATGACCTTGTATGCGTGCAAAGATATATAAAATACTTCAAACACCAAAAGAAGTAACGGAATATTTCTCTCTTCTTCATAGTTGCTCCTTGAAGTGTTTTTATCATATTTGTTGAAAGAAAATTGTTCTCAAAAATAAAGTAAGAGTTGATAATTGTTATCTGTTGCTTTCATATTAACCATTGATACTAAAGATATTTTGCTTTGAAAGCAGATCTATTTTTTAAAAATAACAAAAAACACTGATAGCGCTTGAAAAAAGAAGCAAGAAAGTTTGCTTATTAAAATGATTTTATTAATTTTGCAAAGTAAGAAAGCATTTACCAATACATCAACAATATTATGACAAAGTACAATATCACAGAAAAGAAAGAAAAGGAAGCTGCCTATCGCTCGCTTGTCAGTCCCAAGCTCATGGATGAACTGGAGGAGAAAATCAATAACATCATCATCATCCAAAAGAAGTATAAGGACAAGGAATATTCTGCCAAGCAGCTTGCCGAAGACCTTGGTACCAACACCCGTTACATCTCAGCTGTTGTGAATGTGCGTTTTCACATGAACTATACCTCCTATGTCAATCAATACCGCATTCAGGAAGCAATGTCGCTTTTAGTCGACCGTCGCTATCAGGATTTGAACATGGAGGACATCTCTGATATGGTTGGCTTCTCCAACCGTCAGTCGTTCTATGCCTCTTTCTTCAAGGTTAATGGTATCACGCCACGTGAATACAAGATCAAACACCTGGCTACCCATCCCTCATTGCTCGACCGCCCCAAGAAGCGCGGACGTAAACCGGGATCAAAAAACAAAGTGAAATCAGAGTAAACATGATAACGTAAAGGAGGAGTAAACGTCTGCATAACCAATTACAATCACCGCCATAGAAAATCATTCATGCGCTGGGTGGTTCGCCTATTGGTATCGTTTTTTAGTACCATAGTGATGGAAAACAACACATTCGCCTTTGCCGGTGAGCGTTTCGCTGACCTCCAGATGCTGAGATACCGCCTGAATGGATTCGAGCAGTTGTCTCTGCGGCAAAAGAAATATATCTATTATCTGTCCAAAGCCGCACTGACCGGAAGGGACATCACCACTGATCAGTTTGGCAAATACAACCTGCCGATACGTAAGTTGCTGGAGAACTTGTACGTGCATTTCCCGGGCGACCATGAGAACAAGGACTTTCTTGCGATGACGGTCTACCTGAAACGTGTGTGGTTCTCCAATGGCATCTATCATCACTATGGCTGCGAGAAGTTCCAGCCTGACTTTTCGGAGTCGTGGCTGCGCAAGGCTGTCGACGACACACCCTTTGAAGTGCTGCCCGGCAACTACCGTTCCAAGCAGGAGATGATGGACGTGCTCTGCCCCGTCATCTTCGATCCTGGCGTGCTGCCAAAACGCGTCAACCAAGCCGACGGTGAGGATCTTGTGAAGACATCGGCCTGCAACTATTATGAGGGCGTGACGCAGCAGGAGGCCGAGCAATATTACGAGCAGCTGCGCCAACAGGCTGGTGGCAACGAGCAACCTTCGTTCGGACTGAATTCCAAACTCGTCAAAAAAGACGGACAACTCGTAGAAGAGCGCTACACAGCGGCTGGACTGTATGGAGAGCCCATCCGCAAGATCGTCTACTGGTTGGAAAAAGCACGTGAGGTGGCGGAGAACGACCAGCAGCGGCGCGTCATCACGCTGTTAACAGACTACTATCGCACGGGCGACCTCAAACTGTTTGACGAGTATTCCATCGAGTGGCTTCGTGAAAACGAAGGCAATGTTGACTTTATCAATGGATTTATCGAGGTGTATGGTGACCCTCTCGGGCTGAAAGGATCGTGGGAGGGTATCGTGGAATATAAAGATGAGGTGGCCACCGAAAGAACACGCAAGATAGCCGACAACGCACAGTGGTTTGAGGATCACTCGCCCGTGGATCCGCGTTTCCGCAAGGCTAAGGTCAAGGGCGTCTCGGCCAAAGTGATCTGCGCCGCTATGCTCGGCGGTGACGAATATCCGTCGTCAGCGATCGGCATCAACCTGCCCAATGCCGACTGGATACGTGCGAGATACGGTTCGAAAAGCGTGACGATCGGCAACCTCACGGAGGCTTACAACCAAGCCGCCAAAGATTCGGGGATGAACGAGGAGTTTGTCATCGACGGGCCGACACGCGAGTTGATCCGAAAATACGGTGATCTCTGTGATGATCTCCACACCGATCTGCATGAGTGCTTGGGCCACGGTAGCGGTCAGCTTCTGCCCGGCACGTCGCCCGACGCGCTGAAAGCCTATGGCAGTACGATTGAGGAGGCACGCGCCGACCTCTTCGGACTCTATTATCTGGCCGATGATAAGCTCGTGGAACTCGGGCTGACACCCGACAAGGAGGCCTATAAGAGTCAGTACTATCACTATATGATGAATGGCCTGATGACGCAGTTGGTGCGCGTCAAGCCCGGACATGTCATCGAGGAAGCGCACATGCGCAACCGTGCGCTTATTGCCCGATGGTGCTATGCTCATGGCGATGGCGTCGTGGAAATGGTGAAGCGCGATGGCAAAACCTATGTGCGTATCAACGACTATCAACGCCTGCGTCAGCTCTTCGCTGAGCTCTTGGCTGAGATTCAGCGCGTGAAGAGCGTAGGAGACTATGAGGCTGCCCGGCAACTCGTGGAGGAATATGGTATCAAGATCGACACGGACCTGCATCGTGAAGTACTGGAACGCTATCGCCAGCTTCACATTGCGCCTTATAAGGGCTTCCTGAATCCCCGGATGATCGCCGTGACCGACGACCAAGGGGAGATCACGGACATCCGTCTCGACTACTCCGAGAGCTATGAAGAGCAGATGTTGCGCTACTCCAAGGAGTATGCTACGCTATAACGGCACAAATGACAACGTAATGACAACAGAAGAAGTACAACAGAAGATAAAGGAACTCAAGCGCAGCTTCCGCTTGGTGATGAACGGCCCCGCATCGCAGTCGATGCGTGAGAAAGGCCTCGACTATCGGCTCAACTGGGGCGTCCCCGTCATCCAACTCAAGCAGATGGCCAAGGAACTCGGCAAGGATTATGATCTCGCCATCGCCTTGTGGAAGGAAGACATCCGTGAATGCAAGATCCTGGCGACCCTCGTCATGCCGGCGGAACAGATGCCTCAGGAGGTGGCGGAGATTTGGATGGAGCAGACCCGCACCCAGGAGATGGCCGAGATGCAGGCGCTCAATGTCTATCAGCATGTAAGCTATGCCCCGGTGATCGCCTATCAGTGGATCGCGCGTCCCGAAGACGTCTACCAGATCTGCGGTTACGACATCCTCGGCCGACTGTTTATGAATGGACAGGAACCCAATGAGCGCGGTATCAACGAGTTTCTCGACCAGGCTGCGACAGCCTTGCAGGCACCGTCACTCGGCGTACGCCACGCTGCCCTCAACGCTGTGTTGCGCTTTGCCGACCTGGGCGTCGTCTATGAGCGTATGGCACACAATGCACTGAAAAAGATAGGTATTGACATATAAGAACTGTTTGTTGAGGTTTCTGAACCTCTGTGATTGTACGCAAGGATAATTTTTTTAACACATAAATACAAACCAACATTAAGATCAGAGAGATGAACAAAATGAGTTTTCTTGCAGCTGGCGCAGCATGTCTGCTGGCTGCCAGTTGTGGTACTGTGGGCGCAGGCAGTGCGTCGTCCAGTGCGGGTGATGATGTGCTCAACGGTGTCATCGGTGTGTTGAACAATGCCAACACCATTGGCGACGTGATCAGCAGCGTCATCGGTTCCAACAAGTTGACGAAATCGCAGCTCTACGGCACTTGGAAATACAATGGTCCGGGTTGTGCCTTCACGTCTAACAGTGCTTTGGCAAAGGCCGGTGGTGAGGTCGTCGCCTCGCAGATCAAGGCCAAGCTCAAGGAAGACTACAACAAAGTAGGGTTCACGTCCAGAAATACACAGATCACTTTCAATAAGGATAATACCTTCACGGCTTATGTCGACGGCAAGAAATTTAGTGGTAACTATACCTACGATGAGTCGTCCAATGCTCTGAGACTGACCGGGTTGCTGCTCTCGCTCAACGGCTACGCTACCCGTAACAGCCAAGGAGTGGCCATCCTCTTTGAGTCAAAAAAACTCTTGACACTTATCCAGACCATGGCGACTATGAGCGGCAACGCTACGCTGAGCTCTATCGGTGAGATCAGTAAGAACTACAACGGTGTCAGATTGGGATTTGATATGGCCAAGTAATTGGAACCAACCACAATAGATGATGGTGGAAGAGGTGGTTTGCAGTCACTTCGTCCACCATTTTTCGTTCCTGCGGTTTTGCCGGCTTGTCAGTCTTCTTTGTGCGCCTTATCCCTCTGTTTTCCTAAACTTGAGATTTCCGTTCTCCTTAGCTTGAGTTTCCGTCTTTCAGGGCTGAAGCCTTCAGACTTCTTTAGCTTAGATCCCATAAATATCTTGAGCTTTGAAAAAGTTTCTTAAATAACACGTACTATATTTCCAATTTAATATTATTTATTACCCTTGATGCTTTGCTCTTGAGAGAAAATTGTACTTTTGCCATAAAAATGAACAGCATTAAAGCTTTATAATATGGCAGAATCAGTAGACATTAGAGAATTGAACATCAAGATTGAGCAGAACAGTGCCTTCGTTACGAACTTGGTGACAGGAATGAATCAGGTCATCGTCGGTCAGAAGCATTTGATCGATGCGCTGCTCATTTCGTTGCTCAGCGACGGCCACATCCTGCTGGAGGGCGTACCTGGTTTGGCAAAGACACTCGCCATCAAGACACTCTCACAGCTCGTGGATGCAGACTTCAGCCGTATACAGTTCACACCCGATTTGCTTCCTGCCGACGTGGTAGGTACGATGATCTATTCCCAAAAGGACGAGAACTTTCAGGTCAAGAAAGGCCCCGTCTTTGCCAACTTCGTGCTGGCTGATGAGATCAACCGTGCTCCGGCTAAGGTGCAGAGTGCTTTGCTTGAGGCCATGCAGGAGCATCAGGTGACCATCGGCGAGAAGACTTTCGCACTGCCCAATCCGTTCCTCGTCATGGCAACGCAGAACCCTATCGAGCAGGAAGGTACCTATCAGTTGCCGGAGGCTCAGGTCGACCGTTTCATGCTCAAGGTGATCATCGACTATCCGACGCTGGAAGAGGAGAAAGCCATCATCCGCGAGAACCTGCAAGGAAAGATGCCTGAGGCGCATCCCGTGACGACAGCGGAGGAGATCATCCGTGCACGCGAGGTGGTGAATATGGTTTATATCGACGAGAAGATCGAGCAATATATCGCTGACATCGTCTTTGCGACCCGTTATCCCGAGCGCTATGGCATGCCCGAATTGAAAGGCTTGATCACCTTCGGCGGTAGTCCGCGTGCAAGTATCAACCTTGCCAAAGCAGCCCGCGCCTATGCCTTCATCAAGCATCGCGGCTATGTGGTGCCGGAAGATGTGCGCGCTGTGGCTCACGATGTGCTGCGCCACCGCATCGGACTCAGCTACGAGGCTGAGGCTGCCAATGTTTCCAGCGAGGAGATCGTCAGCAAGATCGTCAACAAGATTGAGGTACCTTGATCAAAAAGCAAAAAGAAGGAGTCATCGTGGACACTAACGAGATACTACATCAGGTCAGAAAGATTGAAATCAAAGCCCGGGGATTGAGTCAGAACATCTTCGCGGGGCAGTACCACTCTGCCTTTAAAGGCAAGGGTATGGCTTTCTCCGAGGTGCGTGAATATCAGTTCGGTGATGATGTCCGGGATATTGACTGGAACGTCACGGCCCGCTTCCACCATCCTTACGTCAAGGTCTTTGAGGAGGAGCGCGAGCTCACGGTGATGCTGCTCATCGATGTCTCGGGATCGTTGGACTTCGGTACGACACAGCAGATGAAGTGTCAGCTGGCCACTGAGATCGCCGCTACGATCGCCTTTTCAGCCATTGAGAACAACGACAAGATCGGCGTCATCTTCTTCTCCGACCGCATTGAGAAGTATATCCCGCCGAAAAATGGACGTAAGCATATCCTTTACATCATCCGCGAGATGCTCGACTTCCATCCGCAAAGTACACGCACGGACATCGGTATGGCCACAGCCTATCTCACCCGCGTGATGAAACGTCACTGTACTTCCTTTATCATCAGTGACTTCTACGACCGCAAGGACTTCACCAAGGAGATGGAGATAGCCAACCGCAAACACGATGTGGTGGCCATACAGGTTTATGACCCGCGTGCCAGGCAGCTGCCCGATGTGGGATTGCTCAAGGTGATGGATGCTGAGACAGGCCACGAGATGTATATCGACACATTGAGCAAAAAACTCCGGCAGGCGCATACGAGATACTGGATGGAGCGTGAGGACAAGCTCAACACGGTGTTTGCCGAAAGTCGCATCGACTGGACGGCGATTGCCACGAACGAAGATTTCACGAAGGCATTGATGTTGCTGTTCAAGCGAAGAGCCTGATTGCAGATAGTACTGGTGGAAAGATCAAAGGTATTTCAGAAAAGATTAGAAGAGTAGAGAATAGGGTTATGACCAAAAAAATATGGCAATATGTTTTGACGTGTATGATGATGCTGTTGTCACTCAACGCTTCATCACAGGTCACCGTAGAGCAAAATGTGGACTCGGTGGGGATTCTCATCGGCGAACAGGCTCATTTGCAGCTTACCGTGACGATGCCCGCTGGCTCTTCCATTCAGTGGCCGGCATTGAAGGAACGCCAGTTGGTGGTTCCGGGCGTGGAAGTTGTGAAGGTCGCTGACGCTGATACCTTGTCCACGAGCGGCAAGGAACTGAAGGTCAGAAAAGTCTACACGATCACCTCGTTTGACGAGCATCTCTATTCCATTCCTCCCTTACCTGTCAAAGTCAACGGCAAGGCTTATCAGGGTAGCGTCGCTGCGCTGAAGGTGATTACGATGAATGTTGACACACTTCATCCCAACCAGTTCTTCCCGCCAAAGGATGTTCAGGACAATCCCTTCTCTTGGGCTGAGTGGAGTCCTTATTTCTGGTTGTCACTGCTGACGTTGCTGTTTGTGCTTGTGATGGGTTATCTCTTCATCCGTCTGCGTAGCAACAAACCGGTGATCACGCGTATTCGCATCGTGAAACATGTGCCTGCTCACCAGCGCGCCCTCAATGCCATCAGTAAGATCAAGGAGGAGCATCTCACCACCAGCGAAGACCAGAAGACCTATTACACGCAGCTCACCGACACGCTGAGGAAATATATTCAGGAGCGCTTTGGCTTCAATGCCCTGGAGATGACGTCCAGCGAGATCATTGAAAAGCTCAATGAGACTGGTGACAAGAAGATGATTGACGAGCTGCACGAACTTTTCACAACAGCAGACCTCGTGAAGTTCGCCAAATACTCTACGCTCATCAACGAGAACGACCTCAACTTGGTGAACGCCATCAACTTCATTGACGAAACCAAACAAGAAAACCAGCCCACCGAGGAACGTATCGTGCCGCAGTTGTCTGAGGGCGACAAGCGTACACGGCAGAACCGCATCACCATCAAGTCGCTGCTTTGGGCATTGGGTATCATCGCCGCGGCCTGTCTGGTGTATGTTTGCTATCATGTCTGGCTGCTGCTTGGATGAGAGGAACATTAAAGATTGACGATCATGGAATTTGCTGATAAACAATATTTCTTGCTGCTGTTGCTGCTCATCCCTTATATCCTGTGGTATTTCCTTTACCGCAAGAGAGATGAGCCGACACTGCGGATGGGTGACACCTACGCCTATCAGAATGCACCGAAGAGCTGGCGAGTACGCCTCGTCAACGCTCCGATGTTCCTGCGTTGTGTGGTGTTTACGCTCATCGTCTTCATCCTGGCTCGCCCTCAAACCCATAACTCATGGGGACACAAACAGGTCGAGGGCATCGACATCATGCTGGCCATGGACGTGTCTACTTCCATGCTGGCAGAGGACTTGAAGCCAAACCGCATTGAGGCCGCCAAGGATGTGGCCGCAGAGTTCATCTCCGGCAGACCCAATGACAATATCGGTCTGACGATCTTCGCGGGCGAGGCTTTCACACAGTGCCCGATGACCACTGACCATACGTCGTTACTGAATCTGCTGCAAAACGTGCGCACAGACATCGCTGCCCGTGGACTCATCCAGGACGGAACGGCTTTGGGTATGGGGCTGGCCAACGCCGTGTCACGGTTGAAAGACTCTAAGGCCAAGAGCAAAGTGGTGATCTTGCTGACCGATGGTAGTAACAACATGGGTGACATCTCGCCGCTGACAGCTGCCCAGATCGCCAAATCGTTGGGTATCAGAGTCTATACGATCGGCGTGGGAACCAATAAAGTGGCACCCTATCCCGTGCAGGTGGCCGGTACCGTGCAGTATGTCAACATGCCGGTAGAGATTGATACGAAAACGCTGAGCGACATCTCGGCGATCACGGACGGCAATTTCTATCGTGCCACCAACAACCGGCAGCTGAAGCAGATCTATCACGATATCGACCAACTGGAAAAGACGAAGATGAATGTCAAGAAGTATTCGCGCTACTACGAGGCTTACCAGCCCTTCGCCATCGCCGCGGTCTTTTTCCTCTTGTTGGAGATTCTGCTGCGCAACACGGTTTTGCGTCGACTGCCTTAATGATTAGTGAGGCAGAGACCCCTATATATAATAAGGTGTAGCAAACCGATGTTAAAGGTACTGTAAATCGATGTTTAAAGTGTAGCATACCTACGTTTTAAGTGTAGCGAACCGATGTTTGCAGTGTAGGAAACTGAAATGAAGAGAATCCTGAGGCTTAGGCCGACAGAAAAAAGATAAACGAAAAGACAATGAGATTTGAAGATCCGACATACTTATGGCTACTCTGCCTGTTGCCTCTGCTGTTTCTGCTGAGGGTAGCAAGCCATTTCAAGCAGAAGAAACGGCTTCGCCAGCTGGGTGACCCTCAGCTGTTGAAGCAGCTCATGCCTGACGTTTCAAAGGTAAGGCGTGCGGTGAAGTTCTGGTTGATGATGGGTGCGATGGCCATGCTCATCCTTGTTTTGGCGCGTCCGCAAATGGGAACGCATGTGTCACACGACAAGCGTCAGGGCATCGAAGCCATCATCTGTATGGACATCTCCAATTCCATGCTTGCCCAGGATGTCGTGCCAAGCCGACTGGAAAAGAGCAAGATGCTTGTTGAAAATATGATCGACCACTTCACCAACGATAAAGTGGGACTTGTGGTCTTTGCCGGTGATGCTTTCGTACAGTTGCCGATCACCGCCGACTACGTCTCGGCCAAGATGTTCCTGCAGGATATCAATCCTTCGCTCATTGCTACTCAAGGTACAGATATCGGCCATGCCATACAGTTGGCTATGCACAGTTTCACGCAGGCCGACAATATCGGACGCGCTATTATCGTCATCACCGACGGTGAAGACCACGAAGGCGGTGCAGAGGAAGCTGCTGCCGCAGCCAAGAAGAAAGGTATCAACGTGTTTATCCTTGGCGTCGGTGATCCTCACGGTGCACCGATTCCTACCGGTGACGGCTACATGAAGGATGCGTCAGGACAGACAGTGATGAGTGCGCTCAACGAGCAGATGTGCCGAAGAATAGCACAGGCTGGCAGTGGCATGTACATTCATGTCAACAATACGGCAGATGCTCAGAACGAGTTGAACAACGATTTGGTCAAACTGCAGCAAGGTACTACCGATGCTGTGGTTTATAGCGATTACAACGAGCAGTTCCAGGCTTTTGCCATCATTGCTCTGATCCTTCTCGTCTTGGATGCTTGTCTGATGGAGACCAGGAATCCATTGCTGAAGAGGGTAACGATCTTTAAGAATAAAGGAAAGAAATAATGGACATACGTAAGTATATTCTTTTGATCCTGCTGGTCTTTGCGGGTGTCACGCAGATGCAGGCGCAGGCTGACCGACAGTTCATCAGGAACGGCAATAAGCTCTACCGGCAGCAGAACTATGCCAAGGCTGAGACGGAATACCGCAAGGCCCTCAGCAAGAATGCACGCAACACGCAGGCAATGTATAATCTCGGTTGTGCGCTGATGATGCAGCAGAAAGATTCCGCCGCCATCGTACAACTGCAAAACGCAGGGCGCAGTGAGCAGTCACCGCGTCGCAAGGCGATGGCTTATCATAATATCGGTGTGATCTGCCAGGGACATCAGATGTATGGCGAGGCCATTGAAGCCTACAAGGAGAGTCTGCGCAATAATCCGAGCGATAACGAGACCCGCTATAACCTTGCACTCTGCCAACGGTTGCAGAAGAAGCAAAAACAAAACGGAGGCAAGAACAATCAGAAGAACAGAAACAAGAAAGACAATAAGAATCAACAGAATAAGCAGAAGAACAATAATCAGAACAAACAAGATCAGAACAATCAGCAAAAACAGCAACCCAAAGATCAGATGAGCAAAGACAATGCTCAGCAGTTGCTCAACTATGCCATCCAACAGGAGAAGGCTACGCAAGAGCGTTTGAAGCGCAACGAACAGCAGCCGCAACGTAGAAGATTGCAGCAAAACTGGTAATAAAGTGTACTTGAAATCTGATATAGTGTACTTGATATGATGACGCGTCGAATAATTCACATATTTGTTTTCACCTTGATGCTGGCTGCCGTGGCGCTGGCATCGCAGGCTCAGATTGTCGTGTCTGTCCCCTCGCATGTGGAGGCGGGAGAGAACTTCCGGCTGTCCTATACCATCAACACGCAAGATGTTGATGAGTTCCGTGCCGGTAGCATTCCCGGCGGACTGGAGCTGATTGCCGGCCCTTACACCTCGCAGCAGTCGAGCTACCGTATGGTCAATGGCCACACGAGCAGTTCGTCTTCCATCACCTTCACCTATACGCTCTATGCCGCCAAGGACGGATCGTTCACGATTCCGCCAGCTCATGCGCGCATCAATGGGCGTATGGTAGCCTCACGGGCCGCTAAGGTGGTAGTCAACGGCCGGGCTCGCAGCAGTGGCGGCGCACCGAAGATGCATGGTGAAGACGAAAGTCGTGAGCCGAGCATGGCTTCGGCAGACAGCAAAATCACGGCCAATGACCTGTTTATCAAGGTGACAGCCAACAAGCGACGGGTACATGAGCAGGAGCCGATCCTGCTTACATACAAGGTCTACTCCCTTGTGGACTTGACACAGCTCGAGGGTAAGATGCCCGACCTTACCGGTTTCCACTCCCAGGAGGTGCCGCTGCCTCAGCAAAAGAGCTTCCATCTCGAACGCGTCAATGGTAAGACCTACCGTGCTGTGACCTGGAGTCAGTATGTCATGTATCCGCAGATGACGGGCAATCTTCAGATTCCGAGCATCACGTTCAAGGGCATTGTGGTACAGCAAAACCGCTCCGTCGATCCCTTTGAGGCTTTCCTCAATGGTGGATCAGGCTATGTTGAGGTACACCGCAACATTGTGGCACCGGGACTGACCGTACAGGTGGATCCATTACCAACCAAGCCAACAGGCTTCTCCGGTGGTGTGGGTAAGTTCAACATCTCTGCTCAGCTTACCAAGAAGGAAGTGAAAGCCGGTGATCCCGTCACCCTCAGAGTAGTGGTAGGTGGCAATGGCAACCTTAAGCTGATTAAGCAACCCGAGGTCAATTTCCCCAATGACTTTGACAAATACGACGCAAAGGTGACCGACAAGACCAAGCTGACATCCACCGGCGTGGGTGGCAACATGATCTACGACTTCCTCTTTGTGCCACGCAACCAGGGCACTTACACCATCCCCGCGGTATCGTTTACTTATTACGACACCGATCTGAATGCTTATAAGACCATCAAGACGCAGTCGTTCAAGTTGATTGTTGACAAAGGCGACGGTAACAGTACGTCGGCAGACTATGATGTTCAGAAGGCCAACGACATTCACGACATCATGTCGGGCAAGTGTGAGCAACGTCAGGTGGGCAACTTCTTCTTCGGTTCCACTTCCTGGTGGATCTCGTTGCTCTTGCCTTTAATCGCCTTCGTCGTGCTGTTGGTCATCTTCCGCAAGCGTGCTTTGGATCATGCCGATGCGGTGAAGATGCGTGGCAAGAAGGCTAACAAGATCGCCCGTAAGCGTTTGAAGAAAGCCAGCAAGCTGATGTTCCAAGGCAAGAGCGAGACCTTCTACGACGAAGTGCTCCGTGCGCTGTGGGGCTATGTGGGCTATAAGCTCAACATTCCGGTGGAACAACTCAACCGCGACAATATCACTGAGAAGCTGCAAGGCCACTTGGTCGATGATGCCACGATTGGCAAGTTCATCTCAGCCCTCGATACTTGCGAGTTTGAACGCTACGCTCCCGGCGATGCCTCCGGCAATATGGAGAAGACCTTCAACAGTGCGATGACAGCTATCGAAGAGATCGAGGAAGTGATGAAACGCAACGGTGGACGCAAGAAATGAGTGTTGGGCTGTTGGTAAAGTAGAAAAGATGAGGAAGGAATCATGATGAAGAAGCATATCTCAAACATAGGAAACAGCGTCAGGCGCCTGCTCATGCTCATGACAGGCTTGCTGACGTGCACGCTGTCCTTTGCTATTACAAAGGACAATGCCGACACGGCCTATAGGCAAGGCAAGTACCAGCAGGCGATCATCGACTACCAGGAACTGCTGAAAGAAGGCGTTTCGCCGGAACTATATTACAATCTTGGTAATGCCTACTACCGTAGCGACAACCTTGCGCAGGCTATCCTGGCTTATGAGCGGGCCGCACAGTTGTCTCCGGGAAGCAGCGACATCCGCTTCAACCTGCAGTTTGCGCGTGCCAAGACCATCGACAAAATCGTGCCGGACAACGAGATGCTCTTTGTCACTTGGTACAAGCGGATTGTCAACTTCACGAGCGTGGACAACTGGGCACGTGCGGGTATTGTTGCCGTCGTGCTGGTTCTGCTGTTGATGCTGGCTTATCTCTTCGGCTCACAACTGCTGGTTCGCAAGATCGGATTCTATGGCAGCGGCATCGCTTTGCTGCTGTTTATCGTCACCACCTTCTTTGCGTGGCAACAGAAACAAAACCTTGAGCGTCATTGCGGCGCCATCATCATGGCGCCGTCCGTGACGATCAAGAAGACACCCGTCGCCAATGGTACCGACGCTTTCGTGCTTCATGAAGGCACCAGGGTGGACATCACGGACAAGAGTATGAAGTCGTGGTATGGCATACAAGTCGGAGATGGCCGTGAAGGATGGATTCCGGCTTCGCAAGTAGAGGTCATTTAATCGTTTTCAGGTAATCATGGCATTGGACGGATTGATCGCTTTTGACCGGCACCTGCTGGTTATGCTCAATGGAAGTGATTCCATGTTTTGGGATCACTTCATGCTTATACTTACCAACGGCCTTACATGGACCCCCTTGCTCTTCACGCTTTTCCTACTTGTGATGAAAAACAATGAGGCGATGATTCAGATAGGTCTTGTGGTAGGGTGCGTGTTGTTGGGTGTCTTCCTCTCTGGCGGACTCAACGACATCATCATCAAGCCCTTGGCGGCCCGGCCGCGCCCTTGCGACGACCCGCTGATGAAATACACGGTAGATGTTGTCAACAACTACCGTGCGTCAGGCTTCAGTTTTTTCTCCAGTCATTCTGCCAACACCATGGCGATCGCAGTGTTTATGATGTGGCTCGTGCGCAGTCGTCTGCTGAGCCTTACGCTTTTCTCCTGGTCAATCCTCAACGGCTGGTCACGGATTTACCTTGCCCAGCACTATCCCTCGGACGTTCTTGTGGGTTGGCTTTGGGGCGCGATGATGGGCAGCCTGGCTTATTACATCTTTTACAAACTATATAATAAGGTGAGTCCGCCCGTCAACTACATCTCATCTCAATACACGACAACGGGCTACAGCAATGTCGACATCCACAATGTCATGCTTGTGCTCATGCTCACGATCTGTGTGACGATTATCTGTGCGCTTTTCACCATGACAGGCAGCTATTGATTTTCACCATTTCCTCTTTTAGGATTATACATAACGACAATGGATACAAAACATATACATATCAGTGATTATAACTACGACTTACCCGACAGTCGTATTGCCAAGTTCCCGCTGAAGGAACGCGACCACAGCAAATTGCTTATCTACGACCGCGGCACGGTCAGCGAAGATATTTTCTACAATCTGCCACAGCACCTCCCTGCCGGCGCGCTGATGGTGTTTAACAACACCCGCGTCATACAGGCACGTATGCACTTCCGCAAGGAGACCGGTGCGCTCATCGAGGTTTTTCTCATGGAGCCGGCCGAGCCCGCCGACTACGAACAGATGTTTCAGACGACGGGCAAGTGCAGTTGGCTGTGTATGGTCGGCAATTTGAAGAAATGGAAAGAGGGTACACTCCACCGCCAGTTTGAGATTAAAGGTCATAAACTCACCCTTAACGCCACGATGGACCGCAGCCGTACCACCGAGAAGAGCGGCGGTACGAACTATTGGGTTGACTTTGAGTGGGACAATGATCAGGTCAACTTTGCTGACATCCTTGAGGCTGTGGGTGAGTTGCCTATCCCTCCCTATCTCAACCGTGAGACGCAGGAGAGCGACAAAACCACTTACCAGACCGTCTATTCCAAGATTAAGGGCAGTGTGGCAGCGCCGACAGCGGGACTGCATTTCACCGACCGCGTGCTGAAAGACCTCGACGCTCATGGCATCGTCCGCGATGAGGTGACGCTGCATGTAGGTGCCGGAACCTTCAAACCTGTGAAGTCTGAGGAGATCGAAGACCATAACATGCACACAGAGTACATCGTTGTCCACCGCCATACCTTTGAGCATCTCCTTGAGCATCAGTGCCGGGCTATCGCGGTGGGCACCACGAGCGTGCGCACTTTGGAGAGTCTTTACTATATGGGCGTGAAGGCTTTGACCTGTCCCGACATCACGGAGGAAGAGCTGCACGTCAATCAGTGGGAGCCCTACGACCTGCCGCATGATGAGCAGGGACTCGTGATCGTCGGCGGAAGGATCGTCAGCGTGGAGCAGTCCATACGTGCCCTTCTCGACTATCTCGACCGCGATGGCCTTGAAGCACTCCATTCCAGTACCCAGATTATTATTGCTCCGGGCTACACATACAAGATCGTAAAGATGCTCATCACCAATTTCCATCAGCCTCAGAGCACACTGCTGCTCTTGGTCAGCGCCTTCCTTCATGGCGACTGGCGCAAGGTCTATGACTATGCGCTCAGCCATGACTTCCGCTTCCTGAGCTATGGCGATTCCAGTTTGTTAAAAGTTTAAGTATATGAAGATAGGAGACAAAGTAAGTTTTCTCAGTGAGGTCGGCGGCGGAAAGGTGGCTGGCTTCCAAGGCAAGAACATCGTTTTGGTAGAGGACGAGGATGGTTTCCAGATCCCAATGCCCGTCAATGAGGTCGTCGTCGTCAAGCAGGACGACTACACTACTGCCAATGTCATCAACAAACGGGCCGAGGCTGAGGAGCACCGGGCGCAGGAGACACTGCTCAACCATGGCGGACGCTCGGTCAAAGCCATGATGAAGGACGGACAGGACGAGGAAGTGGATATGACAGGCGAAAACACGGTTGACGACACCAAAGAGGTTACCTACCGCCCGCAGGCCGTAGAGCGGCAGGGCGGCAATCAGCTTTCGGCTTATCTTGCTTTTGTTCCGGACGATGTCAAGGAGCTCATCAACAACCCGAAGTTCACGGTCAACCTCGTCAACGACTGCAACTATTATCTGAAATATACCTATCTCCAGGCCGAGGGCAACAGCTGGGCAGTGCTCTCTGAAGGCGAGGTGGAACCCAATACCGTACTTTTCCTTGGGGAGCTGAGCCGCGAGGATGTCAACCATCTCGACCGCGTGGCCGTGCAGCTTATTGCCTACAAACGTGAGAAGGCGTTTATCCTCAAACCCACGGTCGACGTTCAGCTGCGTCTCGATCCCGTGAAGTTCTATAAAGTCCATACGATGACGGTCACTGACTTCTTTGAGTCTCCCTGCCTGCTCTATACGCTGGTGGAGAACGACAAGGTGGCCCGCCCACTCATCCTTGACGCTAAGAAACTCAAGGAAGAGATGTACGCCGGTAAGCAAAATGCCGCTACTGCTCAGGCTCCTGCCGCCAAGCAGCGTGAGCAACTGGTGAGCCGCTACTCCGACGACCAAAGCAAGGGCAACAAGCGCAACTCACCATACATCCGTCATCGCGGTCTTGACGATGCGCTCGTCGTCGACTTGCATACCGAGGAAATCCTTGATACCATGCAGGGAATGAAGCCCGGTGAGATCCTCGACTACCAGCTCAAAGTCTTCCGCGACACGATGAACGCTCATCTGAACCATAAAGGTCAGAAGATCGTCTTCATTCATGGCAAGGGTGAGGGTGTGCTGCGCCGCGCGCTCATCAACGACCTCACCTACCGTTACAAGAAGTGTACCTATCAGGATGCCTCTTTTCAGGAATACGGTTACGGCGCCACAATGGTCACCATCAACTCCTAATTGAAAGTTAAATGGAATACGGATATATTAAGGTGGCCTCGGCAGTGCCTCTTGTCAGCGTCGCTGACTGCAACGAAAACGTCAAGAATATCGAGAACCTTATCGCGCAGGCCGAAGGACAGGGCGTGGAGATCATCGTCTTTCCTGAGCTCTGCCTCACAGGTTACACTTGTCAGGACCTCTTCCGGCAGCACGTGTTGCTCGATGCCGCTGAGGTGGCCGTCATGAAACTGCTCGAGTTCACCAACCAACTCGACATCATCGCCATCGTCGGAGCTCCCGTGGTCGTTGGTGATCTGTTGCTCAACTGTGCCATCGTCATTCAGAAAGGCCATGTGCTCGGCATTGTGCCAAAGACATACTTGCCCAATTACAGTGAGTTCTACGAGAAGCGCTGGTTTGCTTCCGCCCAGGATTTGCGTCCCGGCACGTTCCACTATGCGGGCCATTCCATCTCTATCACCTCTTCGCCACAGCTTTTCCGTACGATGGACGGCGTGACCTTTGGCGTAGAGATCTGCGAGGACGTGTGGGCACCAACGCCACCGAGCAACCATCTGGCCTTGGCCGGAGCAGATATTATCTTCAATCTCAGTGCTAGTGACGAGCTCATTGGTAAGCACGACTACCTGCTCAGCCTGCTCAGTAATCAGAGCGCTCGCACCATGAGCGGCTATGTCTATAGCAGTGCGGGCTTCGGCGAGAGCACACAAGATGTGGTTTATGGTGGCAACGCACTGATCTACGAGAATGGCAAACTGTTGGCCAAGGGTGAGCGCTTCTCCTTGCAGCCTCAGTTGCAGACGGCACAGATCGATGTGGAATACCTGCGGTCGGAGCGTCGGATGAACACGACGTTTACCAATGCTCAGCGTCGGATGATCCACGAAGACATCCGCTTTATCGATGCCGATGTGGTCGACCATCACGATTTCGTGTTGGAGCGCACTATCGATCCGCATCCTTTCATCCCACAGAGCGGTGACATGGAGCGGTCATGCAATGAGATCTTCTCCATTCAGGTCATGGGCCTGGCACGCCGTATCGTCCACACTCATGCCAAGACAGTGGTTGTCGGCGTGAGCGGCGGACTGGACTCTACACTGGCCCTGCTGGTTTGCGTGAAGACCTTCGACAAGCTTGGCATGGACAGAAAAGGCATCGTGGGCGTCACCATGCCGGGCTTCGGTACCACCGACCGTACCTATCACAATGCAGTCAGCCTGATGAATTCCCTCGGTGTAACCATTCGCGAGATCAGTATTGCCAAGAGTGTCACGCAGCACTTCGAGGATATCGGGCACGACATGCAAGTGCATGATGTCACTTATGAAAACGGACAGGCCCGTGAACGCACGCAGATCCTCATGGATCTCTCCAACCAGCTTGGCGGTCTCGTCATCGGCACAGGTGACCTCTCGGAGCTTGCTTTGGGATGGGCTACATACAATGGTGACCACATGAGCATGTATGGTGTCAACGCCTCCATCCCCAAGACACTCATCAAGTATCTCGTGGAGTTTGCCGCCAGGACAGTAGACGACAAGAGTGCATCTACGCTCTTTGACATCATTGCCACGCCGATTTCGCCCGAACTGATCCCTGCTGACGAGAACGGCAACATCAAGCAGAAGACCGAAGACCTCGTGGGTCCTTACGAGCTTCACGACTTCTTCCTTTACTATTTCCTGCGCTGTGGTTTCAGTCCCCGCAAGATCTTCATGCTGGCCTGCCATGTCTTCGACGGCACACGTCCCCAGGAGGGTGTCTCGATCTATTCCGAGGAGACGATCCACCGTTGGCTCCGCACATTCTGTCGCCGTTTCTTTGCTCAGCAGTTCAAGCGCTCTTGCCTGCCCGACGGACCCAAAGTCGGTTCCGTCAGCCTCAGTCCACGTGGCGACTGGCGCATGCCCACCGATGCTCAGTCGGCTTTGTGGCTGGAAGAATAAGGGCTTCGTCAGAAAATAAAATCTTATGCTTTCAGTAGGGAAAAACGTTTCCTGCTGATGCATAAAACTAATAAAGCCCCAAGCAACCTGATTTGATGGTTGCCTGGGGCTTTTGTTTGATGGGGGATGAATTATTTGTTATGGAAGTAGAACGGAAGTGCCAAACCGGCGGCGAGTAAGTTTGTTCCGCCAATGATATTTTCGTTGTCAAGGTAGACACCACCCAAGACGATTTGCAGTCCGATGGTCTTTCCGCTCTTCACGCCATAAGAATTGGGACATCCAGCATAGAAAGCCAGCGTGATCGTGTGGGACTTACCTTCAGCCATTGTGCTGAATGTCAGTTTCTGTGGCTGTAAGTGGAATGTCACAGGAGAGAGACTGTAGAAATAAGTATAGCATTTCAGTATCTGTGCCGGAGCATTCTCCAGACATGCTTTAGCGGTAGCATCTTGCACAAAATGCCCGATAGAGTTGACATGGAAGTTGTAGACGGTCGCTGTCGAATCGGTTTCAAAGTTCACGCTCGTGGCTACGGAGTCGACCTTTGACGGCTTTTTGGTGAAGATAGAGTCGTAATAGACCAGCTGTCCACTATGCGGTCCCTCTACAGCCAGGTAAGCCTTGTGCTGCTCTTCACGTGTCAGACCGTTGTCGTCGTCATCGTCGTTTAAGCAAGAAGTCATGGTCAGTGCTGCGATCATGCACAGCAACAGTGTCAAGATTGAAGTTTTTCTCATTTTACTTTATTATTTGATTTTGATTGAATGTTTCTATTGGTTAAATGTAAAGATACGGAAATACTTGCATGTAGGGGATAAGAAAATCAAATAAAATAGGTTCGTCCGCTCAAACATTCTTTTGCGGACGGATCCTCAAGACTATTCTGTTGTATAGATCCAGTAGACGTAGGCCATAAGTGCAATGGCTGTTAACGATAGCACGGCGAACAGAATCTTCCCGAAGAGGGACTTTCTTTTTATGCTTATGAAGGCTTTGCGCTTATATCGCTCTGACCCGTCCATGTGATGATGGTGGTGATGGTGATGCTGCTCTGTAGAGGACTGCGTCGTTTGGGACGTTGTGTCTTGTGTGGAAGTCATATAAAATATTAATTAAAAGCGGAAGTCAAGTTGCACGTCGATCATGTTGTAGTTTGGCTTGTCCAGATTACGATCGTTGACGCGCATATATTCCGCATTGAGTTGTACGTTTTTGTTGAACAGATAGTTGAGACCGGCTTCATACTGTGTGCGGCTCGATCCCCATTCAGCAGACTGTCGGTAGAGATCGTAGCGGGCTTTGGCGTAGAGCTTCTTGCTGATTACAGGGGCAATGACCAGAGCGTAGTATGCGTCGGCCTTGCTGCCGATGGCTTCATTGACGGTGCAGTCTGTGGTACCATTACCGCCGGACTCCGATACCTTGAAGGCTTTACCGGTGGAGTGGACATATTCCGAGCGGAAAGTCCAGTCGCTGGTTTTGTACTCGGCAGAGAAAGCATAGCGGTGCTGTGGCAGTTTGCGCACCTCGCCCTTGTGCGCCCCGCTCTCGTCAGTCCAGTCACCTTTACGGGCATAGGAACCCTCACTGCCGAAGACGCCGAGGCGCATGCCGGCTACGGGCATCACCCAGATGCCGCCGATCACGTCCTTTTGCTGGTCCACATCCTTGGTGTTGATGCCCTGTCCGTTGTAGACTCCAATCTGATAATGCAGCAAGTCGCGTTTCTGGGCATTGGGCAGGAAATCTCCCTGTACCTGTACACCGATGTCACGCCCGTTGCTGGCCTTGACACCACTGCGGTCGGAGAAATAGCAGAGCTTGTTGATGGCTTGGGCATAACTGAAGAATCCTTGGTCGATAGGATGCATCGGGTTCTCAAAGGTGAACGCACGCTTGAACTGACCGACTTTCACTTTGAAGAAACTATATTTCTGCCACTCGGTGAACGCATCTACGACACGCGGGGAGTTGCCGAGCGTGGACGTGTTGCCGTTGAACTGCAACTGAACTTTCCAATACCAGTCCTGCTGGATACGCCCTTCGAGGGCGATACGGCCCAGACGCAGGTTAAATGAGTTAGCCTTGGCATTCTCTTGGTCACTGTATTGATATTGTGTCATCACATAGCCCGAGAGCTTCACATCGTTGATCCATTGTGGCAACTTAGTTTCGGCTTGAGCCATTGAGGCAAAGCCCAAAGACAGCAGTGCCACAGAAAAAAGTTTCTTCATGTTTTAGTGTTTATTTGTCTCTTGTGAACTGATCCTTTATAGACTCAACATAGTTAAAATGAAGAGTCAGTTGATAAAAGGCCATTATTTGTGCAAATATAATTAAATTATAAGAGGTATGTTTCGTTGCATTAAGAAAAAATAGTTGATAGATAAATAAAACTGATTTTGTTTGGCGGAATGAAATTTTTGTCGTATCTTTGCACCCGCAATTCAGAAATCAACAAGTTGCGACTTCGTAGTGTGATTGCTTGTTGAGAAGGAAGAGCAAAGCGGGGTGTAGCGCAGTCCGGTAGCGCTCCTGGTTTGGGACCAGGTGGTCGCAGGTTCGAATCCTGTCGCCCCGACATAAAGAGAGTTTCTCATTGTGGGAAACTCTCTTTTTTGGCTATATAAGCATGTATAGCGTTTCCTTTTATATGCGGTGTCTGTCTGGTGCTAAAGACTTGGAGGTATTCATTGAACTGTTACATCGTTTTCCCCTTGCGGGGAATCATCTTTTCTTCGTGGATGAATCTTTACAAAAAGGCATCACTGCGGAGTTGCAATCTAGGGGCTGCGAAAACATGAAAAAGAGAAAAAACGGAGATGAGATATCCTTCTTTGTGCTATCTCGTTGTCAAAGTACCTTTCTGATGCTATCAGAAAGGCTTTCTGCCTTGGTCGAAGTGCCTTTCTGCCTTGGTCAAACTACCGAGATGATAGTATCAGAAAGGCTTCCTGATGAGCAATATTACCATGATCTCATTTAAAAAAAGCTATTTTGTGGGAGTTAAAATCGCTCTATGCTTGTAAGGTTTTGATTGTTAGGAAATTATGAAGATACCTTCAAAATTCGCAAAATTGAGAGCAACATAGGTGTCGGTTCAGAAAATCGCAAGGAGAAGGACGGAAAAATGTCAGTTTATCCAACAAATAAGAGAGAAAGTGACATTTGTGGCCAGTTGTGAATACATGCTGAAGGATACGGTTGAGGCAGACTATCGGGGCTGTTGACAACTTCAATGCGGGATTCTTGAAATCATATTATGGAACGAGGGAATAGACTATCATTCCTCGAAATGATACTTGTCATTAAGCGCTTTATAGTCCTCTTTTGCTTTCTCAAGAAACTGGTGGTATTCTTCGGACCGAGGGTTGAAGGGACGGTGCTCAAGGGCTTTGCGGATCGGATTCCACTGCTCAAGGAAGTGGAGCGTGGCGGGAGAGAAATAGGCATCGGATAGCCGCTCGTAGATGTAGCTGACAGCCTGCTCGGTAGGGTGAAGCATGTCTTCCTGATAGAAACGGTAGTCGCGGAGCTCGTCGTTGACGATCTCGTAGGATGGGAAATAGGCGACCGTCGGGTCATCGAGTGCTTTGATGACCTGGTCGACAGCCAACAGCAGCGTAGCCTTGGACAGCTGACTGCCATGATAGCCGTATTTGCGATAACGGATAGGGCTCACGGTGAGCAGAAAGCGCGTAGAGGGAAAGGCCGAGCGAATCAGCCGTATCGCCTCAGAAAGTGCCTCGGCACACTGGTCGACAGTCAACTGCTCTTCGTGAAACAGCTTTTGCGGCCGTTTCTGACAGTTGTCCACGATCTCACCCGTGGCGATGAGGCGATAGACATGATTGGTGCCGAGCGTGAAGACAGCAGTACCTGCATTGTCAGTGCTGAAAGGCAGCTTACCGGCATCGCAAAGACGCCTGACCGTATGGAGCACGCTCACCGGATTGTACATCACGCCGAAAGGATTGACAAGTGTGCGGAACTTTTCTTCCTTGAACCGCTTGCCGATGTTGTCGGCAAAGCACGATCCCACGAAGAGCATCCGCTCGCAGGGCTCAATCTGCCACGGTGAGGGCGCAATGGTGACGGGTGTGGTGAACTGCATGGCTGGGTATCTTATCGAATCTTGTTTTCGGACTTTGCTTTCTCTAATATCGCTTTCAGAAACCGCGGCGTGTATCCCAGTTTGCTCTGGGCCACCTTTTCGGGCGTACCCTTGGAGAGCACCTGACCACCGCCACGGCCACCTTCCGGTCCCATGTCGATGATATAGTCAGCCAACTTGATCACGTCGAGGTTGTGCTCGATGATGATCACCGTGTTGCCACGGCTGACGAGCTTCTCTAGGACAGCCATGAGGATGCGGATGTCCTCGAAGTGCAGACCCGTCGTCGGCTCGTCGAGGATGTAGAGCGTCTTGCCCGTGTCGCGCTTGCTGAGCTCTGTGGCAAGTTTCACACGCTGACTCTCACCGCCGGAGAGCGTCGTGGAACTCTGTCCGAGTTTGATGTATCCGAGTCCCACGTCCTGCAGCGCCTTGATCTTAGGCAGGATGGTCGGTACGTTCTCGAAGAACTCCACGGCCTGGTTGATCGTCATGTCAAGTATGTCGGCTATGGACTTGCCCTTGTAGCGCACTTCCAGCGTCTCACGGTTATAGCGTTTGCCGTGACATACCTCGCAAGGCACGTAGACGCTCGGCATGAAGTTCATCTCTATCGTCTTGTAACCATTGCCACCACAAGCCTCGCATCGGCCGCTCTTGACATTGAACGAGAAGCGTCCCGGTTTGTAGCCGCGGATCTTAGCCTCCGGCAGTTCCACAAACAGATTGCGGATGTCGCTGAACACCCCCGTGTAGGTGGCTGGGTTGGAGCGTGGCGTACGGCCGATAGGACTCTGGTCGACGTTGACCACCTTGTCGATGTTGTCGACGCCGTCAATACTGTCGTAGGGCATCGGCTTCTTCAGTGAACGGTAGAAGTGCTGCGAGAGAATGGGCTGTAGGGTCTCGTTGATGAGCGTAGACTTACCCGATCCCGACACACCGGTGACCACGATCAGTGTGCCGAGAGGGAAAGAGACGTCGATGCGTTTCAGGTTATTGCCCGACGCACCGTGGATGGTGATCTTCTTACCATTGCCTTTGCGGCGCTCAGCCGGAATCTCGATGGCCCGCTCGCCATTGAGATACTGAGCCGTGAGCGTGTCGGTCTTGAGCATCTCTTCCGGCGTGCCCTCGAAGACCTCCTCACCGCCTTTGCGTCCTGCCTTTGGTCCGATGTCGACAATCCAGTCGGCGGCGCGCATCATGTCCTCGTCGTGCTCCACGACGACGACCGTGTTGCCCTGGTCACGGAGTTCCTTCAGCGAGTTGATGAGTCGCTCATTGTCGCGCTGATGCAGTCCGATGCTGGGCTCGTCGAGGATATAGAGCACGTTGACGAGTTGCGAGCCTATCTGCGTAGCCAGACGGATGCGCTGGCTCTCACCGCCCGAGAGCGTTGCCGACTGACGGTTGAGTGAGAGGTAGTTGAGACCCACGTCGAGGAGAAACGACACGCGCGATCGCAACTCCTTGATGATCTCACGGGCAATGCGCTTCTTGCCCTCTTCGAGATGATCCTCGACCTGTTCGAGCCAGTCACGCAGCAAGTCGATGTCAAGATTGCTGACCTCACTGATGTCCTTGTCCCAGACGCGATAGGCGAGGGCTTCTTTCTTCAGCCGCTTGCCATGGCAGACGGGACACTCCTTGTCGGCCAAAAACTGCGATGCCCATTTCTGTCCGGCTGTGCTGTCGTCGCTCTCGATGAGCGTGCGCAGGTATTTCACGATGCCGTCAAAGGGCACGAAGTAGTCCGTGGAGGTGTGCACCCTCTCTTTGTCAATGCGTATCTCTTCGAGCGAGCCGTTCATCAGTTCGTTGACAGCGTCCTCGGGGATGTCCTTGAAAGGTGTCTTGAGGTTGCAGTCGTATTTGCTGAGTATCGACTCTATCTGCCAGAAGATCATCTGGTTCTTGTATTTTCCCAATGGTGCGATGGCCCCTTGGTGAATGGAGAGAGTAGGGTCGGGAACCACCTTCTTCATGTCCACCTCGCTGACCACGCCGAGTCCTTTGCAATGAGGGCAGACGCCTTCTGGCGAGTTGAACGAGAAGATGTTCGGAGCCGGATCGCCGTAGGAGAGGCCTGTGGCGGGATCCATCAGTCGCTTGGAGAAGTTGCGGCACTCGCCCGTCTCCTTGTCGAGCATCATGATGGCGCCGTCGCCCTGGCGCATGGCCGTGGCGATGGTCTGAGCCAGCCGCTCGCCGTCGTCGGGGCGGACGCGCAGCTTGTCAATGACCACCTCGATGTTATGGTTCTTGTATCGGTCGGTCTTCATGCCGCGGGCGATCTCCTTGATCTCACCGTCGACGCGGACATAGAGATACCCCTTTCGCCGCAGGCTCTCGAAGAGCTCACGGTAGTGACCCTTGCGCTGGCGGACGAGTGGTGCGAGGATATACACCGCCTTGTCGGCATACTCGTGGAGAATCATGTCGACGATTTTCTCCTCGGTGTATTTCACCATCTTTTGTCCGCTGAGATAGCTGTAGGCCGTACCGGCGCGCGCATAAAGCAGACGCAGATAGTCGTAGATCTCTGTCGTGGTGCCTACGGTGGAGCGTGGATTCTTGTTCGTTGTCTTCTGCTCGATGCTGATGACGGGGCTCAGTCCCGTGATCTTGTCGACATCGGGCCGCTGCATGTTGCCCAGGAAGTTGCGGGCGTAGGCCGAGAACGTCTCTATGTAGCGGCGCTGGCCCTCGGCGTAGATGGTGTCAAAGGCCAATGACGACTTACCCGAACCCGAGAGTCCGGTGATCACCGTCAGTGAGCCACGCGGTATCTTCACGTCGATGTTTTTCAGATTGTGGACGCGGGCGCCATAGACGTCGATCCATCCGTTCTGAAACTGAGGGTAGAGACTTCTGTCTTTCTTATTCATTGCTGTTGCTTGTCGTTTCTGTGTATCCGCGTAACAGGTTCACGTCACGCTTGATCTGATAGTTCCGCCCGTCGGCACCTTTGGCCTTGACGAGTACGTAATAGACACCCTGCGCCACGTCCTTGCCGTGGAATTTTCCGTCCCATCCTCCTGCGGGGTCATCCCAGGAGTATAGTTTCTGTCCCCAGCGGTTGAAGATGGTGGCATGGAACTCCACGATGCTCTTGTATCCGCTTTTGGCCTTGTAGACGTCGTTAATGCCATCGCCGTTGGGCGAGAAGGCGTTGGGCATTTCCAGTTTGCTCTCCGCAATGGCGATAGAGAGCGGTGTGCCCTCGTTCTGCCAGTAAGCGTCGGTATAGGCGATGGTGTCGTTGCCCTGCACAAAGGTAGCCCAGAGCTCCACGAGATGCGTGCCGGCCTTGGTGAACGTGTATTGCGTGTCGGTCTCGTATCTGACGAGATAGGGATTGGAGCGCTGTCTTTCGAGATAGAAATGCCACTCATAGTGGGCCGTCCACCCTTCGGCATCTGTGGCATTGGCGTGGAAGGTGGCTGCTAAGGGGGCCTGATCGTCGGCAGAGGTCACAGTTTGCTCGTTGCCTTCGCTGTCGGTGTAGGTAAACGATGGAGCGATGGCTGGTGTTGACTGTGCCATACCAAGCAGCGGGCAGGCCAGCAGGAGAGCGGGGATGATGATACGAGTGATGTTCATTACGATAATGGGTTGATGCAAAGTTAGTGATTTTTATAGGAAATGAAGTGTAGATACGGATATTTTTTGTATTTTTGCAAGTGATTATTCTAAGAAGTATTCATTCATACGATTATAAAAAAGAAAAGATAGAAATGATTCAGCGTTTTTCATGCAGAGCGTCGCGTTGGTGGCTGCTTCTGCTGTGTCTGTTTTTTGTTGTGGCTGTCCCTGCTTGTGCACAAGACACGACCAACCGTATATATAAGGTGAAGAAGAGCGACACGCTCTATGGCATCGCCCACTATCACGGCATCACCGTTGACCAGCTGATCAATGCCAATCCCGAGATGAAGTTGCCGGGTTATCAGCTTCACAAGGGTGATCACATCTATATCCCCACTCCCCGAAGCGCTGCCGCAATGAATAGCGACGCTTCGACGCCCGTGGCTAAGAGTGCTACAGCCAAACAAGGAAAGGTATTGCGCGTGGGCGTGGCATTGCCCCTCCACAATGTCGACGGCGACGGCAAGCGTATGGTCGAATACTACCGTGGCATACTCCTGGCCTGCGACAGTCTGAAGCGTGCGGGCTATTCCATTGACATCCACTCTTGGAATCTCGATGCTACGGCCGATCCTACGATCTTGACCCATGATCCCGCAGCCGCCCAGTGCAACATCATCTTCGGTCCGCTCTATTCCACCCAGGTGCATGCGCTCGCTGAATACTGCAAGGCACGCGACATCAAGCTGGTCATCCCGTTCTCAATATCTGGTGACGATGTGACCAGCTATGCCCAGATCTACCAGATTTGGCAGAGCGACGACAAGCTCAACAACAATGCCATTGAGACTTTCCTCAAACGATATAAGGATGCGCGTGTGGTGCTCATTGACTGCAACGACAAGACTTCGAAGAAGGGCAACTTCACCTTTGGACTTCGCAATCGGCTCTCCGCGCGCGGACAGGAATATCGTGTGACGAACCTCAACAGTAGTCTGGAGATGTTTGGAAAAGCCTTTGACCAAAACCGTCTCAACGTGGTGGTGCTCAACACCGGACGCTCACCCGAACTCAATCAGGCTATTGCTAAGCTGCGGGCGCTGCGTGCCCAGCAGCACGGGCTGAGAGTGGCGCTCTTCGGCTATAATGAATGGCTGATGTATGCTCCCGGCAATGTCGACACATTCTGCTCGTTCGATACCTGTGTGCCCTCCTATTATTATTACAATAATGTAGACCCGCGCACTAAACGCTTGGAGACGGAATATCAGAACTGGTTCCACGTGCAGCCAATGTATGCTTATCCCCGTTTCTTCCTCACGGGTTATGACCAAGCACAGTTCTTCCTGCATGGACTGGCCAAGTACGGCAAGGCTTTCAAGGGTACTGCCGGACAGAGCACTTACCGGCCTTTCCAGACTCCGCTCGTCTTTAAGGAGGTGGGGGACAAAGGTATGCAGAACGATAACTTTCAGCTGATCCATTTCACGACCGGCGGACGCATCGAGTCACTCACTTACTAACATTCGAAATCATTACCCATGAAGCATCTGCTTACCCTATTATTCTTTTTAGCTCTGCCATGGTCGCTCTTCGCGCAGATCGGTGAGCATCGCAACACCTTGTCGGTGGGACCGACGGCCGGATGGAATATCACTAACATCAAGTTCACGCCGAAAGTTGAACAGAAAGGCTTCGGCGGATTCTCCGGCGGCGTGGCGCTGAGGTATACTGTCGAGAAGTATTTCTCCACCATCTGTTCCGTACAGTTGGAGATGAACTACGCGCAGTTGGGTTGGAAAGAGGATATCAAAGACATCAATAACAATCCCGTCATCAACGCTACAACGGGCGTGGCCGAGAACTACAGCCGCACGGTCAACTACATCCAGATGCCTTTTCTGGCGCATCTGGCTTGGGGTAAGGAGAAGAAAGGATTCAACTTCTTCGTCAATGCCGGGCCGCAGATGGGTGTCTACCTCAGCGAGTCGACGAAGAGTAACTTTGATTTCGACAAACGCAACACCGCTGACCGCGTGAGCGGCGTCGTGGCACAGGATACGATGAAAGTGGAACACAAGTTTGATTATGGCATAGCAGCCGGTCTCGGCGTGGAATATACGATCCCCAAGGTGGGACACTTCTTGCTTGAGGGTCGCTACTACTATGGTCTCGGCAATATCTACGGCGACTCAAAACGTGACTATTTCGCGTCGAGCAACTATCAGACCATCAGCATCAAATTGAGCTATCTCTTTGATCTGAAGCACTAAAGCAAATCTGGGCCTCGTGAATTATTAACTCTATAAATTTAATGCTATGTTTGAAAATCAACCAAAAGGGCTTTATGCCTTAGCTTTGGCCAATACGGGAGAGCGTTTTGGCTACTACACGATGCTGGCCATCTTCGTGCTCTTCCTGCAGGCAAACTTCGGATGGGGCGAGGGTCTGGCCGGTACGGTCTACTCTACATTCCTCATGCTGATCTATTTTCTGCCAATCGTCGGTGGTGCCGTGGCAGACAAGATCGGTTTTGGACGTTGCGTTACGCTCGGCATTCTTGTGATGTTTATTGGATATCTGCTGTTAGCTGTGCCTGCTGGCAGTGGAGCTGCTGCTATCGCGATGCTGGCAGTGGCTTTGCTGCTCATCTCTGTTGGTACGTCGCTCTTCAAGGGTAATTTGCAGGTGATGGTCGGTAAACTCTACGACGATCCTGCATATTCCTCCCAGCGCGACAGCGGATTCTCTATTTTCTATATGGCCATCAATATTGGTGCGCTCTTTGCCCCGACGGCGGCCGTGAAGCTCCATCAGTGGGCCATGGACTCGCTCCACGCTTCTGAGGCTTCTGCTTATCACTATGCCTTCGGTGTGGCTTGTGTGTCGCTGCTCGTCTCCATCCTCATCTACTACGGATTCCGTTGGACTTTCGCTTCCGTAGACAACACGGCTAAGAAAGCTGAGGACAAGGAAGATGTGGCTGAGAAGGCTGTGGCTCATGAGGAAACTCCTGAGGAGAAAGCTGATACACACAGCCGTCTTGTGGCACTCTTCCTGGTCTTTGCTGTGGTCATCTTTTTCTGGATGGCTTTCCATCAGAATGGTTTGACGCTGACCTATTTCGCGCGTGACTTCACGCAGACATCGGCAACGGGTTGGGTAGGATTGCTCTTCGACGTGACCAACTTAGTGGCTGTCATCTTTATCGTCTATGCACTTTCTGGTTTGTTCCAAAGCAAGACCGGACGCGGTAAGATTATTTCCTTGGTCATCATCCTGGCTGCTGTGGCTTATCTCGTTGTTCGCTATACTCATGAGGCAGGCGCCGTGAGCATTGAGGCTCCTATCTTCCAGCAATTCAACCCCAGCTTCGTCGTGATGCTGACACCGGTGAGCATGGGCCTTTTCGGTTGGCTCGCCTCCAAACAAAAGGAGCCCTCTGCACCACGCAAGATCGGTTTCGGTATGCTTGTCGCCGGTTTCGCATATATGATCATGATTTGTGCGTCTGTCGGACTGAGCTATAACCTCAACGACGCGCAGCGTGTGTCACCGTTGTGGCTTGTCTCTACCTATCTCGTGCTGACCTTTGCCGAGCTGTTGCTCTCACCGATGGGCATCTCATTCGTCAGCAAGGTGGCCCCGAAGAAATATCAGGGTCTGATGATGGGCTGCTGGTTTGGTGCCACGGCTATCGGCAATTTCCTCGTACAGATCCCCGCTTATCTGTGGAAAGCTGTACCTTTGACAATGGTTTGGGGCGTGCTGGTCGCCCTCTGCCTTGCCAGCTTCATCTTCATCTTCTCTGTGATGAAGAAACTGGAGAAGGTGTGCTGATAGTCCTGATCCATGATCGATCATACTCACACTCACACACTGGCATCGTAAAGGGTACCGGTGTGTGAGATTTTTGTAAGCGTAGAAGGTATGGTGTAAGAGGTCGTCTTGCTATTGACTTCACCTAACACCTCAACGGTATTTGAACTGGTAACACGATATTTCAAATCTGTTATCAAAATAGTGTTACCAATATTCTCTGCGGAGACACCAAGGCTGAATGCTGCCATAACAGACAATAAGAGTAATGATTTCTTCATAAGCGTAATAGTTTTAAAATAAAACGATGTATTTAATTAAATATTCTCTCTAAAATGTGTTGCAAGGTTACAAATATATTTTATTTTCTGCAATAAATTTGGAATAATTTACCGTGCAATCAGCAAAACTGTATATATTTATAGAAAAATATTCAAAGGATAAAGCGGTGGTTTTGAGTATTGTTACAAGTAAGTATGGTGTTTGAGACAAGATGACTTTTTGGATGAAATAAATCCCGGACAACAATGTCGTTGCCCGGGATTTCTGTATAGTGGAATAGGGTAGGGGTCTTTTTAGTTCTTGAACGAGTGGACGGGGGCGGGAATGCGGCCACCACGGTTGACAAGACGCTCGGAAGAGAAGGTGTTGACCGGCATGATAGGAGCATGACCAAGCAGACCGCCCCATGCGATGCTGTCGCCGACCCGCTTGCCAATGACCGGAATGACCCGCACGGCTGTAGTCTTTTGGTTCACCATACCGATAGCGGCCTCGTCAGCAATGATACCGGAAATCGTCGTGGCAGGCGTGTCACCGGGGATGGCGATCATGTCGAGTCCTACCGAGCAGACGCAGGTCATCGCCTCGAGTTTCTCGATGTTCAGTGCTCCGGCATTGACTGCATCGATCATTCCCTGGTCCTCACTGACAGGGATGAAAGCGCCGGAGAGACCGCCGACATAAGAGCTGGCCATGATACCGCCCTTCTTCACCTGGTCGTTGAGCAAGGCCAAGGCAGCGGTGGTACCTGGTGCACCCGGTTGCTCCACGCCGATGCATTTCAAGATGTCGGCTACAGAGTCTCCGACTGCTGGTGTCGGTGCCAGACTGAGATCGATGATGCCAAACTCAGCACTTAAGCGGCGGCTGGCTTCCTGCGCTACATATTGTCCTACACGAGTGATCTTGAATGCTGTCTTCTTGATGGTTTGACAGAGCATCTCGAAGTTTGCCTCCAGTCCGCCATTCTCACGGGCACGGCGGTCCATCTGTTCCAATGCATATTTCACTACGCCGGGACCGGACACGCCGACATTGACAACGGCGTTGCCCTCGCTCACTCCATGGAAAGCACCGGCCATGAACGGGTTGTCGTCAGGAGCATTGCAGAAGACCACGAGTTTGGCAGGCCCGATGCACTGGCGGTCAGCGCTGGCTTCGGCAGCTTGGCGGACGATTTCGCCCATGAGTTTCACGGCATCCATGTTCAGTCCGTTCTTGGTGCTGCCCACGTTGACGCTTGAACAGACAAGGTCGGTCGTGGCCAGAGCCTGGGGGATGGAGCGGATGAGCAACTCGTCGGCGGGTGTCATGCCCTTGCTGACAAGCGCTGAGAAACCACCGAGGAAGTTGACGCCCACAGCGGCGGCTGCGCGGTCCAAGGTCTGGGCGATCTTCACGAAGTCGCCTGTGGTGTGGCAGCAAGAGGCACCGATGAGAGAGATGGGCGTCACGCTGATACGCTTATGCACAATGGGGATGCCGATCTCGTGCGAGATTTCTTCACCCGTACGCACCAAGTCGTGAGCCAATGTAGTAATCTTGTTGTATATCTTCTCGCAGCATGCGTCTACGCTGTCATCAGCACAGTCCAGCAGGCTGATGCCCAGGGTGATGGTGCGCACGTCGAGATTTTCCTCTTCGACCATTTTGTTGGTCTCGAGGACTTCTGATAGGTCTATCATCGTCTTATTCCTCCATGATTAGATGCGGTGCATCTGGTTGAAGATTTCTTCCAATTGTATTTTTGTCTGCACGCCGATGCTCTTGCCGATCTCGGTAAGCTCGTTGCTCACCTGCTCGAAGGTCTTCTGTGTGTCTGTCACGTCGACGATCATCATCATGTTGAAGAATCCGTCTACGATGGTCTGCGTGATATCCAAGATGTTCACCTGGTTGTCGGCGAGATAGGTGCACACTTTGGCTATGATGCCGACAGCATCCTTGCCCACTACCGTGATAATAGCTTTTGTCATGTCTTACAATATTTTATAGATTACATTTCTCGTTTTGTGATTGTTATATCGTATTACCCCTTTGCCTCCATGGTCTTTGGCTCTTCGATATAGCTGTCTTTGAAGCCGAGGAAGTAGAGCACACCATCGAGACCCAGACTGTTGATACTCTGCCGGGCACCAGCCTGCACACGCGGCTTGGCGTGGAAGGCGATGCCCAGTCCGGCTTCGGTGATCATCGGCAGGTCGTTGGCACCGTCGCCCACAGCGATCGTCTGCGCGAGGTTGACCTTCTCCACCTGCGCGATGAGCTTCAGCAGTTCGGCTTTGCGCTTGCCGTCGACAATATCACCGACATAGTGACCCGTGAGTTTGCCGTCTTCGCCTATCTCCAACTCGTTGGCATAGACATAGTCAATACCGAATTTGCGCTGGAGATATTCACCGAAATAGGTGAAACCACCGCTGAGTATCGCGATCTTGTAGCCACAACGCTTGAGCACCGTCATCAGTCGGGGCACGCCTTCGGTAATCGGCAGATGCTCGGCAATGTCCTGCATCACGCTCACGTCGAGGCCCTTGAGCAGTGCCACCCGTTCGGTGAAACTCTCCTTGAAGTCGATTTCGCCGCGCATGGCCCGTTCGGTAATCGCTCTGACCTTGTCACCGACGCCAGCGCACTCGGCCAGTTCGTCGATACATTCGGTTTGGATGAGCGTGGAGTCCATATCAAAACAGATGAGACGGCGCATGCGGCGGTACATGTCGTCGCGCTGAAACGAGAAGTCGATGCCCATGCCCTGCGAAAGCTGCATCAGTTCAGCTTGCATGCGTTGCCGGTCTTCGGGAGTACCACGGAGCGAGAACTCGATACAAGCCCGCACGTTGCGCTCGGGGTGCATGATGCTCGGACGACCCGTGAGACGGATGATAGAGTCGATGTTCAGTCCTTGCGCTGCTACGATCTTTGCGGCTCCGGCGATGTCGCGTGCTGAGAGTGAACGGCCGATGACGGTGAGGATATAGCGGTTCTTACCCTGTCGGTTGACCCAATCCTCATACTCTTCATCGGTGACAGGCGAAAAGCCAATGTTCACACCGAGCTCGTTGGCCTTGAAGAGTAGTTCTTTCATCACCTGACCCGACGAGCGGTCGTCGATGCGGATGAGGATGCCCAAGGAGAGCGTGGCGTGGATGTCAGCCTGGCCAATGTCGAGCACCGTAGCGTCGTAGTTGGCAAGGATGCTTGTGATCTGAGCCGTCAGTCCGGGGCGGTCCTGCCCAGTGACACTGATGAGTATTTGTTCCTCCTTGTTGTTGGAATTATGTTCATTGTTGCGAATGTCGTTCTCTGTATTGTCCATGCTCTATTTCATCAAACTGTTATGCTTGTTGCCCAGCGCTCCGTAGACGACTTTCTCTACGAGCGGCTTGCTTGTCTCTTCGGTGAGCCCATGGCCGAGCCGTCCGTAGATAAAAGGCACTTCCAATCCCTTAATACAATAATGAGTAATATCGGCAACAAGATCCACATTGTCAATGTCGAACTCTCCGTCGGCCTTTCCGTCAGCATATACTTTTCGGAAAAGTTCAATCTCGTCCTCGTCGAAATTCTTGCGCACCTTCTCCACCGTCCAGATGTTGCGGAAGAACTCAGCGCGCAGGTTACCGTTGCGCACCACTGTTTCCTTGATCATGCTCAGATGGGTGTAGATGAGCTCTACGATCTTATCTTGTGGACGAATCTTTTTCGCGGCCACTTCGTCGAGCTTGTCACTCAGCCGTTCGAGTTCAGACTCGATGACGGCGTAGTAGACATCCTCCTTGCGGTTGAAGTAAGTATAAAGCGTGCGGCGGCCTTTGCCTGAAGCTACGGCAATGTCATTCATCGTCGTGCCGGCAAGTCCATTCTTGGCGAAGAGTTGTCTCGCCACATCCACTAATTTCTGCCTTGTCTTTGAGATTGACATGTTGTTTCTGCTATTTAGTGCACACTATGTTGCACATTCGTAATCTGTGTGCAAAAATAACTGATTTTTCTGAGATGGCAAAATCATAAGAGCGATTTATTATTCTTTGCCTCATTTTCTTATCATCTTGTTTTTTCACAGTCCTTCTTCCGGCAGAGTTTGCGGCAATATTCCGCAATACCTATATTAAGGCTGTTCTATCCTTTATGATGATGTGTATCACTCTTTAATAATCATGTGCATCTCTTTAATTACTCTATTATATCCGTATTTGTTAATAAGTAATAATTATCAGTAGTTTCTCTCGGAAACATTTGGTAGTTTCGGATAATCCTCGTACCTTTGCAGTCGCAATTGAGAAATAAACATTTTCTCAGTTAGCTTACATCGCGGAGTGGAGCAGTTGGTAGCTCGCCAGGCTCATAACCTGGAGGTCGCACGTTCGAGTCCTGCCTCCGCAACTATAACGTCCGAAGTCGTTGAAAATCAACACTTCGGGCGTTTTATTTGTTTTGTGCGAACGAATATCGGACGATTTTGGTTAAGTTTGAAGTAAATTCACTTGGCCAGGTTTGAGTTCCATACTGTTGATGAGTATACCTCCGACAGTCACGCAAATGTAGATAATCTCTATTCTCATATGAACAGTTACGATTCTTGAATGTTGCAGCAAATGTTAGATAAACTGACATTTTAGAGGCCTTTTCCTGCCGTTCTCTGCAAGCAAAAGGTCTCTCGGCCGATTTTTTGCGATTTTTGCATGTTTTCTTAAGTTGTTGATTAACAACGAGATAAGTTTTGGATCATTTCGGGGCTCTTGACAAAGTACCTTTTTGATGCAAAATTCTCTAGAGAATTTTTGGTCATCTCGGTAGTTTCATCACATCAAAGTACCTTTTTGATCCACTCAAAAAGGCTTTTTGACCTTATCATCTCACCTTTTTGATGATTTCATACCGCTATTTTCTTGTTTTCATCAGACTTCTTTCTCAAAAAGCCTTTGCCGTGCTCTCTAGATTGAAACTTTTCGCGGATATGTTTTTGTAAATGATTTTTGGCTTTCTAAAGATGACTGTCCTTCCATCATTTCCTACCTGTTAGACGTTTTTATTCATAGGAGGATAACCTCATTTAACTTTGGGTATTATCTTTCGGTGTTTCAAAATGAATACTATTCCTATATTGCTATGGCTAATTACATTATTTTTATTAATTTTGTAGCAGTCATATAATAATTCTCATCCATCATTGACCAACAAGAGCAGAACATACGTTGCCATCGATCTGAAGAGTTTCTACAGTTCAGTGGAGTGTGTCGCCAGGGGACTTGACCCGCTGACGACCAACCTTGTCGTGGCCGACGTGAGCCGCACGGAGAAGACGATCTGCCTGGCCGTGTCGGCCTCGATGAAGGCTTACGGACTGGGAGGCCGTGCCCGGCTCTTCGAAGTGGTGGAGAAGATGCGGGAGGTGAACTACGAGCGGCATAAGGCTATCGGTTTCAGACCGTTCACGGGAAAATCGTATCTTGCAAAGGAATTGGCGGAGCATCCCGACAGGGAGGCAGACTATATCGCCGCCACACCACGGATGGCGGAGTACATCAGGGTGAGCAGCCAAATCTACGGCATCTACCTCAAGTACATCGCGCCGGAGGACATCCACGTCTATTCCATCGACGAGATCTTTGCCGACGTCACTGACTATCTGCAATCCTACAAGATGACGGCGCACGAGCTGGCGATGGCGATGATCCGCGATGTGCTGAGCACGACGGGCATCACGGCCACGGCGGGCATCGGTACCAATCTCTACCTCTGCAAGGTGGCGATGGACATTGTGGCCAAGCACATTCCGGCTGACAAGGACGGCGTGCGCATAGCCGAACTCGATGAGATGAGCTATCGACAGAAGCTGTGGAACCATCAGCCTTTGACCGACTTCTGGCGCTTCGGCCGTGGCATCGTGGCAAGGCTCAGCACCATCGGGGTTGAAACGATGGGGCAGCTTGCAAGAATATCAATAGATAATGAGGAACTGCTCTACAGAATGTTTGGTGTCAACGCTGAGCTCATCATCGACCACGCATGGGGATGGGAGCCGGTGACAATGGACTATATCAAAGCCTACAAGCCCGAAACGAACTCCTTGGGCAGCGGGCAGGTGCTGCAAAGTCCCTATACGGCAGAGAAGGGCAGGGTAGTCGCCCGTGAGATGGCCGATGCGTTGTCGCTCGACTTGGTTGACAAGCATCTCGTGGGCGATCAGATAGTCCTCACGGTGGGCTACGACCGCGAGAGCCTCGCCAATCCCGCTATCCGTGCGCAGTACCATGGTGAGGTCAGTACCGACTGGTATGGCCGCAGCGTACCGAAACACGCACATGGCTCCATCAGCCTTGACCGCCCTACATCATCATCGAGTCAACTTATCGATGCTGTCACACAACTCTATGACCGTATCGTTAATTCCATCCTGTTAGTCCGGCGGCTCAACATCACCGTCAACCACGTCATCAGCGAGGACGAGGCCAAGCGACAACGGCAGAATACGCCCGTACAGCTCGACCTCTTCACCGACTATCAGGCGGAAGCTGAAAGGCAGAAGCAGGAGGAAAATGCTGCTGCCAAGGAGCGCCGCCTACAGGAGGCTGCGCTGAAAATCAAGAAGGAATTTGGCAAGAACGCCCTCCTCCGTGGACTGAACTACGCTGAGGGTGCGACGCAGAAAGAAAGGAACAATCAGATAGGAGGACACAAAGCGTAGGGAAAAGTAAAGAGGTAAAGAAGTAAAAAGGTAAAAGCAAATGGACAATTACGACGACATCATCAACCTCTCGCACCATGTCTCTTCGAAGCATCCGAGGATGAGCATGTATAACCGTGCTGCCCAGTTCTCGCCCTTCGCTGCCCTTACCGGCTATGAGAAAGCCATTGAGGAAGCGAGGAAGGAGCAAGAGGAGGAAGTGAAGCGAAGAAATACGCCGATGGACTGTGGCGGAGATAATCTAAGTAAAGAACAAGGTGAATAACTTTAAACATAAATGCTGATGAATATCGAAGAAGTACGTGAATATGCGCTGTCCTTGCCGGGGACTACCGAGGACCAGGCTTATGGCGAAGGCTGTGTGCTCTTCCGCATTGAGGGTAAGATATACCTTCACTTGCGGTTGGGTGCTCCGGAACCTTCCTGTGCGCTGAAGCTCCCACCTGAGCAAGGGCAGACATTGCGTGACTATTATGACGGCATCCGACCGGCTTACCATCTGAACAAGGTGCATTGGAACGATGTCTTTCTTGATGAAATTGACGGTGATGTGGTGAAAAGCCTTATCACCCAGTCTTATCAGCTTGTGCTCAGTAAGCTGCCCAAGCGGTTAAGAGACAAATATGGTCTTGAGAAATGAACACAGCAGACATTGGCACTACCAACATGGAATCAAAATTGTAACAGAAAAAAAAGCACAAAGACAAAAAAGATGTATCTTTGCCTAAGAAATCAGACAAATAGCAATCATGAAAAAAGATCCTCATCCTTATGGTGGCCGTTTTATCGGTTATTTCGATGCATACCCCAAAGAAATCTCTGTTGGATTATCAAGAAATCGGCTTGGGCGCATACGCAGACGGGAAACCAGTCCTTTGCCATTTTAACACTATCTTTGGACCCACACTTACATTGACAAGTCCAACAAGCAATTCTATTATCTGATGGGCGACAGCCTGATCCGCTTGAATATTGTCACCGGCGATACACTTCGTCATGCATTTACGGCTGGAGTTAAGGAACCACTAAAGTCTCGGTTCAGTTTTGCCAAAGAGAGGAGAACCCTGCCAAGTAGTGATTTCACAAGAGAGGCGATATTCTCTACGGGCATAGGCGCAGTGCTCACCGGTACGCATAGCAACATCATCTTCTCGGGTGATAGCTTGTTTGTGGCTGACGCTGAGCATTTCTATTGCCTCGACAAAAAACTTAATACAAGATGGATGGGTACCTCTTCGACCACCACACCGAGCTGTTCCACGGAAAGCGATTTTAAGTCCTTGGGACTGTTGATTTTCTCTATATACATTTCTTTTTACCGGTTGCAAAGTTACAACATTCCCCCTCATCCGTCGTATATCCCGATTGCGGCTTTTCTAACCAATATCATGGAATCAGAAGACTGTAATTTTGTGTATTTTGGAAAAAATTCATCCTATAAGCAATTAATTGGAATTTTCTTCGTAAGTTTGTACCAGAAATATCATATCAACATGAAGAAGTTATTATCTCTATTGCTCGGAGTTTTGGGCTTTGCATCCTGTTGCAATGCCCAACAGGATTCGATAAAAACGGTGTCAGCTACGAAGTTTGCTCAAATCATCCAAGCTGATACTGTCGTCGTGGTTGATGTCAGAACAACAGAAGAATACAATGCCGGTCACATCGAAGGTGCGAGAAACATTGATGTACTGGAGGACAGCTTTCAGGCTGAGGCGGTAGCCGCTCTCCCTAAGGACAAGACAGTAGCCGTGTATTGTCGCTCGGGAAAGCGAAGCCTAAAGGCAGCGGGCATTCTTGCAAAGGCCGGTTATCATGTTATCAATCTGCGAGGTGGATGGCTGGAATGGACAGAGGCCAAGCACTGAGAGTTAGCTAAGCAACATTATTGCGTCGATCTCGAAATCTATTTATTTCATCAGAGGATGATGTAGAGGTATAAAAAACGCCTCTACATCAAAGCCGGGTAAACCGCAATCTTATAGAAAGTGGATGACGCTGGCATCGAACGACAGGGTGTCAGCGATACCGGTATACATCATCATCTCGCTGAGCTGCTCATTCATCTTGCGCACTTTCTTCACCACGCCGTCCTTGCCTTCTTTCAGCAACGGGGCGAGGATGCCACGCCCCACTGCCACAGCGTTGGCACCGAGTGCCATTGCCTTGTAGGCGTCGTAGCCGGTGTCTATACCACAGTCGACAAAGTAGGTAAGATCACTGTTATCAAGGAGGAAATATGGAAAAAAAGTCTTGCCTTTGCATAAATTCCATGAGCGGCAGGGCGAAAGCACACACGTGTCGACATGATGATAATGACATAAGAAACGATGAAGAAAACGCAATCGATATCTATTTTCCAGCGTCCGCTGTGGGTAGCCGTCTTTGCTCTGACAGCAGCCATCGCGTGGGGCTTTGCCTATCCGCTCATCAAGTTAGGCTATGCCGAATTTCAGATTACGCCGGCGATGACGGGCAGCAAGATGCTCTTTGCCGGTGTGAGATTCTGCATAGCGGGACTGATCATTCTGGCTATGGCGAAACTCGGACATAAGGACTTCCATGTCAGAAGCGGCATCGACTGGTGGTATCTTCTGCTCTTTTGCCTTGTCAACACCACCCTTCATTATGCCTTCTTCTATATAGGCCTCTCGCATAGTGAAGGTTCGCGTGCCGCTATTCTCAATTCGCTCAGTGTGTTCTCCGTGGTGATCATGGCTTGTATGTTTTTCAAGAGCGACCGTATGACACCCAACAAGATTGTCGGTTGCGTGATGGGCTTTGCCGGCATCCTCTCGCTGAACTTAGGAGGCGCGGATAGTGGGCGCTTCACGTGGCTGGGTGACGGCATGATCATTCTCAATGCCCTCTGCGGTGCCACCGCCTCGCTGCTCACCCGTGGGCTCGGCAAGCGCGTCAACGTGTTTGTCGGGACGGGCTACAGTCTGGCTATCGGTGGCGTGATCCTCGTAGGCTTCGGCCTGCTCTTCGGCGGTACGTTGCCCCGCATCACAGCATTGGGAAGCCTTTGGTTGTTGCTGCTCATCGGTATCAGCACCGTAGGCTTCTCGCTCTATAACAAGTTGCTCACGTGCAATCCCGTCGGCAAGATAGCTATCTACAATTCACTGATCCCCGTAGTCGGTGCTGTCAGCTCATGTCTCTGCCTGCATGAGACGTTTTATTGGAAATATGTGCTGGCCGGAGCTTTGGCGACAGCCGGAATCTATATCATCAATAAGGGAAAGTAGAGAGACTTCATGGATTTTATCATTCGTATGAATGTTCATGAATGATGGTCTAATACACGACTAATCCCACGACCCCGCAAGCATGGCCAAGATGGGGTGGTCTTTGTAGCGCAGTGTAGCGAAGAAGACGGTCACGCACAGGGCGATGCTCATAATGAAATAAGGTATGCTTTGTGCCGGTGTGCCGAAGTTCTCCTTGTTCATCAGCAGCAGGGCAGCGGCAGCGATGAGTCCGATGATAGCCGGACGCAGTGCGGCAAAGACATTCTTCACCCAAGGCGCGTCTTTATGGGTGAGCAGATAATGGCTGATGCTGATCATCAGGATAAACGACGGCCACATGATGCTCAGCGAGGCAAGCACTGAGCCGAGCACAGTAGCCCAAACGTTGCATGATGACATGTTAAATGTTGCACATAGTGGACTTATAGGCACTGGATGAAACATCATTCCAAGGTTTTTCGTATCTTTGCAAGCGTTATCAACCTCTTACAAGACTAAAGCCCGATCGAAGATGAGACGTTTTGTACTGATATGTTTATTGCTGTTCTTCGCAGGAAGTCTGCCGAAGTGTACGTCTTTATGTGCTTACGGCAATCCGGAGCAGACGGCAAAACTCGATTTGAAGTTAGGCGGAGTACTATATACCGGCAAGCAACTCTCCAGCAGTGCCGTCAAGGCAGTGTGCCAGGACCGTTATGGTTTTGTGTGGATAGGAACCGACTATGGACTCAACCGTTTCGACGGATATAGCTTCTCACTCTATCAGCATCATCGCAACGACAGCCACAGCATTGGCAGTAATGAGATCTGTGATATGCTGAGTGACCGCAAAGGCAGATTGTGGGTGGGCACCAACAAAAATCTGTCGCGCTATGACATCACGACCAACCGCTTCGACAATGTCCCCTTTCCAAAGAATATCCAACCGAGAGTCTCTGATTTGGTGGAAGCAAAGAATGGCGATATTTACATAGCCACTTCGGGTTATGGTGTCTTTGTGATTCGCAACGGCAGCGAAAAAATAGAAGAAGCCATACGAATCAACCGTCTTACCAATGACAAGATGCTGGGACAACTCTGTTTTGACCATCAAGGAAACCTATGGATGACAGGTAAAGACAATGTCTTCTATCGCATTGCCATGAGGCAGGGACGCATTGTGGGACTGAACCGATGGAAACTACCTCCTGGCGATGTTTTGCAATTCGTGGTCTGCCATGATGGGACGGTCTTACTGGTTTTCAAGAATGCATTGTTAGCTAATCGTGGGAATAGCTTTGTAGCTTCCGATTACAAAATCTCGCCGCAAATGTTACAGACAGGCTTGTCTTGTGCCAAAGAGTCGCCTTCGGGACAGCTGTTTGTTGGTACTGAGCGAGGACTCTATCGCGTGCATCGTGGTGCGGCACCTGAACCGGTGAATTATGTTCATGATCGCTTTGATCTCCGTTTAGCGCCCGTTCATGCCTTGGACTTCGACAAGTATGACAATTTATGGGCACGCTGCTTCCGGATCGGCCTGTTGCTGCTCAACGACCATCCTCTGCCGTTTCAGATATGGTCGTTCACCGCTCAGAATCCTGTGTATGATGTCGCATTGTCCTCCGTAGCGGCTACCGATGATGGCGGGATGTGGTGCACGGCATGGGGTAATGGCCTGTTCCATTTCAATCATTACGGTATTGTTACGCAACACGTAGGCGGTATTTCTGACGCGAATGTTGTCTGTCACGGTCGAGACGGCCGCTACTGGGTAGGTCGCACCGATGGTCTTTATGAGTTGAATCCTGTGATGGGTAGCCTCTCCCTTGTCTTAAAGTGTGCAGGATTTAAAGGAGTGATGTGTGATAACGGCTTGGGCACCATCCTCTTCTCCATACAAGGGCAAGGGGTAATGAGCTATAATACGCGTACGAAAGCTTGCCGTCTCTACCGCTCCACCGACAAAGGCTCCTTGGGCCACTTGTGCAACGACTGGGTCACCGCTATGACAGTAGATCGCAACCAATGCTTATGGATAGCGACAACGAGCGGAGTGAGTTGTCTTGACTTGCGCACCGGCAGTTTCCATCCCTTTGGCTGGGACGCGCTGTTGTCGGGGCAAGTCACGGAGTGCTTGTGTGTGACGCCCGATGACGACATCGTAATTGGCACTGAGTCGGGACTCTATCTCTACGACCGTCGCTCCCGCCGTGTGAAGCTCTTCCCCGGCAGTGAGATGTTGGCGGATCAAAAGATCTGCAGTGTGCAGAGCGACATGTGGGGCGACCTGTGGGTGAGCACCCCGGCGGGACTGTGGCAATACGATCACCATACCCGCCGCTTCATCTCCTACGGCACCGGCTATGGCCAGATCACGGGCGAATATCTCGGTAATGTGTCGTTCCGCTCTGCTGACGGCATGATCGGTTTTGGTTTTGACGGTGGCGTGACCGTGTTCTATCCTCAGTCAGTGAAGAAGATACAGAACCGGCAGGGTCGTGTGTGGCTGACGGGAGCCGTGATCGACGACCTTTGGCAATTGCCGCAAGGCGGACAGATAGATATGTATCCCCGCAACCACACGCTGACGCTGACGTTTTCGCTTCTCGACTATCGCGATGCGACAGGTGTGATCTATGAATATCGTATCAAGGGCGGCGCATGGCATTCCAACGCGACGGGCGACAACACCCTTCGGTTTAACAGCCTCGGTACAGGTACCTATCCCATCGAGGTGCGAGCTGTCTATGGCGGACGCTCCATCACCGGTGTTTGCAAAATTAAGGTGGTGGTGCATGCGCCTTGGTATGCCAGTACGTGGGCTTTCTTGGTTTATCTGTTGTTGCTCTGCTTACTGGGTTATTATCTCTGGCATCTCTATTGGCATCGCAAGCAGCACCAGTTCGATGAGGCCAAGATGCGGTTCCTCATCAACGCCATGCACGACGTGCGCTCACCGCTGACTCTGATTGTCAATCCGCTGCATGACCTGTTGTCATCAGAGACAGATCCCTCAAAACTCAGTTTGCTACAAGTCATCGACCGCAACACGAAACGTATCTGCCAACTCGTGAATCAGATCCTCGACAAACGCAAACTCGACATACACGCTTTGCAGATTCATTGTCAGCGGACGAGTCTCATCAAGTTGATCACCGGCACCTGCAAGCTCTATGATTATGAGGCGCAGCAACGTGGCATCCACTTTGCCTTTGAGCATGACTATGATGTGATGGCTTGGGTCGATCGGATGAACATCGATAAGGTGATTGGTAATCTGTTGAGCAACGCTTTTAAATATACTGAAGATGGTGGCGAAATCAAGATCGCGCTGTCGTCAACAGATTCCAAGGCAGTCATCCGGGTGATGGACAATGGTGTAGGCGTGGGCGATGAGGAGACGGCCAAGCATCTCTTTGATCGTTTCAACCAAGGGATGAACAAAGCCAATTTGAAAATACAAGGTACCGGCATCGGACTGGATCTCTGCCGCTCTGTCGTAGCCTTGCATCATGGCACGATAGAGGCATCCAACCGCAAGGACGTGGCGCATGGTGCTTGTTTCACGGTGAAGCTGCCACTCGGGAAAGACCATCTCAAGACGGAAGAGATCATAGATGAAAAGACTGAAAAAGAGAAAGCGGTTGTCGGTGCTCCACGTCCCAAGAGCAATGTACAGGTGCTGTTGGTCGACGACGACGAGGAACTGACACATTATGTCGCCATAGAAATGGGTGATGAATATCGTGTCTCGGTGGCAGGAAATGGACGTGAGGCGTTAAAGAAATTGCTGATGATGCCCGACCATTACGACATTGTAGTCAGCGACATCTCTATGCCCGAAATGGATGGTATCACGCTGTTGGAGCGTATCAAGGAGAATCCTCATCTGAGAGCATTGCCCGTCATCCTGCTCTCTTCCAAGAGCGCCGTTGACGACCGTGTCACGGGCTTGCGCCATGGTGCTGACGCTTATCTCTCCAAACCGTTTAACATGGAAGAATTGCGGCTGACGATCGACAATCTGATCAGCACATTGCGACGTGTCAAAGGCAAGGCGACGACAGAGCCACAGATCGACAAGATGATCGGGCAGGAAGAGGTAAAGGGCAACAACGAAGTATTGATGGAGCGTATCGTCAACTGCATCCATGAACATCTCTCTGATCCTGACTATAATGTCGAGACGTTGGCAGATGAGATTGGACTCAGCCGTGCCCAACTCCATCGCAAGATGAAGGAGATGACAGGTATAGCCACAGGCAAGTTCATCCGCGACATGCGTATGAAGGAGGCTGTCCACTTGCTCGAGTTGGGCACTATCAACATTTCGCAAATCGCGTATCGTGTTGGCTTCAATGACCAGAACCATTTCTCGCAGGTCTTCAAACGGTATTATGGGGTGTCGCCGAAAGAGTATAGGGAAGGGAAATAGGAATAAGGCCCTTTCCTAACTCAGGCCCTTCCCTAACCCTCCCCAAGGGGAGGAAATGAGAATACCAAGCATATGAGACTGCGAAAAAGGGATCTTTGCGATTCCGCATGAGTACTTTTTAAGAAGATTATTCTAATTTCTATGAGTCATGTAAGCTGGTATATTGTTTTACAAAACACTGTTCGGATCCACTTGCAATCTAGAGAGAAGAAAAAGGCGTCATAGTTTTCCAAGCAAGAAATAGCAGCAACTTTTCACTGCCTTTACTGTTGTCACGAGCACAAAAAGGTACTTTGATGGTGTCATTTCGGTAGAATGACAAGGTCAGAAAGGTGAGATGACATGGTCAAAAAGGTTAGTTGATAGCATCAAAGTACCTTTTTGACCAAAAATTCTCTAGAGAATTTTGTGTGAAAAAGCTGCTCTGATCATAGCAGAAAACGTCTGTATTTATAACGTTTTGATTATCAGTAAGATATAAAAAGACTCGATTTTTCGCGAAATTCAGCGTAAAGTAGGTCTTCGTGGAAAAGAATCGATTCTCAAGACCCGTTTTCTATCAGTTTATATAACAAAACTCTTTCTCTTGTGTAACATCCGAATGTTACACCTCGTATAATAGTCTAATTTTAAGCTCGGTGCAACAAGCGTCAATGTCTGTTGCAACATATAATAGGTTTATTCTACAACGTATTGATTAATTTTGTGGCTGAAAAGCTAAAATTAACATAATCAATCTAATCGTAGACCAAATGAAGTATCTAAATCTATTTGCGTTGAAGGCGATGCTGTTAGGCACGATGATGGTCAGCCCAGGACTCACGGTCATGGCACAAAACGGCTCCACGGTCGTTGGCTCTGTGGTCGACGAGAATGGTGAGCCCGTCATTGGCGCCACTGTGATGCTGAAAGGCCACAAGGGTGTCGCCACGGCAACCGATCTCGACGGTCATTTCAAACTGGTGGTGCCATCCAATGGTGGTACGCTCGTCTTCTCTTACATCGGAATGCTCAACAGGGAAGCACGTGTTTCCGGTAAGCCCATGCAGGTGGTCATGCAGGAGAATGCGCGCCAGCTCAACGATGTCGTCGTCGTGGGTTACGGTCAGCAAAAGAAGGCCTCTGTGGTGGGTGCCATCACTCAGACCGACGCCAAGATACTCGACCGCTACAGTGGTGTGCCCTCACTGGGTCAGGCACTGACAGGAAACCTTCCCGGCGTGATCACCTCTTCCTCCACGGGTATGCCCGGTCAGGAAGACCCGAAGATCATCATCCGTTCGCAGACATCGTGGAACAACAGCGACCCGCTTGTCCTTGTCGATGGCGTGGAGCGCCCGATGAATACGGTAGACCTTAGCTCCGTGCAGACCATCTCCGTACTGAAAGATGCGTCGGCTACTGCCGTCTATGGTGTTAAAGGAGCAAACGGCGTCATCCTCATCACCACCAAACGTGGTCAGGAAGGTACGGCACGCGTACACGCCAAAGCCAACGCTACGGTGAAAGTGGTATCAAAACTGCCGGAGAAATACGACAGCTACGACACCTTCCTCCTATTGAACAATGTAGTGGAGCATGAGCTCGCCATCTCGCCCAATGCATGGGGCAGCTACACTCCGATGGCAATCATCAATAAATACCGCTATCCGGCAAACACCGATGAGTGGGACAGATACCCCAATGTAGACTGGCAGAAAGAGCTGTTCCGCGACTATGCCATGTCGTACAATGCCAGCGTGGATGTCAGTGGAGGTACGAAAAACGTGAAATATTTCACTGCTGTGGACTTCACACATGAGGGTGACCTCTTTAAGAAGTTCAACAACAACCGTGGTTACCACTCCGGCTTTGGCTACAACCGCATCAACATGCGTGCCAACCTCGACTTCTCGTTGACTCATACCACCAAGTTCTCGGTCAACCTTTTCGGCAGCAATGGCGTCCGCCACTTCCCATGGGGTCAGGGCAGCGACTCCAATAGCTACTGGTCGTCGGTCTATCACACCGCACCCGATGCCATGCGCCCCGTATACAGTGACGGCACCTATGGCTTCTATGCTCCCCGCAATGCCGACGCACTCAACTCTGTCAGATTGCTGGCCACCAGTGGCGACGAAAAGAATACCAACACACAGATTACCACTGACTTTATCCTCGACCAGAAGCTCGACTTCATCACACGCGGACTGAGCTTCAACGGGCGCCTGTCGTTCGATAACACCATGATTGAGGTGGGTCGCGGTATCAACGACCTCTACCACGACGCACAGGCAAAATGGATCAATCCCGACACCGGTGATGTTACCTGGCAGCAGGATCCTGACTACACCGAGACCGTCAGCTGGTCGGTCAATGGCGGTAATGTCAACACGGGTGCCACATATCGTAAGCTCTACTATCAGTTGCAGCTGAACTATGCCCGCGCCTTTGGCCTCCACAATGTCACGGCCATGGGACTGTTCTCACGTGAGGACCGCGCCACAGGCTCTGAGTTCCATCACTATCGTGAAGACTGGGTGTTCCGTACGACATACAACTACGCCATGCGCTATTTCTTTGAGTTCAATGGTGCATACAATGGTAGTGAGAAGTTCAACAATGACCACCGCTTCGCTTTCTTCCCCTCACTCTCCGGAGGCTGGATGCTCAGCGACGAGCCTTTTATGAAGCCTTTGCAGAAATATATCGACATGTTCAAGATTCGCGCTTCGTGGGGTGTCATCGGTGACGACAATGTCGGCGGACGCTGGCTCTATAAGGACACTTACTCTTATGGCGGCACCACCAAGATAGGCTCACCGCTGAGCGACTCGCCTTACACCATTTACCGCCAGAGTCAGCTCGGCAACCCCAATGTGCGTTGGGAGACGGTGGAAAAGCGCAACCTCGGATTCGACTTTGCCTTTCTCAAGGGCTTGGTGGCCGGTAGCTTTGATGTCTTTGCTGACCGTCGTAAGGATATTCTTATCAGTGGCGGTTCGCGCGCTATCCCCACCTACTTCGGTACGACAGCCCCGACGGCCAACCTCGGTCGTGTGCACAGTCATGGCTGGGAACTTGCTCTGCGCTTCAACAAGGTTTGGAACAGCGATTTTCGTACATGGGGTAACTTTAACATGACGCACGCTGTCAACAAGGTCAAGTTCAAGGACGATCCAATGCTCCGTGCTCCCTACTTGAAACAGGCTGGCTATTCCATCGGACAGGTAAGAAGCTATATCGACAAAGGATTCATCACCAACTGGGATGAGCTCTATGGCAGTGCCGAGCGCGAGACCAACAACGGCAACAAACTCGTGGGAGATTATCAGATTGTAGACTTCAACGGCGACGGAAAGATCACCTCCGACGATGTGGCACCGTACAAATACACGCAATTTCCCCAAAACACCTTCAGCACCACGATTGGAGCGGAATGGAAAGGTCTGAGCATCAGCCTCCAGTTCTATGGCGTGACCAATGTCACCCGCAACATTCAGTTCCCCACCTTTCAACGTGAGACGCATGCCGCCTTCAAGGAGGGCTCTTACTGGGATGCCGTCACGGGCAATGGCAAGCTGACCTTGCCACGATGGACCACGACGGTGGACGGCAGTGCGTCCGGTACCCGCTACTACTACGACGGTGCCTTCCTGAGACTGAAGAATGCAGAGATCGCCTACACCTTCCGAGGTGCGTGGGTAAAACGGCTCAACATCCGTGCCCTGCGCTTCTATCTTAATGGCGACAACCTGCTGCTGTGGACCAAGATGCCTGACGACCGTGAGAGCAACTTCAGCGGGTGGGATGGAGCCTATCCTACTGTGAGACGTTTCAATCTGGGTATGGACATCACCTTCTAAGCCCTATATATATAATTATAATAAGGTGTATGAAACCTGTTCTAAACACTGAATCATGAAAAAGATACTATATACTGCGATGTTTGCCATGGCGCTTCTGTCCATGACCACCTCGTGCAAGGACTACCTCGACAAATCGCCCCTGAGCGATATTTCAGAGGAAGATCCTTATCAGAATTATACTAACTTTCAGGGCTTCACCGAAGAGCTCTACAACTGCATCCCCATGCTCACGCAGTGCGACTATCATTGTTGTTGGAACTTTGGCGAGGATGAATACTGGCAACCATCAGAGACCCGCGTCTTTGCCTATGCCGTGGACCAAGGCAACTACTGGGGATGGAACGAGTGCTACTACTCCTTTTTCCACACTGGTGCTCCGGGCACGACCGGCACAAACCGATTTGACAAAGGTCATCTGTGGGGATTGGCATGGTACGGCATACGTAAAGCCAACGTGAGTCTGGCCAACCTCGGATTACTGACCAACGCTACCCAGGAAGAGAAAAACCTGATTGCCGGTCAGCTCTACTTCTTCCGTGGCTTCTTCCACTTCATGCTCATGCAGTATTGGGGCGGTCTGCCCTATATCGACCAGGTCATCCCGGCGGATGCTGTGATGCGCTATCCGCGTCTGACCTACCAGCAGACGGCCGACAAAGCGGCCGAGGACTTCCAGAAGGCTGCTGATCTGCTGCCCGTAGACTGGGACAAGACAACAGTCGGAAAGGCTACTGCCGGAAAGAACAACCTCCGCATCAACAAGATCATGGCACTCTCTTACTTAGGCAAGGACCTGCTGTGGGCCGGCTCGCCACTGATGAACAAAGTCAGTACGGGCGATGCCAACTATAACAAGGACTACTGCCAGCGCGCTGCCGAGGCCTTCGGCCAGGTGCTGAAAATCTGTGACGAGACTGGCCGCTACCAGCTGGCTGATTTCAAGGACTATTCCGAACTGTTCTACACCTACAACCAAAGCTATAAGCTGCCGGGACTGAAAGAGGCCATCTTCTTTGAGAATCCAAATGGTAACTGGCGCTGGAACTTGGTCAACGACTTCCGTCCGTCGACCATCAGCGGTTCGGGTATTAAGGTTTATCCAACTGCTAACTATGTCGACCTCTTCGGCATGGCCAATGGCAAGCCTATCAAAGACCCGACAAAGAAGGACCCGGACAGTGGCTACGACCCTGAGCACCCCTTCAAGAACCGTGACCCGCGCTTCTACAAGGACATCATCTTCGACGGCGAGAAGTGTGTGAAAGACGGCAGCAAGGTAGGTAAGAAGGCTGACAGACAGTACGCCTCTCTCTACACCGGCGGCACCTACCGCACAGCCACCCCTTCTAAAGACTGCTTCACCGGCTACCTGAACATGAAGTTCACCAGCCAGTACTGTAACGACTGGGATGGCTACCGCGAGAACAATAACATGGTGCTGAGCCTCATTCGCCTGGCCGATGTCTATCTGATGTATGCCGAAGCCGTTGCCGAAGGCTATGGTTCAGCTACCGCCACGGCCAGGGACTACACGATGAATGCCGTGACCGCCGTGAACAAAATCCGTGAACGTGCCGGCGTGGGCGACGTGGCAGATGAATATCTCACCACACTCGACGGCTTTATGAGCGAGTTGCGGCGCGAGCGTGCCGTGGAGCTTGCCTTCGAAGGCCACCGCTGGACCGACCTGCGCCGCTGGCTGCTCGTCGACAAAGAGCCCTATACGCTGAAGAAAGCCGTGTACTTCGACCGTGCCAAAGACCAGACCGACGAAGAACGTTACAAGAATCCGGAGAACAACCATGTCGTCAACCTGCGTGAGGAAGTACTCACTACACGCCACTTCACCGAGAAGCACTATTGGTTGCCCTTCCTCAAGAGCGACGTGCAGATGTATCCCGAATTCAAGCAAAACCAAGGATGGGAATAAACTTGTGTCTGGCTAACATTAAGAACAACTATGATAAATAATTCCATGAACAACAAGATTCTATATATCGCATTCGTCCTTGCCATGGCTCCCGCCCTGAGTCGTGCTCAGGCCAAGACGGTCGCTGACAGCACCGCCGCTGGGCAAGTCCATGTGGTTTTTGGCAAGGTCAACAAGAGCGACCTTCTTGGCGGTGTCAACGAAGTCAATGTGGCTGAACTGCTCAAGAAAGACTACCATGCCTACAGTCTCGACGGCATCAGCGGCATGGTAGGTGGTTATAATGGCAGCATCTGGGGACAGTCGCCCTTAGTGCTCGTCGACGGTGTGCCGCGCGACGCTTCTGAGGTCGACGCCACGGAAGTGGAAACGGTCACCGTGCTGAAAGCGGCTTCCGCCGTAGCCCTCTATGGATCACGCGGCAGCAAGGGCGTTGTGCTCATCACCACGAAGCGCGGAAAGGCTCAGCGGCTCACCATCGAGGCTCGGGCCAATGCCGGGCTGTATGTGCCCAAGCGCTATCCCCACTATCTCGGCACGGCTGAGTATATGAGCCTCTACAACGAGGCTTGTGACAACGACGGTATCGCTCATCTCTATTCCGATGCCGACATCTACAATACCGCAACAGGTAACAATCCTTACCGCTATCCCGACATGAATCTCTACAGTTCCGACTATCTGCGCAAGGCCACCTTCCGCACCGACGCCACTGCTGAGATCACGGGCGGCAACCAGCGCGCCACCTACTATGCCAACTTCGGTATGACCTACAACAATGGTCTCATTAAGTATGCAGGACATCACAAAGACGATAACCTCAACTTCCGGGTGCGTGCCAACATCGACATGAACATTACCAACTGGCTCAAGGCTTTCGCCAATGTCGGTGTACACGTCAACAATGCCTACACCTGTCGTGGTGACTTCTGGGATGCTGCCGCCAACCTGCGTCCAAACTGGTACTCAGGACTGCTGCCCATGGACATGATGGACATGATGGACATGGACAATGGGAACATCAGCAACCTCGTCTCTACGAGCAACCATCTCATTGACGGCAAGTATCTCTTAGGCGGTAACTCCGTCAACCAGACCACGCTCTTTGGCGACATGATCGCAGCCGGATATGTTAAAGACAAGAAGCGTAACTTCCTCTTTGATGTCGGACTAAATGCTGACTTGGGAATGATTACGCCCGGACTGAGCTTCAAGTCGACCTTCAGTGTCGATTACTATGACTATTACTCTGAAGGCTACAAAGAGGGATATGCTGTCTATGAGCCTGTATGGGCAAATATGAATGGCAAGGACATGATTGTCGACCTCAAGCAATATGGCAAGGACAGCCGTTCGGCCAGCGAGTTTGTCGGTTCCAGCACCTATTACCAAACTATGGCATTCCGTGGGCAGTTTGACTACAACCGTACGTTTGGAAAACTCCACAATGTGGGGGCAACACTTATGGGATGGGGCTATCAGCGGCAAAACAGCAGCGACAGCGACCATAAAGGCTCTTCCTATCATCGCACAACTAATGTCAACGCCGGATTGCGGGCCACCTACAACTACAACCATCTCTACTACGCCGAGTTCGACGGTGCGCTTGTCCATTCTGCCAAACTGGCTCCCGGACACCGCAACGCCTTCTCACCGAGTGCCACGCTCGGTTGGCGCTTCGGTCAGGAGAAGTGGTTCAAGCGTTCGTTGCCTTTTGTCGATGACGCAAAGATCGACGCTTCCTACAGCGTGCTCAACCAAGACCTCGACATCAGCGACTACTATATGTATAAAGGCTACTACGACAACAAGGGTGGCTGGTACACCTGGGAGGACGGCTCACAGGGTGGCTATTGCAACACCTCGAAGCGTGGTGCCAACACCGACCTCGGCTTTGTCAAACGCAAGGAGTGGCGTATCGGCCTCGACGCCTCGCTGTGGAACAGCCTGCTGACCGTTGATGTCAACTATTTCCATCAGCTCACCGACGGTCTGCTGACCCAGGGCGCCTCCACCATTTACCCTGCATGGTTCAATGGCAATGACTCGTTCCTGCCTTACCTCAACTACAACCAGGATCAGCGCACCGGCTTTGACTTCACCGTGAAGGCCGACAAGCACTTTGGCAAGCTGGAAGCCATCCTCGGTGTGAGCGGCATGGTGTTCTCCACCAAGGCTAAGAAACGCGACGAGGTGTGGAGCGAGAAATATCTCTATCGTCAGGGCCATACGCTCGACGCACAGTGGGGCTATGTCTGTGAAGGATTCTTCAACGACGAGGCCGACATTAAGAACCACGCCAAGCAGACCTTTGGCGAGGTGAAGCCCGGAGATCTGAAATATAAGGATCTCAACAACGACGGTGTCATCGACGACAAGGACCAGACGGACTTGGGTAAAGCAGGATGGGGTGCCACACCTTTCATCTATGGACTGAACCTCACGCTGAAATACGATCGCTTCACCTTCTATGTCGACGGTACCGGAAACATGGGTGGCATCGGCTTTAAGAACAACGGCTACTACTGGCTCAAAGGTACAAGCAAGTATTCTGTCGTGGCCCGCGGACGCTGGACACCGGAGACAGCAGCCACCGCGACCTATCCCCGTCTGACCACGAAGGACAACAGCAACAACCTGCGCAACTCCACCTTCTGGCGCAAGAGCACCGACCGCTTCGACCTCGGACGTGTGCAGCTCACCTATGATCTGCCCGACAACTGGTTCACCGGTAAGGTCGTCAGCGGCATGAGCATCTATGCCCTGGCCGAAGGACTCTTCACCATCTCCACTGATAAGGAATGGCGTGATACAGCTGTGGGCAGTGCCCCATACAACAGGTTCTACAATCTCGGTGTGAAGCTTTCGTTTTAATCAACCCTCTTAAGAATAAGCATTATGAGACTTAAATATTTCATTCCCGTCCTTGCCTCGGCAGCGTTGCTGCTCACGGCGTGCGATGATGTTTTTACGCCCGCCATCGAGAACTTCAAGGACATCGACATGGTCAACAAGGAGCCGGAATTTGCCAAAGGCTTCCTGATCACAGTCTACCGCACGCTGCCTGGCTACTACGACAACAGCGACGTGGCTACCGACGACGCTGTCACCAACGGCAAGAGCGACTCTTACATGAAAGTGGCCACCGGCTCATGGACAGCCTCTTTCAATCCTTTCAATCGCTGGACGGCCGACTACAGTGCCATCCAGTACCTCAACACCTTCCTTGACAAGGTCGACGGCGTGCGCTTTGTCAAGACATCGGCTGCCGTGGACAGCCTGTTGAAGATACGCATGAAGGGTGAGGCTTATGGCCTGCGTGCCATCCACCACTATTTCCTGTTGCGTGCCCATGCAGGCTTCTCTGAAGACGGACAGTTGCTCGGTGTGCCTATCCACAATGCCTCTATCGGTGCCAGCAGCAACTTCAATGAGGAGCGACCGTCGTTCCAGACTTGTGTCGACTCCATCATGGCCGACTTGAGCCGTGCTGAGAAATTGCTGCCCGAAGAGTATGGCGACATCTCATCCGAGTCTCAGATTCCCGAGAAATATCGCACGGTGACCACCGACCCGGCTCTTTACAACCGTGCCATGGGCAACGTAGCCCGTCAGCTGGTCGACGGTCTCATCATCGCCTCGTTCCGTTCACGTCTGTTGTTGCTCGCTGCCAGCCCGGCCTATCAGAATGCAAGCAACAAAGCCACGTGGGAACAGGCTGCTGATGTCGCCGCCACGGTGGTCGACTACGCCATGGGGCCGGAAGGACTGAGCCCTACGGGTGAGACCTACTACACCAACACCAATGAGATTGCGGCACTCAAGGAAGGCAGCAACCCCGACGAGATTATTTGGCGTGAGAATATAGCTAACAACAACTCCAGCGATGAGGAAAACAACTATCCTCCCTCGCTCTTCGGCAAAGGATATATCAATCCCACCCAGAACCTTGTCGATGCTTTCCCAATGGCCAACGGCTATCCCATCAATGATCCGCGCAGCGGCTACGACAGCAAGGACCCTTATGCCGGACGTGATCCACGACTGGCGAAATACATTATATATAATGGTGCCAAGGAAGGTCCGAAGAACACCATTATCTACACGGGCAGTAAACTCGGAACCGACGACGGCGTGAACGTCAAGGAGACTTCTACACGCACCGGCTACTACATGAAGAAGCGCTTGAACATGAATGTCAACTGCGACCCTACCTCCAAGTCGGGTGTGAGCCGCTATACGCCGCGCATACGCTATACCGAGATTTACCTCAACTATGCCGAGGCAGCCAACGAGGCGTGGGGACCACAGGGCAGGGGCAGTCACAGCTACTCTGCCTATGACATCATCAAGGCCATCCGCCATCGTGCCGGACTCACCGACGACAGCTATCTCGACGAGTGCGCTCTGTCAAAGGACAAGATGCGTGAGCTGATCCACAACGAGCGTCGTCTGGAACTCTGCTTCGAGAGCTTCCGCTTCTGGGATCTGCGCCGCTGGAAAGCCAAACTCAACGTCACGGCACAAGGTATCGACTGGGGCACGGAGTCTTACACGCCGCTTACCGCTGTGGAGAACCGCGATTATGAGGACTATATGTACTATGGTCCGATCCCTCAGTCAGAGACGCTGAAGTATAGCAATCTGAAACAGAACAAGGGGTGGAAGTAAAGGAGAAACTTCTCTATCTCTACTCAATTGTGGGGAAAACGAGAAAGTATTTTCCGCTCTCAAAGGAAGTATCTTCCGCACTCAAAGGGAGTTAAAAAAATAGCAAAGAACATAAAATGAAGAAAACAATGAACAAGCATTTCATTCTCAAATACATTCCACTGCTCGCCCTTCCTATGTTGCTGGGCCTTACATCTTGCCATAGCGATGACCAGGAATTCCCTGACTATGGCTCGACCAGCGTGTACTTTGCCAACCAAGGCTATGTGCGCACCATCGAGTTGGGCGAGGACTTGGAAGTGGATCTCACCAACGACAACAACCATGAGTTCAGCCTTAATGCCGCCATGGGGGGAGGCTACGGCAATAAATGCGACATCAAAGTGAGCTTTGCCGTGGATCCCACACTGCTCGACAACAAAAGCTTTGACGACGGCACGCCGATGACGTTGTTGCCCAGTGACTATTATCAGTTGGAGGGCAATCAGATGGTGATCCCGTCGGGTAAGATTCAAGGCGGTGTGAAGGTGAAGCTCACCGATGCCTTCTTCGCTGATCCGCTGGCCACGACACGCCACTATGTCCTTCCTGTGCGCATCACTCATGTGGAAGGTGCTGACAGTGTGCTGGAGTCAAAGAACTATGTGCTCTGTGCCGTGAAGTTTGTCAATCCCTGGCAGGCCACTTACCTGCGTCGTGGCGTGGATGTCGTCACCAATGCCGACGGCACACAGACTGCTGAGGTGCGCCATGCCCAGTATGTTGAGAAAGACGAACTGATGAACCTTACAACGCTCGGCCTCAATGCGGCAGCGATGAATGTCTCGCTCAAAGACGCCAGCGGCAAGGCGACAACTTGCAAACTGCAACTGCTCTTTAACGGCAATGAATGCAAGATCAGTGCGCTCACCAAGGGCTTCTCTGCAGAGGGCACCGGCTCCTTTGTCGAGAAAGGCGAGAAAAACAGCATGGGCGGCAAAGACCGCAATGCGCTTTATCTCAAGTACACGGTCAGCTCTGCTACTTTGGGCAAGACGGTCACTACGACAGACACACTCGTAGTGCGTGACCGCGGCATTGCTCCGGAGTATTTTACACCGAAAAATAAATAGCGAGAAGACGAAGGAACAAAGACTCGTATCAACAATTCTCTAACTACAAGATTCTATGAATATGACGAAATACAAGATTCAGGCCGCTCTTGCCGCAGGACTCTTCCTGCTGGCAGGATGTGCGGATGAATATAAGTCGGACTATCAGACTGACATGCCTGCCGACGTGGCCTTGGCCAATTATGTGGGCAGTTTCGACGTGCTGAAAGCTTATGCTGGTACCATGCATGTCGGTGCCGAGGCGCCCATGTCTATGCTGGGCACTCACAACACAGCTTACAGCCAGTTGCTTACCAACTTCAACGAAGTGACGCCAACGGATGCCTTTACCCATGCTGCCACGGTCAGTGAAACCGGTATTTGTGACTCCGCACATGCGGTTGACGCGGTCAGTGAGGCTCAGGCAGCTAATCTCTCTCTGGTCGGAGGACCACTTTGCTCTCCGCTCACCATGCAGAAAGCCTACATGGAAAAGGTCACTGCCGACACATACATCCCGGGCGGACAAAAAGAAGATGACTTCAAACTCGTCGACTTTGAAAGCATGCCGATTGGCACTACCATAGCGGCTTCGGGCGGTACCAAGGGTGAGGTCGTTGACGACCCGCTGGGTGAGCATGGGCATGTGCTTCATTATACGTCTTCTTTCAACCATCCCTTTGTTGACATCACTCTGCCCAAAGGCGTGACGGTCGGAGACCTGATAGAAGGCCACTGCGACTATATGCTCAAGGGCACCGGCTGGGTGCCTGCCTCGGTAGTAAAGATTACGATTGGCGAGACTACCATAGAGGGGTCTACCAAGAAGGCCGTCGACCAGGGCATTGTCAAAGGTGAGTGGGGAACATACAGTTTTAGCTTTGCCGATGTTCTTGAGAAGCTCTCCGATGAGCAGAAGGCGGCCACGTCGTTCCGGCTGGGCATTGGCGATGTCTGCTCTGCGCCCAATTACTATATCGACAATGTCACGCTCCGGGCCCGCTATCTTGCGCAAGGCCACTACGAGCCGCGGCCGATGGCCGAGAAGCGTGCTGACGCTTTGAAAGCCTATGACCAATATATGAAAACGGTGGTTGGCAATTACGGCAAGGATGTGAAAACCTGGATCGTTGCCGCCGATGCCTTGGCAGGAGAGGGACAAGAAGGACGCTTGCTGACTTCAAAGGCTGACGGGGCCCGTTATTTTCTCAACGATTTCCTCGGCGACGACTATGTGGTCGACTTGGCCAAGATGGTAAGAGAATACCAAAAAGACGCTAAGCTCTTCTATAGCGACAGAGGGCTGGAGACCGACGCCACGAAGTTGGCCAACCTGCAGACGATGGTCAAGGAGTGGAACGATAAGGGAGCCGGCCTTGAGGGTGTCAACGCCGAGGTACATCTCAAGTACAATGCCGCACAGTTGTCAGCGGCTAAACAGGGCATTGGCAACATGCTCAAGGCACTTGTTGCCACGGGCTTGAAGGTCCGGCTCTCCGGTCTCGACATGGTGGCCGTCGACGACAACGGCAAGACCATGTCCGTGAAGCAACTCTCCGAGGACGACCTCAAGGCCATGGCTGACTACTATAACTACGTCGTCAAGCAATATGTCACGCTTGTGCCGGAGGCTCAGCGGCAAGGCATCTCCTTGTCTACTTACACTGCGGATGGCAAGCATATAGGCTTGTGGACTTCCGCCTTCAACCGTGAGGCCACCTACGCCGGTGTGGTCAATGGATTGCAAAATCAGGATAACAACTGGAACAACTAATTGAATTTCATGTTTCCCCTCTACTCCCACAATAAGAGTAGAAGGGGAGACTTTATGAAACTTCGCTCAGCCCACGACTATAGAAGATGAGATACGTGGTAGATGATTGCTTCTCATCAAAGAATACATAACCAATTAACAAATAACTGATAACTGAAGACTATGAAGAAATTTTTATCTCTATGTGTCGCGCTTTTAGCTGCCACACAAGTTTTTGCCAGCTATGTGCCTCAGTTCGATGACAATGGCAAATGCACGATTGCGCTGTCCGACCTCAGTGCCACTGATGGCGTGACCATTGATGCCAAGGCTGGCACCATCACAAGTACGGGCAAAGGAGAGTTCTATCTCGACCTGCCTGCCGAGGGCGTCGACCTGTCGACCTGCTACTCCCTCATCGTAGACCATGAGGGCGACGACATTGTTGGATTCCTGGAAATAGGAGATGCCGCAAGCGGCAACAGCATACCCTTATATTCCAGCAAATACAACGTGGACTGGCCCTCGAAGATTGGCAATAAGGTTAGTGCCGTCAACAAAATGATATGGCACTGCAACGCCGAAGGAACCATGACCGTGAAGAGCATCACGCTCACTCGCAAGGTTACTTTCGACTACAAGTCTGACGAGACACCCCTCACGTCCGACATGTTCCACGCATGGAGTGCGCCGACGGGAGGCACCGACGAGGGACAGTCTGACTGTGCTCTGGTCTTGAACCAAGAACTCAACGGTGGTGGACTTGTCTATGGCAATGGCAGCGTGAAGTACCTGTTCTATGCTGTACTCGATGGCTATAAGGAGATTCGCCTGTATGGCACACCCAACACGACCTACCGCGTCCTGCTCAACCGGGAGACCGATGGCGGTAAACTGGTAGAGCTAAAAGCCGTCGCCGATGCCAGCGGCTTGGCTGTTTGTGACGTTTCCTCGCTGCCTTACGTGCATCTCAATGCAATCAAAATGGCATGGAGCGCCCCAGCAACGGTCGTCAAAGGTCTTTGCGTGTCAAAAAGTACAACCACAGGCATTCGAATTGTAGAAAATGTAAACTCTCAGAATGTTGTAGTCACTTATACGCTTACTGGAAGAAAGGTGAGCGCCGGTACCAAAGGACTCGTCCTTCAGAAATCTGCTGACGGCAAAGTCATCAAGCATATCAACAGATAACAGATAGTTCCCTACCATAGGGGCCTTTCTCTTAATAACTGTCTCTAAGTAATCTGCCGCTACGGCAGATTACTGCTATTTCTAATTATATCTAACTCTTAATGGTCTCTTAACATGAAACATGCTCCCCATCGTGTATCGCAATTGCTGATAGCATTGCTCTTCGCCTGTTTGGTCTTGCCCATTGAGGCACAACAGCGGCGACCGATAGACTCACGTCATCCGATGTGGCTCGTACACATTGATGTTTGGAACAAAGCAAATCCACAAGCCATCATCGACATGATACCCAAGGATATACGTCCATTTGTGTGCTTGAACCTGTCCCTTTCTTGCCAATACGATACGGATAATAACGTCTACAAGATGCCTCAGGACGGTGTGGCCACCTTCAAATCGTGGGCTACCGTGTGTCAGCAAAATGGCATGTGGTTTACTTGTCAGCCAGCCAGTGGCGGGCACACACATATCCAGGACGGCGACCTCGCCACATTTGAGTATTTCTTCAAGACCTATCCCAACTTCCTTGGCTGGAACTATGCAGAGCAGTTCTGGGGCTTTGACGAACCAGGGGACAAGAGTTCGAGTCCGCAGACTACCCGCATCGCCCTCTTTGCAAAGCTCGTGGAGATGTCGCACAAATACGGTGGCTTCCTTACTATCAGCTTCTGTGGCAACATCTGGTCACACGCACTCACACCGATCGGTATGCTCAAACGCAATGCCGATCTGCTCGCTGCTTGCGAGAAGTATCCCGAAGCTATCCTCTGGCTGTATAAATATACGACCACCTCATGCTTCTATGACACCGAAAGCGTCACGTGGGGACCCTATATCGCAGGACTGGCCAACAACTATGGCGTACGCTACGACAACTGTGGATGGAACGGAGCCCTCGACGTGATGCTGGGCAAGGACAACGGCAAGAAGTATCCCGTGGCGGCAGGACTCTCCACAGTTATGGAGCAGAGCTGCGTCAATGGCGGGGCCGTATGGGATGGGCCGGAGCTCATTTGGACCGAAGACTTCAAAAACCTCAGCAATACGTCGGTCAAGGGCTACTCGCATCGTAACTGGGGTTGCTTCCCCGGCTTCCGAAATGTGTGGGTGGACATGTTCAGAAAGATCCTTGACGGCTCGCTCTATATTCCCACACGGCAAGAAGTGATTGACAAGACCAAGATTGTAGTTGTCAATGATGTCACCACCGGCAGCGACGAAGACAAATATGTCGGGTGGAAAGACCTCTACGACGGACTGTATAAGCAAGACGACCCGCTGAACAAAGACGACGGATGCTGGATGAACAACCTTACTTGGTTCAAGAAGACGGGTCGTTATGGTGCCATTCCTATCGTGCCTGAACTTCATGACAACGCGGCCAAGGCCATTCCTGTGCAAGTGAAGAAATCTGCCAAATGGTCCAGCCAACGCGCCAAGCTCAAGGACTTTAATGCGCAATATCCGGAAGTGAGCACGGGCGACCTCTATGTCAACCGCTACCGCAACCAGCTGATCACTTACATGCCCTACTCCTATTTCAACAGCAAGCGGACTGCATCGGCCTCCATACCTTTACAGTATAACACTTGCAAGGAACTGCAACTCACCTGGGGGACGTTTACTGCTGCTGCCGTCAGAGAGTATGCTGACCACATCAATCTTTATCTCAACAACTATCGCACCGACACCATCGCACCGGTAACCGACAAGATTGTCGTCAAGGGCGCGACAGCGAAACCGGACTATACCTATACCGTTGGTACAGAACAGCTTTCTGCTACTGTTGCTGCCAATGCACCGCAGGCCACGCTCTCTGACAGTTGGGATGCCGCAACAGGCACTTACACGCTGCTTGTCTCGCACTGTGGCTCGGTCAACATCAAGTTGAGTTGCCAAGGCAACGCTACAGAACGCAGTACGGATTATCTTCCTGACACACCGTTGGAGAGTCCCAGACAGCCTGAAGCTTACAGCGGTCCGGTCACTATCGAGGCTGAGGACATGGACTATCGCTCGATTCAGGAATGCTGTCTGAGTCCCTACGATGTCCATCCCGACGAGCGCGGCAATGTGGGCAATGGTTATATCGTCATGGGCACCAACAAAAACGGCAGTTTACGCCATGTGTTCAATGCCAACATCGACGGCACGTATCGCGTAAGTCTACGCTACATGAACACCAGCAAGAAAGGCAACCTGAAGGTAAGCGTCAACGGCACGGAAAAGAAGGTGGGCTGTGACGTCACCGCCAATAACGTGTGGTGCACGGTGAGCCTTGGCTTCCAACTCAACAAGGGTGCCAACACGCTGACGATCGACAACATCAGTGGCACGAATCTCTGCCTTGACCAGGTCGTTTATGAGCCTGTCTCTGAGCAGGTCAAAGACGATGGTGCCTTCGAAGAAGAGCCCGATGAGCCTGATACGCCGAATGATCCCGCTTATCCCTATGTCGTCCTTCGCGACGACTTTGCAAAGGAAGGCATCAACATAGTGCCGAAGGGATGGATAATGGCAGACGGAGAAAAGATAATTACTCCGGGTCCGGTTGGCTCTGGGCCACGTATCTTCCATTTCCCCGAGGGCAGCACCTTCACCTACGGCCTGTATGTGCGTACGCCTTCTTCCACTACGGGTTACGGTATCTATGGTACGATGCCGGACTACCAAGTCGCGCTGAAGGCATCGGCAAAATACTGTCTGAGCCTTGACGCAGCTGCTTGGAAAGGGACACCTTTTTTAAAGGTAGAGGTTCTGGACGAGAACAATCATGAAGTCAGAAGCACGATCGTGCCCTGCAAACCTAATTTGGAAGGCTCTACATCAACAGTGTTCACGGGTGCGACTCACGTCTCTCTTGGCTTCACGGTGCCTGCTGATGGCAACTATCTCTTCCGTTTCAGTCCTGTCATAAACGAGAATGGCGACGGCGGCTACTGGCTTGAAACGATGATTGGTAATATTGTACTGTCCTCCGACACGCCGACGACCGGCATCAGCAATTTTCATGTCAACAATGAAGCCGACAGCAGGAATTACGACCTGAGCGGACGACAAGTGAACGGGAAGAAGGCTGGAGTGGTTATCAAGAAAGGGAAGAAGTACATCAGCAAATAGTTGCTGAACGGCACGGCACACATCGTGAAGAAGGTATAGAATTTGCGAATAAAAGAACTTTTTCACCAATGTGAAATGTGTTTTATGCCAAAATGCAACGTTTTACACAAGACATTCGTAGCATTTTTGTTATCTTTGCACTCGAAAATGCTACGGATGCATATCCGTCAAAGAGCATTTACCGATGACCAATAATCAGACTCAAAAAAACTAAATTTACTACAATGAAGAAGTCAATCTTATTAGCAGGGCTGTTGTTTCTTAGTTCGCTTACGTTGCAGGCACAGCAGTTTGCTGTGCCTGTTTCGGAGGCGCAAGAGAAAATGATGACGGGCAAGTTTGCGCCTACATGGAGTTCGCTGGAAAGTCAGTATCAAGTTCCAGAGTGGTTCCGCCATGCAAAATTTGGCATATGGGCGCATTGGGGGCCTCAGTGTGTGGAAGGCTCGGGTGACTGGATGGCCCGGTCGATGTACCAGGAAGGGTCGGCGGCATGGAAATACCACCGCGAGCACTATGGCCATCAGTCGGAAGTGGGATTCAAAGACATATTGCCACTCTTCAAGGCAGAGCACTGGAATCCCGATTCTCTTGTGGTCTATTATAAAAGTCTCGGTGCACAATATTTCTTTGCACTTGGCAACCATCATGACAATTTCGACCTTTGGGACTCGAAATACCAACCATGGAACGCCAAGAACATCGGACCACACAAAGACATCCTTGACGGATGGGCCAAAGCCGCCCGGAAATATGGACTGAAGTTTGGCGTTTCTCTTCATGCCGATCATGCTTGGACATGGTATGAGCCATCGCGACGCTATGACCGCTCAGGCAGCAAGATGGGCGTGTCTTATGATGGTTGCATGACAAAAGCCGACGGAAAAGGTAAGTGGTGGGAAGGACTGGACCCCCAAGACCTCTACCAACAAGACCACCCGTTGAGCAAAGGCACATGGGCCGACGGCATGATACACTGGCAATGGGCATGGGGCAACGGAGCGGCCATGCCTTCGCAGAAGTTTGTCACGAACTTCTACAACCGAACGCTTGACGTCATCAACCGATACAATCCTGACCTGCTCTACTTCGATGTCACGGTGCTGCCTTTCTGGCCTGTCAGTGATTGTGGTCTGAAAATCGCTGCTGACTTCTACAACCACAATATGGCTACCCATCATGGCAAGCTGACGGCTGTGATGTTCGGCAAGATTCTCAGTGATCAACAACGCAAGGGCATCACATGGGACGTGGAACGTGGCGCTCCCAACCACATCATCGACTTGCCTTGGCAGACCTGCTCATGTATTGGCGGCTGGCACTACAATACGGAAATATATGAAAAGAACCAATACAAGTCTGCTGCCCAGGTCGTGAAGTTGCTCGTCGACGTAGTCAGTAAGAACGGCAATCTGCTTCTCTCCGTGCCACTTCGCAGCGACGGCACCTTCGACGAGAAAGAGAAAGCTATCCTCGACGAGTTTGGAGCATGGATGCGGGTGAACAAAGAGAGCATCATCGGCACGCATCCTTGGAAGATCTTTGGTGAGGGCCCCATCGCTGATTCTGATATTAAGCTCAATGCACAAGGATTTAACGAGGGCGCTTATACACGTGCCGGTTCAGCAGAGATCCGCTTCACCCAGAAAGGCAACACGCTCTTTGCTACTGCTCTGGCCTGGCCTGCTGACCACAAAGTGACCATCAAGAGCCTGGCTTTACATTCTCCACATTATGACGGCAAGGTGAAGTCTGTCCATCTTTTAGGCTATGGCAAGGTAGCTTTTCATCAGACGGAAACAGGACTGGAGGTCGATCTGCCCGAAAAGCCTTGCAATACGATCGCTCCCGTACTGAGCATCAAGTAAGACCAACAAAATGAGTTGAACAGAACTTCATGATGTCTTTTGTGATGTTCATAGTGTTGTGATCAAGTCAAGTTACAAATACCCCCCAATCCTACCATAATAGCAGGGTCAGGGGGCGAGAGTTCTATGGAATCGGTTAAAGGATTTACCTCAACTTAATTTCTAAACGGCCATTGCTTAATGCGGTTGGTAACCTTGATAACATTCTCCGGCTCATTTTCATCGGTCAAGATGATATAGGAAGGATGTTTGAGATCATCAGTTGTCAACTTAAAGCGGCGTGCTGTAGTCCATGCAAACGGATAGACGATGTTAGTGTAACCATAGTATTGGACATAGTAGTTGCCGTTGAGCACGTTCTTGGCAGCCACATAGGTTAGTTCAACTTCATCTTTGCCAATTAGTTTATAGTCCATGGCCAGTGTACCCCACCACGTGTTGCTGCCATCATAGCTACCGAAAGACAAACCGAAGTTCTTACCGTAGGTAGAGCTGAACTCATAATTGCCGAGGATTGCATAGCGTGTTTCCTCGCCGTATGTTTTCTGATAGTTATTGAGAGAATAATTCCAATATGCCTGTCCATAACTGCTCATACCGCTCAACGCTATGTTCCAAGCACCGAGCACAAACTGCTCATTGATAGGTGGAATGATAGGAATGAGCTTGACACTCTTGTCAGCCGGGTTAACCCAATTGCCACCATCTGCATAGCTGAAACCAGTGATAGTCTTGCCATGGAAGGTGATTGGCTTATAGAGTACATAGCCGGAAGGCGTGATAGTGAATGGCATGTAGGTGTCTTCACCCGTTGCCTTATCAGTGACGGTGAGATAGTTGTAGTTCAATGAGGCATTCATCGTGTCGTTGTCAACGATCAGCGCATAGTTGTTGTAGGTTGCCATGGAGTCAGAAACCACAGACACCTTGTTGTAATAGTCTGCCCAGGAGCCTTGCTGCAAGGGCGTCATCACGATGCGGTCCTCATGTTTCTTGCCCAATAGCACAACGGAGTCGGCAGAAGCAGAAAGCACTCTGAACTCCAGGTCACCATTGAAGCCCTTGCCCAATGTTCCGAAATCCTCATTACTCGGATCAGAGAAGTAATGGAAGATAGGGTTATACTCATCGAAGGAAAGCAACGCACCAGAACTCTGCTCCAACTTATAGTGCGACGTATAGGTGCTGTCAGGACCGAAAAATTCACTGGCCACGGTCACCTTGTTGTTTGCGAACTTACAGTAGACGTTGTAGCCACCGTAGGTGATGGTGCCATAATAGTGCATGATCCATTAAGTTTTGTATCCATAATTCTTTGCGTTTTATAGTGATGGTGCCATAATAGTGCATGATCCATCCGTTGCTTTGTGCTTCGAGGATCTGTCGCGTGGTCGACATCGACTCTGCAATTCGTTCTGCCGATGGCTTGTCGAAAACATCATCGACTTCCGGCGTGCACGCGCCCATGAGCAGGGCGACGGCCGCCAACAGCCATAGATTGAATATCTTTCTCATAGAATGTGTTCTTTAAGTTGTTACTTTAAATGACGTAAATCGAGCGTATTGACTTCCTTGGAGCGGCGCAGCACAATCTCACGCAACTTGTCAAGGTCGATACCCCAGTCATTCTTGAAATACTCCTTGACCAGCGCAAGTTTAGCGATGATGGCATCACACCCGCTGGTGTCGTACTGAGCTTGCTTATTACCTTTCTTATCGAAGGTAAAGATCGTATCGTTGTTTTCGTCAAGCTTGACAGCGACACCCGTGTTGACGATCTTGTCCCATGCAGCTTGCGTATGCGTGACGTAGGTGGAATAGATCTCAGCAAAGTCCTCATTGTACTCTTTTGAGGCATATCCACTGACAAAGCCCATGGCAGGAGCTTTAGCGTCATCGACGTTGATCCAGTTGGAAGTCTGGTAATTGGCTGACGAGATGGTCTGAAACTCTGTGCTATAGTTCTTTTTCTGCGTCATGATGTGACAGAACTCATGGTGCATGGTGTGGAAGAACCAGTAGTTCAGATCCATCGGCAGTGCTCCAGTGTTGGGGAACGGACTGTCTACGTCGATGACAGGATGGTCAATATCGATGTTGTTGACACGGAAAAGCGTCACCTTCACACCGCCTTCAGCTACACCGAGCACAATGCCGCCACCATTGTCATATTCCGGCGAACCAATCAACTGATACACACGAGGGCTATAGGACTTAAGAAAATCCTGCCCCATCAAGTCTGTATAGGAGTCCATCCAAACATGTTTGACCATGATGGCCAGTGCTTTCGACTTGTCGTAGTCTGCCGGAATCACATTATAATAGTTGTCGGTCTCCCGATCATTGTAGCGATAGAGAAACTTAATGTTGTAGGGATCTGTGAAGTTGGCCTTTGTCCAACGGTCCAGTTCCGTGCTGTCAGTGACCTCAGTCTCGTCGAAGATGCTCTTGCTGCTCAGGTCATCGTCAGAGCATCCGGCGAGGAGTGTTGCCATCAGACCTAATATGATGATTCTTGTATATTTCATAATTCAGAATAGTTGATGTAACTAAGAATAATAAAAATGCTTTATCGGGGGTTGGCTTCCAGCCCTGCGTTGATGACATCTTCAGGCAACTGAATGGCACCACGCTTGTCAGCAGCACGGAAGATAATAGGATCTTCACCATCGAGGAGATGAGCATACTCAATATTATAGCGTTTGACATCCACGAAACGCAGTCCCTCTCCCCAAGTCTCCAGTCGGCGCATGTGCAGAATCATCTGGATGAAATTCTCCTGCGTACCGGTTTCTACTGTAAAGCCTTGTGGGTGGAGAGTCTTTTTGATGGTACGCTGACTGTTGGCAGTGGGAATCACTTCACTATAGCGTACACCATCCACGAACTTGTTGAGATTCTCTTCCGTGAGTATCGGCCGCCTTGCCGTGCCATTGCTGGGGACGCAGTGGGAACGAATCCAAGCGTTCATGTCGTCAAGTGCATGGGCATAGTCTTTCTTCATAGCATAGGCCTCCGCTCTTACCAACAGTGTCTCTTCCGTGGAGAAGGCGGGGAATACAATGTGAGCGTAACCAGTGTTGTTCACCTTGTCAGTGGTTTCAAAGAACTCCTCTACCTTGAGAAAATACTGCTGTGCAGCATTATATTGGTATATCTTATGAGCATAGACCAACGTGTTGTTGCTTGATCCACTTCCCCATGGCACTTTGGCGTAGAAGGTCTCGTTGACGTCTATATTACGGTTGTGACCATAGCGACGGAATGATGAGCTCCATGTCAGTGCACGCGAGGCGGAAGAGTATGCTGTCATGATGAGCAGGTTGGCGTTTTCTGCTGAGCGCACATAAGCATTCTTAATGTCCTTGGGGGGCCATGTCCATAAATTGTGAGTAGTCACGCAGACGGTTGCCGGGATTAGTACCGAGCACCATGTTGGCGTATTCTATGGCCTTATCATAGTTGTGTACCATCAGGTTGAAGCGTGCAGCAAAGGCGTATGCCGCACTCTTGTTGAAATGATACTTCGGCGTGGTCATGTAGCTGTCACTGATTCTCGGCAGAGCAGCCTCTATATCACGATTGATATTGGCATACAATTCCTTCAACGTGCCACGCTTGTACTGAGTGTTGACACTTTTCTCGGGTTCTGTCGGATAGGGCAGACCGAGATAGACATCAGTAGAATCGGGATTGTAAGCCATACAGAAAATGCTCGCCAACTCATACATATTATATGCGCGGGCCATCAGTGCTTCGGCATATTCAGCGGGATAGGTTGCCGTGTCTCCGATTGCTTTCAGATCAGCTAGGGCCTCGTTGCAAGTTCCTACACGATAGTAGAAGCCGTTCCACAGCGTGTAAGGATCGTCGTTATCGGTATTAGGATCATCCTTGAAACGATACATCTCGTCCTGTGCAGGCGTAGCGGCATATTGCGTTCCGTTGTCGGTGACGTTGTCGGAACTCATCTCAAAGAGCAGGTTGGGCATGTTTGTAGGATAGGCAGAGGCAAGGAGCTTCTGCACTTTCTCCTGCGTGTTTACTTGCGCACGGTCGTCGGGAAGCTTGTCGAGATAGTCGTTGCAAGCTGATAAGCCCAACAGTGCACAGGCAGCCAATAGTATATGGATTCTATTGATGAGTCCACTTTGAAAAGTGGGATTATTGATTATTCTGATTGTACCGCGACCGATTTTTGAACGGCAATGGTGATAGAGTTCGACTCTATAAAATGTCAAGT
>ERZ791917.63-NODE-63-length-143397-cov-13.906831_pt1 | contig 143397 bp, 116 predicted proteins | sample MGYA00510138_ERZ791917 | MGnify/ENA primary metagenome ERZ791917 (study PRJEB30046, sample SAMN00792102) | human gut metagenome | study: EMG produced TPA metagenomics assembly of the A metagenome-wide association study of gut microbiota in type 2...
AAAGTGTTATCTATGAACAAAAAAATATGTTGTGTTGAAAATGGAAAGAATAAGTTTATATCGATACTTTCTGTCACAAGCCAACATAAATGGCTACACAACATAAGACAGGAAGATGAATGTCGCCGAAGGCAAAGGCAAATTTGCCGCCCCGACTTTTATAATCGCTTATTTCTTGTTTGAACGTAGTCTTGTCCATTGTCTGTTTTCCATTTGTGGACTACAAAAGTACAATTGTTTTCTTGATTGCCCAATAATTTCCGTATTTTTGTAACATCATTATGAAGTTGCGTGCGGTCATAGAGCGGATTACGTATCAGAATGGTGAGAACGGCTATTCGATACTGAAGGCACGGGTGAAGGGGTACGACGACCTCGTCACCCTTGTTGGCAACATGGTTGACGTGACCGTGGGCACGGTGCTCGTCGCCGACGGTCAGTGGAAGGTTAACAGGCAATACGGCAGTCAGTTCGCCGTCGAGAGCTACGAGGAAGCCATGCCCGCCACGCTCTTCGGACTGGAGAAGTACCTTGGCAGCGGACTAGTCAAGGGTATCGGTCCAAAGTTCTCTAAACTCATCGTCGCCAAGTTCGGCATGGACACTTTCGAAATCATCGAGAAGGACTGCCAACGGCTCGGCGAGGTAGACGGCATCGGTCCCAAGCGTATCAAGAAGATCCACGACTCTTGGATGAAGCAGCTCGACATCAAGGACGTGATGGTCTTCCTTCAAGGCAATGGAATCAGCACCGCCTACGCTGCTAAGATCTACAAGGCTTATGGCAAGGAGAGCATCGACAAGGTGAAGGCCAATCCCTACTGCCTCGCCGATGACATCTGGGGCATCGGCTTCAAGACTGCCGACGCCATCGCGGCTAAGATGGGCTACGGCAAGAACGATGAGCGACGATGCCGCAGCGGTATCCTCTATACCCTCAACCAACTGGCCAACGAAGGTCACGTCTATGCCCATCGCGACCAGCTCCTGGAAGCCGGAGTAAAACTGTTGGAAGCCGACAAAGCTTCCATCGAGTCCGCCCTTGACCAAATGATTTCCGCCGAGGACCTAAAGACTGAGGACAAGGCCATCTACCTGCCACCGTTCTATTTCAGTGAGGTCGGTACCGCTAACAAGCTCAAAACGCTGCTCGCCACCCGACAGCAGAAGATGTTCGAGAAAGAGCCCGACATTGCAGCTATCAGCAAGAAGACCGGCATCACCTACGATGACCTTCAAGCCGAGGCCATCCGCACCGCTGTTCTCAATAAGGTCATGGTGCTTACGGGTGGCCCAGGCACTGGCAAGACGACCACCGAGGACGGCATTATCGCTGCTTTCAAGGAGATGGGACTGCACATTCTCCTTGCCGCACCCACCGGCCGTGCCGCCAAGCGCATGACTGAGGCTACAGGCATGGAGGCCAAGACCATCCACCGACTGTTGGAGTTCAACCCTGCCGAGGGATACAAGCGCAATGATGAGAACCCGTTGGAGGGCGACGCGCTCATCATCGACGAGTGCTCGATGATAGACATCGTATTGATGAACTCCCTCTTAAAAGCCGTTCCTGCCGACATGCGTCTGCTGCTTGTCGGCGACGTGGACCAGTTGCCGAGCGTCGGCGCTGGCAATGTGCTCCGCGACATCATCGACTCGGGTGTCGTCCCCGTGGTGCGTCTCACCCGCATCTTCCGTCAGGCACAGACCAGCCGCATCATCATGAACGCCCACGCCATCAATGCCGGACGCATGCCCGACATCCGCAACGGCAAGCAGTCCGACTTCTTCTTCATGGAGTGCGATGAGCCGGAAAAGATTGCCTCTACCATCGTCGATTTGGTCAGCCACCGCTTGCCCAAGGCCTACAACATACCGCGGAGCAGCATACAGGTGCTCACGCCCATGCAGCGCAGTGTCATCGGAGCCAATAACCTGAATATCTCCATTCAGCAGCGTGTCAATCCCACGGGCAATGGTCTCACACGTGCCGGCTTCACTTTCCGCAAGGACGACCGCGTGCTGCAACTCAAGAACGACTACACCAAGGAGGTGTTCAACGGTGACATCGGACTCATCACCGCCGTCAACATGGAAGACCGCACACTCACCGTCAGCTTCGACGGCAAGGAGGTGGAATACGAATCGACAGAGCTCGACGAGCTCAGCCTTGCCTACGCCACGACCATCCACAAGAGTCAGGGCAGCGAATATCCCATCGTCGTCATCCCCGTCCACTTTACCAACTACGTCATGCTCCAGCGCAACCTTATCTACACAGCCGTCACCCGTGCCAAGAAAGTCTGTATCGTCATCGGCCAGCGTCGTGCCCTGTGGTATGCCGTCAGCCATGTCACTGTCACCCAGCGCAACACCCGTCTCAAGGAGCGACTGCAGGGCAAGACCATCCCGTTGAGCTATACACGGCAAGACGAAGAGAGTCAGATGGACATGGCGGCCGAAGATGGCCCAACAACAAAATAGCGAACCATGCAATACGAGGATATTTGGCAAATACAAGACGAGATAACGTCAGCGGTCAACTCCCTTGGCTATTCCCTATGGGACTTGCACTACGACCGGCAGTCTTTCTCCTTCCACATAGAGCTGACTAAGCATCTGCCTGACGACGCTCTCTCGTCCTTCTGCTCTCAGATGCCATTAACCACCGACTATGACGGCGAGGGTGGTCACGGCTCTGCCTTAACGCTTTACCCATAAAACTCAGTGTGGAATTCTCTTGCTAACAAAAGGTCTTTCGCTGCGTAGGTTTCAACCAATCCCTGCCTAACGAAAGACCTTTTGCTATAGCGTTACCATATAGGGAACATAGTTGCTGACCCCATCAGAACATAGCTTCGACCCCGTTAGAACATAGCTTTGTCCCCCCATGAGAACACAGCATCCCATAACAGCAAAGTTGCTAGTACATAAAAGGCACAGGTGGGACTTGAACCATTACTCTTCTTTCCAATATTCTTCGTAGGCATCCTCCATCATGTCCGGGAAACCGTAGCCGGAAGACTGACAGTTAGCTAATATCTTGTCAACTCGCTTTTGGAAATGAGACTGTAGGCCTTGTCTTGAGATTTCCTTTAGGGCATTGACAAAATTGTTGTAGGCAGCATCATAGAACGACTCCCACATGTCACCCCAATCATTCGCTATCTCGCTTGCGCATTCAGGGATATAAAGCATGAGGTCACACAGCAAGACGGGGTCGGGATCAAGAGCCTTGAAGTCCCTGACAGCTTTCTTGCAAACGGAAAACCTCAGTTTCGCGTCTCCACGTTTTGGAAAGAACTCCTTTGCGATAACTTCCTTGTATTGCTCATACTTCGCGTTGTCATTTGGATGAACGGCATAGTCGAGGAACTCTTTGGCCTCTTTGCGTGCCGTGTAAAGGTCAAGGATGAGTTGCTCAAGCCCTTGACGATCAAGAGATTTTATGTACTTCTTTACTTCTGCTTTAGACATATTCCTACTTTCTATAGTTCGTACATCAGATAATGGCTCTCATGCATACCGAGCGACCGGTAAACCTTCTGGGCATTAACATTGTGGCGGTCAACATAGAGGCGCAAAGCACCGGCACCCTCTGACTGCGCTATAGTCTTTGCAAAATCAAACATCTCCTTAAACACCCCTTGATGGCGACTCTCAGGACGAACATAAACGCTCTGTACCCAATAGTAGTTGCAGTTGTTCCAGTCGCTCCATTCCGTAGTCAACATCAGAGAACCAAGAACCTCGTTATTCTCATTTCGTGCCACAAGGTAAGTAGCCTTGCCGTCATCAGCAATGCCAGCCTTTACCCCTTCACGCACCGTCTCATAGTCCAGTTCCGTTCCCTCAGACTCTTTTGCCATAGCCAGTTGGAACTTCACAATCATCTCAGTGTCCTCAATATTCGCAACGTCAATTTTATATTTGTATCCCATAGCTTACTTCTTATTTCCGTTTTTAGCCCACCATTCAGCAGCGGTCCAAAGGCAATCCTTCATAGCATCACAAACCTCATTGACATTCTGCTGGGTAATCTTGATTGTCGGATGTTCCTTTGTACCGCCACCGGCATGAATGGCAACAAAATCATCACGTCCCTCAGCTTTGGCTATCCATCCACCTTGCTTCTTAAGTTCAGCCAGAATTCTCTCTGTACTCATCCGGCGTCGGAACAATCTGAATGTTCATCCACGGATATTCATTCGATGTCAGCAAAGGATAGTGATGTCCTTCCTTACCAACCACATCGGTTACAACATAAGTATATTTTCCCATAGTTCTTTCGATTCTATTAACAGCAGACAAAGGTACAATAAAATTCTGCCAAATAATTGCAAATCCCGTCAAATAGTGCTATCTTTGTCCAATGAATTAAAAACCACTGCTATACAGTAAAGAAAACGAAGAAATATGGGTAAATACAAAACCATACAAGAACTCAAAGAGAATAATGGCTGGGCAAAGTTGAAGGTCAATAATCTTTGGGACGAAAGTGGCAATTACATTTTCGAAGACGATAAGGAAATTATCCTAAAATATAATGCCAATCACGATAAGAAGAATAGGAGACGTCTGATAGTAGAAGTTCCACCTGAGCCTTTCTGGGGAAATCCTTTCAAGGCTGATATAATCATCTTGTCCAAGAATCCAGGCTATGTAGAACATATAAACAATTGGCTTCCAAAGATACTCTCTGCTGAAAGCACAAAAGAAATATGTGAAGAAAAGGAGAAGTCTCTGAGACTTGAGTCCGACTGCCTAATGTCGAGTATCGGTGTAAAACTCCTTTCAGACATGTATTGGGTAAACTCGCTAAAAGAATTACTCTCTACATACCAAAAGGAGCTTAACACAGAAGATGAGCAAGGCTTTTATAAGCACTTTGCATTAGTACAACTGAATGGTTACACCTCCGAAGAATATCCAGACAGTTTTGCAAAATACAATAATAAGAAGTTATTCCTACCTTCTCAGATATTTACAAAGAATGTCCTCGAACTGGCAAAGGATCAACCTCAAAAGCCTCTATTCGTTGTAATGAGAGGAAAAGACAAATGGAAGGAATTAATGGGGGATTCTCTTCCACAAGAAAGAACAATAGTCAATCCGCATCCAATTAACCAGTACTTGACACAAAAGAATCTCGGAGATGACAACTACGACAAAATCCTCACACAACTTAAATTAAAGTAACTATGCACCAGAATGTAGAACGCTTCCTTGCGCCCCAGGAGTCATATTATGACGAAGCGCTGAAAGAGATAAAGTCGGGCTATAAATCCGGACACTGGATATGGTGGATATTCCCGCAGATGCGTGGACTGGGATTCAGTCCATTATCACAGAAGTATGGCATAGAGTCGCTCTATGAGGCGCATGCCTACTTCGAGCATCCAGTATTAAAGAAGCGTCTCATGGAGATAACCCACACACTTCTGACTGACGCTTACGACGTAAACACCGATATTGAGGAAATCCTTGGTCCTGTCGATGCCATGAAAGTGAAGTCCTGCATGACACTCTTCGATGTCGTTAGTCCGCATGACATCTTCGAAGACACCCTCAGCAGCTTCTACAATGGGGAGCGCGACCAAAGAACCCTCAAGATGATTGCAAAGGACAAGGAATATTTCGATAGCGATCCTTTTCAGAAATATGGCATTAAGATCAATCCACGGGCATTCTTCGAGAACAACGTTGTCGAGTCCGATAATATGTCTTCCGACAATCGTACTGCAACCCTCATAGAGATGTACAAGAAGGGCGAAAACCTCAATGACCTTGTCTGCTGGTATCTCGTCAGCAAATCTGACATTTTCAGCCATTACCGGACTGACGGAATCGTAACCGCATGGGGAGGAATGTCCAAAAGACTCTTAGAGGATGTCTTCGACTCAGCTGTAAAGGACGATGACGAGCAATCTCAAAAACTGCTGCAAGACTTCTACAACGAAAACGACTTCGACGACATCTATGACCATGATAATCCGCAGAATGTTGCCGACATCTTCATGAAAGAAGTCGATTTCCTTAACTACAACACACCTTTCGATGATTACATCCGCGATCTCATTAATGACGATTCTTTAATCAAGAAGCCTTGGCAATACTAACTTTCTTGTGAATCATTATGGAACTCTTCTTCATCATCTGTCTTGTAGGACTAGTCTTCCTTGCAATCTTCAAGGGAGGACAAGCCATATTTGGCAAAGGACTCGGTGCGATTATCGTCATCGTAGGATTAGGACTTCTGTTCTATAAAGCCAAGTCTGATTTGGACAAAGAAGAGGAAGAAGCAAAAGAATGGCAAGAAAGCTTTCGGAGGCATACAGAACACGAAGACAGTATAGCAAGAACCATAAGAATGGAAGATGCCAAGAAGAGAGAAGACAAAATCCGCAAAGAACTTGGCGACGACTATTATGAACGGATGTATGGTAGCAAGAACAAATAGAAAGAAGCCCACAGGTAGACGGGCTGTTAGCTTCGTAAGGACACTGCCACAATCAAGGTGCGCACTTGGCAGGACGAATTTCGTGCAGAACAGTAGACCGCCTACATGTAGGTTTCATGGCGCAAAATTAATAAAGTTCCGGAAGCCCCACAACGGTCAATAGTGCACATTTGTAAATTGCGCCACTATTTTTCAGGCATTGGCTCAGCAGCCTCCTCAAGTTCACTTCCTTCCTCTATATGAGGATATGCAACAGAATGGTCTTGAAGGAAGATATGATTGAGCGTGAATGCAAGGGATGCAAGTGTCTTCTCACGTTTGTCGGGCTTTAGTTCACACTCCCAAACAACGATGACGTGCCAGCCCATTTCAGCAAGTTTCTTTTGCTCTTCCTTATCCCGTTCACGGTTGCGGTTAATCTTCTTCTCCCAAAATGCAGTATTGGTCTTAGGCATCACGAAATACTTGCAGCCTTCATGCCCATGCCAAAAGCAGCCGTTGACAAACACACACGTGCGGTACTTGCGCAGCACAATATCCGGATGGCCAGGCAGCCGGGGGTTGTTCAGCCTGTATCGGAATCCTTGCCTCCACAAATATTTGCGCACAAGTATTTCTGGCTTCGTGTTCGCAGAGCGAATAGAAGCCATATTCTTATGTCGTTGCTGTGGTGTAAGTCTATCCATGATGCAAAATTACTAAAAATATGGTTTGCTTATATGCTATTGAATATTTTTCTTCAACTTTTTAGTGGCAATCGAATAAAAAGTTGTAAATTTGCAAACCAAATATCAAAAGGTATACAATATGACTGTCAATGATAAAAAACAGATGTTGCCAAATTTACTTAAGACACTGAGGGAGAGAAAAAAGCTTCCTCAACGCGAAGTTGCGTCTGCTTTGGGCATTGACACCACAACATATTGTAAAATAGAGAAAGGAAAATATCCGGCGAACAAAGAACAAGTAGAAAAGTTAGCAGAATTGTTTCATACTGACAGAAATGGGTTGGTAAAAGTGTGGTTAGCTGATAAAATCGTCAATCTTGCGAACAAAGACGAAGCAGTTGGCGCTGAAGCAATCAAACTTGCTGATAACAATTTTAACAATTAAGATGTCAATGAACAAGAAATATACTTTTATTGATCTTTTTGCAGGATGTGGCGGATTATCAGAGGGTTTTCTGCAGACTGGTAGATACAAATCTTTAGCACATGTCGAGTGGGAAAAACCTATGGTTGACACTTTGAGAAACAGGCTTGTTAACAAGTGGAATTTTTCGGAGAAGAAAGCCATTGAAGATGTAGTCCTTTTCGACATTCAAAAAACTGATGAACTGATTAATGGGAATTGGTCAAAAGAATCAATAAAAAAATATGGCAGTTTCAATAGTAAGAAGGTCATCAAGAGGGGGCTTAAAGGATTAGTGGGGAAAAAACATGTTGACATGATTATTGGTGGACCACCATGTCAAGCTTATTCGATACATGGCAGAGCTACTGATAAAGACTCTATGCAGCATGATTATAGAAATTTTCTTTTTGAAAGTTTCGTCAAGGTTGTAGAAGCCTTCAAACCGACAATATTTGTCTTTGAGAATGTTCCTGGAATTCTTAGCGCGAAACCTGGTGGTAGGCACGTAACGGAAAGAATCTACGAGGCATTTGAAAAGGCAGGCTATATTATACGCTCCCCTAAAGAGTTATCTGATTCCATTTTTGATGCAGTTAATTTTCAAGTACCTCAATTTAGAAAACGTGTAATAATTCTAGGTATAAGGAAAGATGGCAATTTGAACTTAGATGACTTTTATAAATCTATTAAAGATGAGGAATCTGACAAGCCATATAAAACAGTCAAAGATGCAATAGGAATGCTGCCAAAAATATATCCTTTACCCAACCCTATTAAGGAGGGTAGAAAGAATATCTCACATATGGTAGTTGACGAACCTTTAAACGTCACCCAGCATGAACCACGTTATCATGCTTTGAGAGAAATTGAAATTTTCAAAGAGTGGATAACAAAAGATATGAATCATTTGCCTCATCATGAGCAAACAGATTATTATTATAAGAAAACAGGCCACAGAACATTATATACAAAATATAAGAACTTGTATTGGGACAAACCGTCTCATACTGTTGTAGCGCACCTCAGTAAAGATGGAATGATGTTTATTCATCCAGATCCTGAACAGGCGAGAAGCATTACTATACGTGAAGCAGCTCTTCTAATGAGTTTTCCTATGGATTTTCAATTCATAGGTACCACGGCGTATTGCTTCAAAATGATAGGTAATGCAGTTCCTGTGCTTTTTGCTGAAGGAATTGCTTTGGGTATTTATAAAGAATTAAGGAGAAACAAAATATGAACGTACTTGTTGCTTGTGAGGAAAGCCAAGCAGTATGCAAGGCTTTCAGAAAAAGAGGCCACAACGCTTTTAGTTGTGACATACTTGAATGTAGCGGTGGGCATCCAGAATGGCATTTCCACCAAGATGCATTTGAGGTCATAAATAACAAAGGCGGACATTTGGAGGATGGCACTACTTATTTTCTCCCTAAAGGAGAACAGTGGGACTTACTAATAGCACATCCACCTTGTACTTATCTGTCAGTAAGTGGGGCTAGATGGATGTACCATCCCGATGATAAAGACCTTCCTGTTGAACAACGGAGAGAACATCCTCACCATTTAGGGCGTCGTAAGAAGCAAAAGGAAGCTATAGAGTTTTTCCTTCGCTTTACGAAAACTGATATTAAACATTGGGCAATAGAAAATCCTGTAGGCGTGATGAATTCACATTACAGAAAGCCAGACCAAATAGTTCAGCCTTTTTGGTTTGGAGATTCTGCGTCTAAAAAAACTTGCCTCTGGACTCACAATTTGCCATTGCTGAAACCGACCAAGATGGTTGACCCTGGCGAGCGTGTAGTTCTTTCAAGTGGTCGTTCATTGCCCAAATGGTATTCCGACTCATTTAACACGAAAATATCAACAGAAGAAAGACGACGCCTAAGAAGTAAAACTTTTCCCGGATTTGCAGAGGCTTTGGCTGAACAATGGGGCAATATTGAATAAGCTATGATTTATATAACGAAATTTCGTTCAAATGACCTCAATCCGTCAAAAGGAAAACAGATTGAGTTCAATAGTCGTGCAGTTGAGAACTTTTTTGGCTTTCAGGGGGATGAAGTCAATACTGTTTTCAACTGCGTACCGTTAAACACACCCAAAGAGAACAGGGAAATAAAGGCTCACCTTACTCTTAGCCCTGCAAGGGGCGATTATAAAATTTATCAGAATGAGGACGGTTCTACAGACTTGAAAGACTATTTCTTAAAAGACTTAGGACTTACAGCCGAAAGTAATATCAACGACTATTACGCTATCAAAAAAAACAACAACAAGTTTACATTGTATTATATCCCCCAAAGTAGTTCTATAAAGGCTTTTTATGACATCATTGGAACCGATCCTTTGGTATATTTAGAGAGACCGGAGACTGAGTCGGCAAAGTTTTCTTTTGATGCTAATGAATTTCTTCTGTCAGCACTAAAAACCAAGCCTTTTCTCCTCCTCGCAGGCATCTCAGGTACCGGCAAATCTCGTAAAGTACAAGAACTGGCCTATGCCACATGTCCCCGTGATGGCGAATTGGATTCCGACCCAACATCACCTGGTAACTACTGTCTGATAGAGGTAAAGCCCAATTGGCACGACTCAACAGAGTTGCTTGGATATTACAGCAATCTCAGTGGCAAGTATGTTCTCACCGACTTCATCCGCTTTGTATATAAAGCCATCCAACATCCCGATGTGCCTTTCTTTGTCTGCTTGGACGAGATGAACCTTGCACCTGTGGAGCAATATTTCGCAGAATATCTGAGTGTGCTTGAAACGCGAAAGAAGATTCAGAACGAGCAGACAGGGGAAAACGAAATCGTCGCTGCCGAGCTTATTACAAAGAAATCGTTCCAGAATGTAAAGTTGAAGAGTGAAGTGGCTACTCCGCTTGAAAGGGGTGATGATGTTCCCCAGGAGTATAAGGATCTCTATACGGGCGAAGACCTTCAAGTCGTAAAATATATCAAGAAAAACGGACTGCGTCTTCCTCAAAATCTGTTTGTCATTGGCACAGTCAACATGGACGATACGACCCATCAATTCTCACGCAAGGTCATTGACCGTGCCTTCACGATAGAGATGAACGGCGGGGACTTGAGCAGCATGTTTGACGCCAAAGACACTCTCAGCTATGCAGAAGTTCCTTTAGATGCAAAATATGTAGTACCCTCATTTGCCAAAGCTCAGGAAGTGTTGGATGCATTCCCCAATGATGCGGACATTATCAAAGAGAAGGTTCCCAAGCTACTCAACGATGTTAATGGCGATGGGATTTTCAAAGATACTCCGTTCCGTGTAAGTTACCGCGTGGAAAATGAGATGGTGCTGTATTTCGGCTCTCTTCGTCAGTTTGACAGTGAAAGCAATACGGAAACTCTCATCAACAAGGCTTTTCTTGCCATTCTATTGGAGAAAATCCTTCCACGCGTGGAGGGCGATGAAAAGGCAATGCATTGCGGCACAGACGGAAGCTCTGCCATTCTCAAATCCCTACAAAACCTTGTTGACGGGTTCAGGCCAGAAGACTACAAGCAAGGCGATGGTAGTCTTTATGACATCATCAGCCGTAAACTTCACGAGATGAACGAGAGGGTGAAGACTTCTTATTTCACAAGCTTCTTCTCTTAATCTGATATGGAAGTATTTGAATATAAGGCAAATGAACTGTTCGAGGTCAAGGCGAGCACAAATGAGGTGCTCTCGCCTTGGAAGAAGTTTCGTGCCCGTATTCTACATCCATATGAATATTGCTCCTATGGCAGTAACGTGGACGGAGAGCTGAGCTTGTTCGACTATGAGCAGGGTAAATGCGTAGAGGTTGCGAAGGACGACATGGGTGCAACACGCCCTGTATTCTTTGAGACGAACAGTTACAGCTTTACTGTTTTCTTTCCAAACATAGAAGAAGGAACAGAGCCGCATATCATCCACCCCGACAAGCGCGTGAGCGAGATGTTCAACTGCCAGAGCTTCGGTAGCAAGGCCTTTCTATCCGGTTCCATCAATTTCCTCAACGAGCCCGGACGGTTCTGCCTGAAATTCTCTTTCACTCCTGCTGGCAGCACTACAGAGCGAATTGCCGAGATAGACTTTGATGTGGTTTCTCCCAAACTTGACACAAAAGAAGACCTGAAATCCATCATCAGAGACATCCGGGCGGAGTACGATGATCTCGTCTCTCGCTATTTGTCGCTTACTTACCAACAGTTTGCTGCGGGGCGAGAGGCGAATAATGACGTGATCTGGCTTGCTGTATTCAAGCAGATTGTCCAAGGATATTTGTCAGCAGTAAGATACATTGTGCATCGTCCGCATTTCCGCAACATCCATAAGACGGAATACCTGCACGCTGAACGCATCAAACGTTGGACACCGGCTTTGGCTGAGCGGTTCGTCAATGACTACTTGGAGGATAAGGATGAGAGTCTCCGCAAGCTGTATCGTTATCAGCAGACTGAGACCACAGAGGACACAAGGGAGAACAGATTCGTTAAATATACTATCGGTAGGATTTCGGAGCGTCTTCAAAGAATCATGAGACGCATCATTATTGCCAATGATGAAAATGTGTCTGTTGAGGAAAGAGCCGAATTGGAAAACTATGTCAGGGCACTCGATAAGCTCAGCCGGAATACCCTATTTAAGAATGTTGGCCGCTTTGACGGCTTCAGACAGGAAAGCATCGTCTTGCAGCAGCGCACAGGTTACGCACAGGTGTACCGCTACTGGCTGATATTGCAGAACGGCCTTGACCTCATTGACGGGCGTACATCCGTAGGTGTGCTTCCCATTTGGCAACTCTATGAACTATGGTGCTTCTTGAAGTTGAAGAAGATAACTTGCGAAGCCCTGAACTTGGATGTACATAATCCAGAGGACAAGAAATACATCTTTGAGAACGCATCGACAATGTTCAATCCGTTCCAGGACAGCGAGGTTTCGGACAGTGTCACTTACATCAACAGGGAAAACGGCGACTCAATAGAAGTGGGATACCAATACTGCTATACGTCCAAGAACGAAATGGATGGCGTTCACTCTGCCACGGTAGAACAGAAGCCAGACATAGTGATGAATGTTCACAAGCACAACCCTGATATCACACTCACCTATCTGTTCGATGCCAAATACCGTGTGCAGGGTGATGATGACCCAAATGTTTCTGACAGTGTCAAAGACTACCCCGTGCAGGACACGCTCAACCAGATGCACCGGTATCGTGATGCCATTTACTATGGCGACAGGAAACGAAAGAACATGTCGAAAGAAGTAATCGGTGCATATATTCTGTTCCCGGGACGATTGGACGAACGGAAGCTGTTGGACATTGTAAATGCCCAAGATTGGGACAATAAGGACATACCTTATTATATAAGGTCAATACATCAGGTCAACATAGGAGCCTATCCGCTGTTGCCCAATGACGATAGTGGTTTTCTGCTCAAGAACCAGATATTCCAAATCATTCGTAAGGAATCTGTCAGCGAGCAACTTGTTGACTCCATTCCCCAAAGAGGTCTCTATTACACGGAAGCCAATCCAATGTCAAAGGACATTATCCTTTTCGGATGTGTCCGTGACGATGCTCAATGGGAGTGGATAAAAGAAAATCAATGGTATAATGTACGTGTACAGGTGAACAGGCATGAAAGAGAAGGCGGATTGCAAATATCGCAAGACTTGTTAAACGCACACCACTTTGTACTATACAGGTTTACAAATTCAGAAGAAACGGAGGTGGAAGTCCTGGGTGTGTATGACGTAGAGCACGATGATGAGATTCCATCCTTGTTTGATGGCATGGAGATGAATTCACCATCAGTTGGATACCCTCGTAAAGTTGATATTTTCTATCGTTATCTGATTTATCAGTTGGATTTCAGCAAGCCTACGATTATAACCACAGACCGTGAGAAGCTAAGGAACATGATAGAGCTCATGCAAAAAAAGTACACTGTTGGGAAAGACAAGGGAACTGTGGAGATTATGGGGATGGATGAATTTGTCAGGGAACATCCTTTGGATTAATCTTATCGCACCTTTAGATTTAAGAACTAATAAGAATATACATCATGAAGAAGAAAATATTTATAGCTTTAACCATAGTGATATTGCTATGCGTTTTGGCAGGCGGATACAATTACTATAGATATAATTATATTGACTTGGTCACGGATTACTACGGCATTACATATACGCCTCCTGTTGAAAGATATACTAATTTCTTTGGCAGTGTAGAATATTCAGAACCCAAAGTAGAGGTAGAGAACTTGCCTCAATATGACAACGATTCCTCAGCGGTAAGCGTCAAAAAGAAGGAATTCTACGAACGTAAGAAATATCTGTTGGCAGAATACGTAAAAGAAGAAAAAGTAGCACCAAGGTCTCAAGATGAGAAATTAGAACATGCTCCTAAACTTCAGGCACTACGTGAAATGTTGCAAGAGCAATATATTGTAGTGAGCTTCACGCACCACAGAAATTACGATGCCAAAGATTTCCTAAAGTTCCTAAGAAAGAATGGTATTAATTGGACAAAGATGAAGGAGTATTGCGATAAGAATGACCTTAGCGCAAAGTACTATGTAATCTATTGAATCAGTTTCATAATTATGGTAAGAAATACTTTGAGACAGCAAATATGGGTTGACATGAAAACTGCAAAGACATATGCGATGTGTTTGCAAAATTACACTGACAGGCAAAGAAAATGGAACAGACGTTTTCCACTTATAGTTGGTGTATTGTCGTTTGTTGGCAGCATGACTTTTACTGTCTCAAAATACGGTCCATTAATTGCGTCTTTAGCTGTATTCGTGTTTTCTATTTTGAAGATAGTGCTACCAATCTTTGGACAACCCGAAGAAGAGCTGAACCAACTTGATCAATTATATAGCTATTTCGGTCAAAAGACACAAGATTTAGAGAGTTTATGGAACTATTATCAAGAAAGTCCAAATAACAAAGAATGTCAAAAAAAACTTTCAGAAATAAAGACAGGCATGCCAGAATGCCAATCTAAAATGAACAAATTAGTACGTCATATTTGGCCTTGGGAAAATTCAAAAATTAAGAAAAAAGTAAATAATTATCTAACATCCAAATATTATCCAATTGATTATGGACATAAATGATATACATGGCGAAATGCCAACTGTCAGCGAGTTACCGCCACCGCCTCCTCCTCAGCCCTCAGATGGTGAATAACTTCTCGTATCAGATTCATGAACGTAAAATGATGTATCAGATTTCTTGTTTTAATTGTTTTAATAGAAAGAGATTATGAGTGAACAAAAACATCAAAGAGAAATGCCGACGGTAACTCAATTACCGCCACCGCCAGTAACACCGCCAGCAAATGATGACAACTAATAGATGGTGCAACAAGTAGAATTTTCACTTCGAGTGCGGTCCCGTGGCTTCCATCTGATAACGGATGAGGTTCTCCGGCATCTGCCGCAGTTGCCGAAGACGGGACTGCTCAATCTCTTCGTGCAGCATACCAGCTGCGCTTTGAGCATCTGTGAGAATTGGGACCCAGACGTAAGAGGAGACATGGAGACGATTTACGACAGGCTTGTGCCGGAGAACATGCCAGACTACCGACACGTCCTTGAAGGGTCTGACGACATGCCAGCCCATGCGAAGAGCATCATCACTGGCGTAAGCATTAACATCCCCATCACCGACGGGCGACTGAACCTCGGCACATGGCAGGGCATCTATCTCTGTGAATTCCGCAACGAAGGCGGAGCACGGAAGGCAGTGGCGACGATTGTTGGATGAATAAGACTTTTACAAAAATAGAAATGAAGCTTGCATATTATATTCGCATAAAATCCAAGTACCCAGTATTATGCAAAATCATACAGAGAATGTTTTACTGTTCTATGATTGCCGTGTTACTTAATCCAACCTCATGGCTATTCTTATCCACTCCAATTACAATAGTGACAGACCCACACCTTCTTGCGTTCTGTTTCTGTTTTGCCATGCTGTACATGATTCCATATCTTGTAATTGGTAGTGCAGTATGGTATTCGCTAAGGAAAAGAGCGTGGTCGGTGCAGACTATGGCGATATGTTTATCAGTGAATATAGTCATTCTTTCAGTCATATTACTTTTCGTTTACAAGACTATGATGCCAAGTGCCAGTGGGCCTAAATGCTTGTCCCCAGTAGTTTTCATCATACCAGTGGCGTCTGTTGTCGGGTCGTTGTTGTCTGTTTTTCCAATTTCGTATTTTTGTATACATTTTCACCAGAAACTTACACAAATGCATCTGAGCGATGAGGATGAAGTGCGAGTACATCAAAATAATTGAGACAATGAGATATAGAGACTTGTTCATAGACTTCGACGACACGCTGTATGACACGCACGGCAACAGTATGATTGCGCTGAAGAAGCTTTTTGACGAGCGGCATTGGGAGAAGATCATGCCGTCCTATGAGGCGTTTAGAGATGCGTACTTTGCCACCAACGTTGACGTGTGGGCGAAATATGCCCATGGTGAGATTGACCGTGACACGCTGATTGTGGAGCGGTATCGCAGGCCGGTGACAGAGATGGTGAAGGCTTGTGGCGGAGACACGTCATGGATTACGCCTAAGTGGTGCGTTGCGGCCAGTGACCGCTATGGAGACATCATTTCCCGTGAGCCGGGTATCGTGCCGGGGGCAAAGGAGCTATTAGACTATCTCAAGGGTAAGGGTTACCGACTGCATATCTGCAGCAATGGCTTTCATGAAGTTCAGTACCGCAAATTGAAGTCGGCAGGATTGGAGGGCTATTTTTCAACTGTCATTCTCAGTGAGGATGCCGGTGCCAATAAACCTCGCAAGGAGTTCTTTGATTACGCCTTCTCCAAGAGCGGTGCCCAGTGTGAGACGACCATCATAATTGGCGATCACTACGACACGGATATTGCCGGGGCCATCAACGCAGGGTTGGACACCATCTTCTTCAACCGCTGGAATGTTGACCCAAAGACTTTGAACCGGCAACCGAACTACATCGTTGACAAGTTAGTGGAGATAGAAAAGATATTATAAAGATGTCTCATTATCATTACCCATCTTACTATGATACTGAACACTGGGGGAAGAACCGATACGGTGAACTATTTTTCGGAGTGGCTATTAAACCGCTTCCGGGAAAGCTATGCTCTTAGCCGTAATCCGTTCTACCATGATGTCGTGAACAGAATAGAGCTCACGCCGGAGACTATTGACGTAGTGGAGTTCTGTAGCAAAAACTACCGTCCGATTCTGCCACGACTGCATGAGATCACCGACCGCTTCAACTGCCATTTCCATTACACCATCACCGCCTATGGGAAGGACATAGAGCCAAACGTGCCCAGCATTGACGAGAGCATTGAGACGCTAAAAGATCTGTCGGCACTGGTCGGGAAGGAGAAAATTATCTGGCGGTACGACCCTGTGCTGCTGACCGACAAATATACGATAGAACAACATTTCGAGACCTTCGACGATATGGCCAGGAGGCTTGCGCCATACGTTGACCGCTGCCTTTTCAGTTTTGTGGTGTGGTATAAGAAGCTGCACATGCCGGAACTGCTGCCGATTACAGAACTGCAGAAAGAACAGATTGCAAGAGGATTGGGTGAGATTGCCGCCAAGCACCATCTGTATATTCAGACTTGTGGGACCAAGGAGAGCTATGAACAATACGGCATCCATAACAGTGGCTGCATGACACGGGCTATTTACGAGCATTCACTCGGTCTGCATTTCAAAAAGGTAGCCGAGAAAGGCAACCGTCCCGGCTGCAAGTGCATGGAGAGCCGGGGGCTCGGCGACTACAACACTTGCATCAACGGCTGCCGGTACTGCTATGCTAACTACGACCATGAGAAGGCAAAGGAGAATTATGCTCTTCACGACCCACATTCTCCATTGATGATAGGACATCTATTGTCCACTGACAAGATTGTCCCTCTGCATCAGGAAAGTTTCCTTGATAAAGAACCCCGGTTGTTCTAACTCTTTATCTGCGCCATTTTGCCTGCTGACTCTGTTCGTCATCTACATCATTCACGTTCATGCCATTGCCGACTTCATATTCACGATTAGCATCCTTTGAACCTGCCTGACTGTCCGCAACATTGCTGAATGCAGGATTTGAAACAGTGGAAGATGACTGCCGTGGATGTTCTGTCCTTGGGTGATGTGCGTTAACTCTCTTGATGATGCCTCTTGACTCCAAGTAGTTGTCATGGAGTTGACGGACAACGGACTCACGCAGATTGATGGTCTCTCCGTTCCATGATACCGTTCCTCGATGGATGCGCGTACCAAATTGCCGATAGAGAATGCGGTTGATGTCTGCCGTAGTGAGCTTCGGATTGTCGGCAAGCAGGTCGTCAATGGTCTGCTCGATCCTGGCAAAACGAGTGGTACCATCCTCAAACTGGAGAAGCTCCTTGATGCTAAGGAATTCACCACCTTTGAAGACCGTCTTGTTCTTGTGGTCGACAACGATGTAACCATACGGTGTGTCCGCCTTACCGACAAAGACAAGGCTGATGCCGAACTTACGCTTCATATGTGCGGCAAGTTCTTCCTTGTTGGCAGATAGGTTGCGGTACTTTTGCAGGATGGCACGCAGCTGTTGACGTCGCCTGTTGTCGGGGCGGTTCTCTTTAATAGTATGACGAAGAATTTCTTGAAGAGAAAGCTTGCCTTGGTACGTGTTGTTTTTATAGAAGCTGACGGAATAATCCTGTTCATCTTCCTTACAGTCATAGCCCATGCTTTCAAGAATGGCATAGAACTGAGCCTTGGAAGTATAACGGTAAGAAAGAGCCTCGTTCCAGACTTCGGTGTTGGCGGTTTCGGACGTTGACTGCTGACCATCTATATTCTGTCCTGCTTGCTGTGAATGATATTGCTGCATGATGCGCTCGCACACTTCACGGCTACGTTTTTTCTCAAACTTATCGGATATGCGATGGCCATCAGGTGCAACGCGGCTGGTGATGATATGGATATGATTGTTCGGCGTATCACGATGGGCATAGACCAAAAGCGGCTGCCTTTCCTCCGCATAACCCATCTCCTTGAGGTAGCGGTGAGCGATGTCAAGCAGCTGCTCATACGAGTATTCATTTCCCTTGCAGCTGACAGCCACATGGAACTGGGTATTCTGTATTCGCGTGTTGCGGGCAGAGTATAAATCGAAATACTCACGAAGATTGTCAGCAGTATAAGCTTCCTGCCGGAGTCCAATGTTCGCAGCCTCTATCAGCGAAGCCTGTCCTTTCTCAACCTTCTTCTCATTATAAGCGATGGCATGGAAAGTAGTGGATGACGGGAGAATGGTTATGATCATTGCTTGTTTTCAATCTGCTCATGGACTTTGTCAAGTTCACTCTTCAGCTGCCGAACGATGGAGATAGCCTCTTTCGTTTTGGGCAACAGAACGCTGGAGAAATAGTCAGATGACAGCTCACCGGCGATGGCCAGCTCATTGGCCCGGTGCATACTTTGGTTGAAGTTGCCGCCTAACCAGGAGAGCTGTTGTTGATAAGTTTTGTAAAAAGAAATCAGCGTGTTCATTGACTTGACTTGTCCTCTCACACCCTTGTCGTCCAAGAGCCTAACGGCATCCCGTACCATGGCACTGGCGTTGCCGCCATAACTTTCTGCCTTCTTTTGGAAGAACTGCAGTTCCTCCTGTGTCAGTCTGACCTTAAAGATGATAGTTCTTCCTTCCTTCATGCTGATTGAATTTCAAATGATAAAATTGGGAGTTGCGACCTCATTTTACCCCTGCTCCAGCAGGCAAGTGAGACTTTTGACGCAATAACGGCCTTAGCCGGTGTTGTGGACACAAAGTCACAACTTGCTACTCCCAATTGACTGCCGTAGCGGTGGTTAAGACTATCAATAGGGTGAAGATGCCATTTTTCAAGTAGATACGTACTTTTATTCATGTAGATGTGCTTCAATTTACAAATAATATTGTCATGTTTCTCAAACAGATATGCCGTTTTGCCTGCAAAGTCAGCTATTCCCGTTTTTCCGCAGATTCAGTATTTTCCTGGCTCGAACTATGCGATTGCAAAGTCTTATCATGTGCTTAGTGTAATCATGTGATAAGTCTGCTCAGTCTAATCACGTGATAACTGTGATAACTTTGCAAAGTATGAGCACATGATAACTCTGCAAACACTGAGCACGTGATAACTGTGCAAAGTCTAATCACGTGATAACTGTGCCAACACTGAGCATGTGATAACAATGCCAACACTGAGCATGTGATAACAATGATAACTGTGCTAAGTCTTATCTTGTGATAACCATGCAAAGTGTCATCACGTGATTACACTAATCAATCGGTCAGAGTTAGAGGCTCGGGGCTCACAGGGCAATCACCGTGCATTCCCAAGCCTCGTGGTATTGTCTTACAGATTATGCGCATGATATTTTGTCAAGAAATCTACATTTATGAACACCCCGTTCTGGCTATAGCCGTGCGTGAAGATGTTCTTGCATTTCACGTTACTGGAAGCAAAAGACAAGAGCTCTTTAGGCGTAAGGGAGGCGACATATGAATCATCAACTTACCATCCGTTGGCTATACCACCCTCAAATCGGAGATAGAGCACGTAATCGCGGGAGGAAATCTTGATGTCCCGGCAAAGTATCGGATTGCGTTTCGTCGCTATCTTTACCTTCCGACGCGCAACCTTGGCGAAGCATTCTTGCAGGAAGTCGTTACGATGGCAGGTCGTGTGGAAAGGCATGTTGGCGGTTACATCTTTCCCTGCATGTTCATTACGAGGAACATACTCTTTGTGCAATGGCGACAGGATCAACGTAATGTTCTCCATTCCGACTTGAAGTTCCTCTTCCAACTGCTTGCAGAACAATGTTACCAACAAGCAATGGAAAGGGGTCTCGATGGACTTGTCAACAATGGTGAGCTTGCAGTCCTTATGCTCTGAAAAGACGTTGCGGAAAAGCGCCCAGTGCTCTGGTGACTTAGAAATGATGCTGGGCAGAAACGACCGCGTGGTGGTGTCCTCTCTGAAGAAGACATTGAAAGTTAGGATTGCTTTTTGAAGATTTGGAGCAGTATCTGTAGTCATAAAAATTGTGTTTGTGTTGTTGTGACAGATTGAATATTATTGCATATTTATTGAAAGTAAATGGTCTAATACTTGCTTAATTCAAATATTATTCGTATATTTGTATAAAAATAAGGAGATTACAAACATCATCATTCACCCTAAACAGAATTCATCATGTTCGCACTCATCTTCCTCTACGGCCTTATCATCTCTGTGATACTTGGTGCTGTCATTCTCGTACTGAAGATTATCGGTTTCCTCCTGATGTCTATTGTCACGGCATTGGGCTTCTTCCTCCATTGGTTGGGTGGGAAGATATACCGGAGTATATTTCCTCGCAGGGAAAGGGTATGTCGGAATTAATCTGTTCATGTTTTTGTCTTGAGATTGTAGGAGGGACATTCCATCACGGAGTGTCCCTCCTGTTGTTGTTTAATCTATTGTCATCGTATGAAATCTACTGTTTCTTGGCTTCTGCTTTGAGGTAGAGCAGATAGTCGTTCAGGTCGTTGTGGTCCTCAAACATGAAGGAGAGATCAACAGTGCGAGGTGCATAGAGACCGAGGATAGTCTCTGTCGCTTTCCGTCCAGCCTGATCGTTGTCGAGGTAGGTGAAGATGCGCTCTATATGTGTCATTTCCCTCAGTGCCTTTCCGAGGTTGTTGACGGAATTGAGGATGATGTAGTGCGTCGAGCCATAGGCTGGCAGCCGCAGCTTGCCCATAACCTGCAGTACACGGAAGGAGAGGAAGTCGAAGAAGCCCTCGAAGACGTGACAGCAGGAAGTGTCAAGTTCTTTAACTTCCTCACCTTTGAGGATGGTGATGTCCTTGCGCCCCATGCACCCCTTAAAGTAAGGGTTGCGAAGCTCATAGCCGCCGGACCTGTTGGGGAAAGCAATCGTGAAATAACGCCGTCCGTATATCTCGTAGCTGATCTCCTTGCAATAGCATTTGGCCACTTCGGATGAAATGCCGCGACGACGGGCATAGTCGAGGAGCACCTGGCTCTCCAATGGCTTCCTGACGACGTTTTTCATTGTACACTTAGGCTCACGCGGCTGGGCTGGGCGAGAAAAGTACACGATGGTGGAAGGAGCCTTGTCCTGAAGGCGACGCAGCACCATGGACACGTCGTTGGTGTTATATAGTCTCTTGGCGAGCGAGATGATGCCGCCACCTGCACCCTCGCCAAAGTCGTACCACATGTTGATTTCCATGTTCACCTTGAACGAAGGCTTTGTTTCATTACGGAAAGGAGATACATACCAGAATTTACTGCCCTTCTGGGTGACAGGGCGATGCCCCAACCATGAGAGGAACTCCACGATGCTGAGACGGGTTGCTTGGTCGATATTCATAAACGTATTGTTATTGGTTTACATTGATTTATTCTTATATACCCGCGGACTAAACCAAACCACCTTCTTCCTTGATGTGGAAGTCTGGGTTGTAGCTGTAGTCACGGTCGGTCTTAACAATTGCCCCGCAGTATTGCAGGAACTTGATGATGTTGATAATTGTGTTCCGTCCACGCTGGTAGCCGATACTTTCATAACCCTTTCTAACTGCCTCTACGAGTTGCGCGTATGACATCTGACGAGCCTCCTTGAACGCGGTCTCCAATGCCTCGCGGTGCTGCTCCTCGGAGAGTTGCTTGTAGGACAAGTATTTGGAAGCCGACTTCTGCGCCTGGTAGTTTTCAACGAGGTGGGGCAGCGAGTCGTCGCCTATCTCGAAGGCAAACGGCGTAAACTCCTGGTCCCGGATGTGCATGGCCTTCACCTCACTCATCTTCTCATTGTCTATCTTCTTAGTGATTTGCAGAATGGTCTCGGCCTTGTTGTTCAGCTCCGTGCCGATATGCCCTCTTGTGTTGTCGTCGGCCTTGTTCAGGTGGAGGACAGTATGGATGTGCAGGTTGTAAAAGCTTGACCACCTCATCAGGTCGTTGATGACATCCAGCGACTCACTAGGACTGTTGATATCGCGTAGCAGGTCACGGATGCCGTCTATCACGACCAGTCCGTAGTCACTCCGCTTGGCAAGGGTACAGTCTATGATAGTCCTGCGCTGTACGGGGGAAAACTCCCTCAGTACAAGGAAGTCGATGTCCTCACACTCGCTGTCTACAGGCAGGCCGGCCAACCGCAGGATGCGTTGCAGCACTTTGTGGCAATGCGGACGGCTCTGCTCCGTGTCAACATACAGTATGCGCTTCTTTTCGGCAGGAAGGCAGGTGGTGTAGCAGAGCACTTCCTTACCCGACAGGGCAGAGGCGACAATGGCGGATACATTGAAGGTCTTCTTGCTCTTGGGCTTTCCCGTAGAGGCACTGAAGTTTCCGACAGTGGCAATGGTCGTGCCTTTCACTTTTACGATCTGGGGCGGGAATGGATATTTCTCGGTCACGTTCAGTCTGACGTATTGAAGAATCTCTTGGATGTTGTCTGAGGTGATATTCTCAACCACATTGAAGAATTCCGGCTTCATATCCATCCTCAACTCGACTTGCGGTTCAACATATAGGCGTTAGCCGCTATTTCTGCCTGTCTCTCGATTTCCTCGGTGGATGAGACGCGAGCCGAGCGGACCCAGTCGTTCAGTTCCTCACGTGCGAAAAAGACATTCTTCCCGTTTGGCTTGTATGAGGGAACCTCGCGCTTCTCCGCCATCTTGTACATTCGGCTCTTCGAAAAACCAAGATAGCTGGCAGCCTCTTCCACGCAAAGGAATTCCTTTGACGTGTAGAGCAGTTTCTCAAGGTGCTAGTAGCTTTCGATGAGTTTCTCAAGACCGTCGAACTTCACTAAGAACTGCTCGAACCGGTCTATCTTCTTCAGCATCGTGCCGACTTTCTCACTTTCGAACATTGCCTGGGCTTCCGCCAGAACTTGCATAGTAGAGAGGACTTGTTTGTTCATCTTCTTTCTTTGCTTAATTTTTGGTGTGATTAATATTTTATCGATTGCAAAGATAGAAGCAGAGAATGATAAATTAAAGAAAAAGGGTTAGTATCAACTTCATTATGAATGTTAATACTAACCTTTTATTGTCAGATGTTAACTTTTTTAGTTAAACAGATAGTATTTCTTGATTCGTTTCACGATGCCCTCCATGACATTTTGAAAAGGTGCTTTTTCTTTGTCGCATGTTACGGAATACAGTGCCGGGGAGATGTCCTTGGCCGTCAACAAAGTGATGCCATCGCGTTTGTAGAACATCCTGGTGTCCTCGATGACCTTCTGCCAATTACGGCAGATGTAGTTCTCCCGCCTCAGTAGATGGAAGAAATAGGAGAGCCGCCTTGTGTTCTGGACGACCAACGGCTGCTGAAGAGTACCATCAAACAGCTGAGCCAAAGTACAAGGATTGACAGGCCTCATGAATACCTTTGCGGCGTTGAACCCCTCGGCAATGATGACAAAGGCATCATTCGACAGATGGTATTCAAAAGGGTTGCTTACGGTTAGTGCGGTTACATCATTTCTGTCATCCATGGAAGGCTGGCCAAAGAATGGCCGTTTGTAGGCTTCGGTTTCATGAGCTTCGGTTTTCAGCTCAGTCCAGAGGTTGTCGTAGTCGTCGAGAGAATTACTGGTGGACAAATACTTGCCGACAAGGTCCCTTCGCCTTTTCAGAAGGAAGCTGATGGAGTTCAAGTTCCTCGCATGCTCGTTCTTGCAGGTAGCGTCAGTTGCATCAAGATGCTTGTGACTGGAGAGGAATTGTTCGACGAAGAGGTCATAACTATGGTTCTTGACAATGACCTCATAATAATAATGATGGTGTAAGTGTTCCAGGAATCGCATCAACCCGTCCTTACCGCAATAAGGACGGGCATTGCATTCTGGAGGTGTTCCGAAGAAGACTTCTCTTTTCATCTTCATTATCCTTTTATAAAAAATTAAACATACCCCACAGCTGTGTGCCATGGGGGAGGAATATCGTCAATCTGATTCAGATAATTCCTTGAATGTTTTAGCAATGTCCAACAGTTTTTTGTCAAGTATGGTTCCGTCTCTGATGATTTTGCTGGTCTGTGACCTCAGAGTCCAAACATTAGGTTTCTTTCCATTCACGGAAAAGCACTCACTGGTTGTCAACCACAGTTTGTCGTTGGGCTTTTTGAATGCATGGTAAACCAAGTAGCCCAAAAGACATTGCATGGCAATCCACTGTATAGGCTTGCGTCTTGTGTTACATGCAAAGATACGACAAAATTGCTGAAAAGAAGTAGTTTTGCTTATATATTCTCCGTTTTTCAGTGCAAAATATAAGTATTCCTTGCTTTTTTGAGTAGTTTTGCAAGAATAATACAAATATCGGTTCTCAGGTTCCAACAGGGGGTTGAAGTCAACGTCCGGGTAAAGGCGGATGACGTTGTTGATTTTTTCCATCCTCTCACGTGGAATATAGGCATGACGGATATCTTTGCCCGAACTCGACCATTGCTGCTCAAAGAGCACCCATTTCTTACGAGGAGACAAGTGCATGAGCGTGCCGACGGCGTAGGCGATTGCCTTCAGCTCGGTAAGGCTGGTCTTGTGCGTGGGCTGATACCTATTGGTTAGCAGCTTTGCGTCAACCGCCCTTTGGAGAAAGGCAGCGGCTTTCTCATTGGCCAACCCGTCTGCAAGGAACAAGTACAGCCCTTTCTCCTTGCGCTTCCGGTTGCTGATGAAGCGGCGGAGCGTAGGGAGCAGGACAACTGCCTTGGAGATGGAAGAGGAAACATTGGTGGACATCACACTACGGTGACGCTCCTGGTATTGTTGCAACTCAGGATAATCATACATCAGCTCTACCAGTTGGCCTACTATAGTGGAATCATCCACCTTTATATAGGCATAGACCTCGGCAGTCCACTCGCCGAGGTTGGCAAGCTCATCATCCAGCATGGGATAGTAAGAGCCTGGCCTGAGCGCAGAGCAGCAGGCCAGCTCTTTCATCACCTTGTTGATGCACGCAATGTCATAGACTACTTTCTGCCGTGGCTTCATCGTCTTTCAGTTTTGGGATAAGGTCAATGGCATTCTGTTTCTTCTTGTCTATCACCTTGGCATAAATCTCCGTAGTGGAGAGATATCGGTGACCAAGAAGCTTTGAGACGGTGTAGATGTCTGCACCCAGCGTGAGCATCATCACGGCAAACGTATGACGTCCGGAATGGAAGGTCACATCCTTGTGGATGCCAGCAGCAATGCACCAGCGTTTCAGCTCCAGCAGTGTCTGCGAAGAGTAGGAAAAGCCTGAGAAGACCTTTTCATCCTCGTCACCGGGATTTCCGAGAAGGTCATACGCCTGGGCATTGATGTCAAGGTATTCCTGGCAACCTGTCTTCTTCTGCTTGAAGATAATGCGATGGTAGTTCTCGAATTTGTGGATTTCTCCCCATGTCAACTTCTCAATGTCGCTCTTACGTAGACCAGTAAGGCACGAAAAGAGAAAGGCTGCACGCATCCATTCATACTTGCAAGGAGTACGTGTCAGAGCCTTCAGTTCGTCCATTGTGAGGTACACACGCTCCACATCCTCTGCCTTGAAGCCTTGAACGCCTCTCAGTGGATTGATGGGTATGATTCGCTCCTCGTAAGCCTGGTTGATGCAAGCTCGCAGTTTATTGAAGTAGGATACCTTCGAGTTCTGTGACAAGCCACGGAAGAGGCCGTTGTCCTTGTTGCGCGTTCGCTTGTAGGTCTCTCGTTCCACAACGTCAAGGTAATCCTTAAAACCCTCAATCCATTCCTTGTCGATTTCCTTGAACGTCGTCGCCTCGTCACAATAGTGCTCCAGGTATTTGAGGCAGCTGTGCCAGTTGCCCCAGTTACCTTTCGACTCCGTGGCATTGAACCTATCCTGGCACATCTGACGGAAGTAACCGAGGAAGGGTGTGCTCTCGGCGAACTGTCTCGTGAAGGAATACTCGCCGTTTTGGAGCTCTATCTGTCTCTTTCCCTTGATGGCTTGAGCCGTGGCCAGCGTCTGCATGTTGAGTTCCTTGTCCTTCTTCGTCTTCTCGGGCACAAGGTACAACTTCAGGTACTCTTTCTTTCGCCTGCCATTGCGATAGACATCCAAGTACAGGCTGATGTTGCCATTGGCAAGCACTTTCTCGCGTAAGCGGACAGGTTCCTTGTTGATGCCACTGGCAGTCTTGGTCTTAGTGGTTCTTTTTGTTGCCATAATCAGTCTTCTTTATTTGATGAGTTACACAAATGTTATCAAAGCTTAAATCGGGTTGATTTTTTGTCCCTCGCCCCAATTTTGTCCCACGGGGGACAAACTGGGGACAAAAATAGGGATTTCTTTTTGATAACAAGAGATAAAACGAAAAAATAAAGCTAACCGTTATAGATTTTTAAGAACCTATTAATCAATGATTTATGGCATTATTTTATCTTTTCCTTGTATTTTCTTAGCATTCAATCACTTTCCTATGCAGAAGTGCTGGAAAATGTTGTTGAGGGTCTCTTGGCTGGAGATGGAACCACCGGCGATATCTCCAAGAATTTGGAGAACCTGACGGAGGTCTTCGGCTACGAGATCGGAGGGGAGGGAAGAGGTGAGATCGGAGAGAACACGTTCAAGGGCCTCATGAGCATGAATGAGCGCGTCATAGTGACGGCTGTTGGTGATGATGACAGTGTCCTCTGTCAGCTCCGGGATGTCAGCGAGTCGGAAGATGGCGTCTTCCAATTGCTCGATGCCTTGACCAAATTTGGCGCTGATGCTCAACTCGGTAGCTGGTTGCAAAGAAGTGGAGACAATGGATCCGGTAGAAGTATCGTCCTGAGAATCAGCAGCAAAGTCGACCTTATTGTGGACAAGGATAAGGGGCTTGTCGCCAATACGATTGGCAATGTCAGAAGTTTCCTTGTCGGAGGGTTGATGGTCAACGAGCCACACGATGATGGAGGCCTCGTCCATCTTCTGATAGGAGCGTTCAATGCCGAGTTGTTCGATGCGGTCGTTGGTGTGGCGAATGCCGGCCGTGTCGATGAAGCGGAAGGTGATGCCATGGATGAGCATCGTGTCCTCCACAGTATCGCGCGTGGTGCCATCGATGTCGCTGACGATAGCCTTGTCTTCATGGAGCAGTTGGTTGAGTAGTGTACTTTTGCCCACATTGGTCTTTCCGACAATAGCCACAGGGATGCCTTTTTTCAGCGCGTTGCCCGTCAGGAAGGAGTGGGCGAGTGTAGAGACGCGGTCATCGATATGTTGAGCGAGTTTGATGAGCTCTGTACGGTCGGCAAACTCCAGCTCTTCATGGTCGCTGAAGTCCAGCTCCAATTCAAGCAGAGAAGTCATCTTCAACAGTTGTTCACGCAGTTTGGAGAGCTCGGAGCTGAAATGTCCTTTGAGTTGGCTCATGGCAAGGTGATGCGTGGCTTTGTTATTGGCTGAGATAAGGTCGGCGACAGCCTCAGCCTGGCTCAGATCCATCTTACCGTTGAGATAAGCCCTGCGTGTGTATTCACCTGGCTGGGCCATGCGGCATCCGTTGTCGATGAGCAGCTGCAGTATGACGTTGACGATATACTGACTGCCATGACAACTGATTTCTGCGCTTTCCTCACCGGTATAGCTGTTGGGGGCGTGAAAGACACTGACAATGACATCGTCGAGGGTGTTGTTCTGTTTGTCTTTTATCTCGCCATAGTGCAGGGAGTAGGAATTTGCCGCAGTCAGGGGCTTAAGGCTTTTAGCAGTGAAGATTTTGTCGATAAGCGCCAAACATCCTTCACCGCTGACGCGAACGACAGCAATAGCACCTCCTGTACGGGTTGCAGGAGCACAAATAATTGACATTTTATGAATGTTGAATGATATGAATGTTGAATGTTGAGTGATAAATTAAACAAATGTTGAATGATTTCAAATATCAATATTATGAGACATAGGATGAAGATACCGAGAAAAATATTTATATTCTCTCCAAGACATTTTGAATGAGTGAATCAATGTCAGCTTTATAATTGCTCTCAGCCTTATGTGCGACGCGGTTGGCGATGACCATGCAGCAGGTGACGGCACGATGTCCCATGAGTTGAGAGAGTCCGGCGATGGCACTCGACTCCATCTCGAAGTTGGTTACGCGCAAGCCATCGTATTCAAAGCTCTCTATCTTCTCGTTGAGACGAGAATCAGCCAAGGGCAGGCGGAGGTGGCGACCTTGGGGACCAAAGAAGCCATTGCATGAGATGGTGTATCCGCGTACCATATCTTCACCGGCTATGCGGTTCAGAAGCTCAGCGTCGGAAGTAGCTACATAAGGATTTCCCATGGAGGCTTTCCATCCTACATGCTCTTTGAAGGCTTGTTCGAGATTAAGATCGCTCGCCTCGTTGCGTCCGGCATAGAAGTTGAGCAGTCCATCGAAGCCGATGCTCTTCACACTGGCGATGAAAGTACCCGTAGGAGTATAGGGCTGCAGACCTCCGCAAGTGCCGGTGCGCACGAAAGTGAGCTGTCGGTGTTGGTCTTTCTCGGTACGCGTTTGGAAGTCGATATTAGCCAATGCGTCCAATTCGTTGAGTACAATGTCGATGTTATCGCATCCGATACCCGTACTCTGTACAGTGATGCGCTTGCCGTGGTAGGAGCCGGTGATGGTGTGGAACTCACGGTTACTCACCTCACACTCTTTCGAGTCGAAGTGCGAGGCCACGAGTGTGACACGAGCCGGATCACCTACGAGAATCACCTTATCAGCGAGTTGCGTAGGGTGGAGGTGAAGATGAAAGATAGAGCCGTCGCCATTGATAATCAGCTCGGACTCAGGAAATACAGTCTTTTCCATGATTGCTAAGATTTAAAGATACAAGTACTATTTTTCTATATTATGATTAACTACTTTTGCATTTCGGCCACCCGCAGTTTCTTTGCCACGTTGTGGAGGTCGGTCAGCTGCTGTTTCAAGTCCTTCTCCTTGCTAAGAATATCTTGTGCGAGCGTCCGTTGTCCACGCGCGTAGAGCTCACGGTTATGGTTGAGGCTGCGACGTGTGTCGTCGATCATATTGTTGAGTTCCACCCATTGCCGGAAGAGGTTTCTGGACACAGGTGATTTTAATTGCTTCTCGTCGGTGATCAGCGTGTTATCGTTGAGGATAAACGACGTAGTGACGTGCGTCTTGTCCACTTTCGCGCGCGCCATCATCGCGTCGCGTCGTCCGAGAGCCGCTTTCCGGTCTCCGAAGGCCCAAGTGTCGGCGATGCTGTGGATTTGCGCATAGCGCTCCAGCTGCGCCGAGGAGAGGTTGTCAGCGGTGAAGTCCTTTCTCACCTGCGTGGGCACGAAGGTATAGATACATACACTGTCGGCGTGCTGATGGCGGTCGCTGACGAGCCATCCGAGCGTGTCGAGGTCATCGATAGCCAGGAGATAGTCGTTGGCCGTAGAGTTGAAGGGCAATCCATAGTTTTGTGGTTGCAGCCACTCATCCTTATCGTTGTCATAAGAAGTCATGAAGATGTCTCGTCCGCCGACAGAGTAGGGTCCTGTTGCCGAGAAGAAGAGCGTGATCCCGTCGGCGCAGAGGAAGGGATAGTTTTGCCAATGATAGTCTTCGTCGCTAATGTCAGCAAGGCACGACTGCTGGCTCCAGGCGTTGCCCACTTTGGTCTGCACGTAGAGCGTCGTGGAGGTGCTGTCGCCCAAGGCATAGAAGCGCCGGTCGCCCAGTTCTGTCTCATACTGTGCTAAGACGTTGTTGCCCTTTCTGCTTTTCATAGAGAGCTTTCCCGCCTCGGCGTTGAGTGGAATATGGCTGAGGAAGTCGTTTTTAGCCACGACCACGCTGTCGATGAACATCAACTTGGCCGTGGCAGGCAGCAACGTGCTGAAGAGTTGCCGCCCGCCGTTGCTGTTGGTCTTTATTTTCATCGTAGCCACAGCCTTTCCTTTCACTGTGGTGTTTCGCTTCTGAGCCCCCGCGGGCACCACTGCGAAGAGCAGTGCCGTGAGGATCCATGCCTGTATTTTCTTCATGTTAAAACAAATATGTCTATTTAGCCTCTTTCAGATGCTTGTCCATGTTGGCAGCGGCACGTCGTCCGTCGCCCATGGCCAAGATGACCGTAGCACCGCCGCGCACAATGTCTCCACCCGCATAGATGTCGGGTTGGCTCGACTGCATCTCGTCGTTGACCACGATCGTATTCTTGCGTCCGAGTTCCAATCCCTGGATGCTCTTGGGTACCAATGGGTTGGGCGAAACGCCGATGGCCACGATGACCTGGTCGCATTCGAGCGTTTCAGTCCTACCCGTAGCCACCGGGCGGCGGCGGCCACTGGCATCTGGCTCACCGAGCTCCATGATGTCGAGCACAGCGGCGCGCACACGTCCGTTGTCGTCGGCGAGATATTCCTTTGGATTGTGGAGCGTAAGGAAATGGATACCCTCTTCTTTCGCATGCTTTACCTCTTCAAGACGGGCCGGCATCTCTGCCTCGGAACGGCGGTAGACAAGAGTCACATCAGCACCCAAGCGCTTAGCCGTGCGGCAGGAGTCCATAGCCGTGTTACCACCACCGACGACCACCACCTTCTTACCAATATTAATAGGAGTATCGGTATCGGGGTTAGCCGCATCCATGAGGTTGACGCGGGTGAGGTATTCGTTGCTCGACATCACGTTGATGTAGTTCTCACCGGGGATGTCCATGAAGTTGGGCAGTCCGGCTCCCGAACCTACAAATATACCGCGGAAGCCCTTATCCTCCAAGTCCTTCACGGTGATCGTCTTGCCCACGATGCAGTCGGTTTGGAAATGAACACCCATCTTGCGCAGGTTGTCGATCTCCACGTCTACGATGCGGTTGGGCAGTCGGAATTCGGGAATACCATATTTCAGCACGCCGCCAATTTCGTGGAGCGCCTCGAAGACATAGACCTCGTAGCCTTTCTTCACCATGTCGCCGGCAAAACTCAGCCCCGACGGTCCCGAGCCCACGACGGCCACCTTGATGCCATTCGACGGTGCCACCTCGGGCAATATGCCACGTCCGCTCTCGCGCTCATAGTCCGCAGCAAAGCGCTCGAGATAGCCGATGGCCACGGCAGGCTCCTTCATCTTCAAGTGTATGCACTGGCTCTCGCACTGCTTCTCCTGCGGGCATACGCGGCCGCAGACAGCGGGCAGGGCAGAGGTCATCTTCAGCACGCGGGCAGCGTCGAGGACATGTCCACGCTCGATATTCTTGATAAACGACGGAATGTTGATATTCACCGGGCATCCCTCGACACAGCTTGGCTTACCGCAGTCGAGGCAGCGACGAGCCTCACTCATCGCCATGTCAAGTGTCAGTCCTTTGTTCACCTCCTCAGTGCGAGTGGTGGCGCGGTAGACGGGGGCGAGCTCCGGCATCTTCATGCGTTCAATCTGCTTGCGCTCTTTGGCCGTCATCTTCTTGCGAAGTTCCTCACGCCAGGGTGCATTGCGGTCGATAAGACTCTCCATGGGCTCCTTGCCGTCGTCGGGCGAGGGTACTGCCGTCTCAGCCGTGTTGCAAGCCACACAGGGATTCGCTTCATCGTCGTGGTGGAGGTGGCGCTCATAGTTGTCCATTTCCTCTTTTTCCACTCCTTTGAAGGTGCCCATGCGCTTCATCATCTCATCCCAGTCGACGAGATCACCGTCGAACTCCGGGCCGTCGATGCACACGAACTTTGTCTTTCCGCCGATTGTCAGTCGGCAGGCTCCGCACATACCCGTACCGTCGACCATGATGGTGTTGAGCGAGACATCGTTGGGGATACCATATTTATGAGCCAGCAGCGAGGTGAATTTCATCATTACCGGAGGACCAATGGCGAGCACCTTGTCGACATGCTCGCGCTTGATAACCTCTTCCACGCCGACGGTGACCACTCCTTTCTCGCCGTAGGAGCCGTCGTCGGTCATGATGATGACCTCATCACTGTATTTCTTGACGTCATCGACCATGATGACAAGATTCTTTGTACGTCCGGCGAGCACCGAGATGACGCGGTTGCCGGCCTGTTTGAGCGCGGTGAGTATTGGGAGGATGGCTGCAATGCCAATGCCACCTCCGGCACACACTACGGTACCGTATTTCTCAATCTTCGACGCATTGCCCAAGGGCCCTACGATATCCTGCACCTCGTCACCAACATTGAGCTGACAGAGCTTGGTAGAGGACAGTCCCACCTCTTGCACCACGAGGGTAAGGGTACCCTTTTCGGGGTCTGACTTCGCGATGGTGTAGGGCACGCGCTCGCTGTCTTTGTCCACACGCACGATGATGAAATGCCCAGGGCGGCAGCTGTGCGCGATGAGCGGCGCCTCCACCTCCAGACAGAACACCTTTTCCGAGAATTGTGTTTTCTTTAGAATCTTGTTCATTTCAGTCTTTGTCTTTGGTCTTTACGTTAGCACAAAGATAGCAATAAAAATCGAGTTTTTCAATGAATATCCGTTAAAATAACTCTTACAAGAGAAAAAAAGACAGTTATTTCATCTTTTCAGCCTCTTTGTGCGCGGGGCTCAGTCCTTTCTTGTCGCTGATGAAATTGAGCACTACCATTTCTATCATACATGTGAGTTCCTGAAACATGATATGGCATCGGGGCCATACCAGGCAGACGACAAAGCAGGGAAGCCAAAGATAGAGTATCTTGGGGCAGCGGTGGAAGACATAGATCACCGAGGCCACGCAGCAGAGAATGCCGCCGAAATAGTGGAGAAATGTGTTTGAGGTGTGGTAATGGGGCGAGAGGGCCACATCGACCAGTCCTATGATCATCAACCACACCATGGCTCGGCCTTTCTTGTCGGTGTGGCGAAAGAGAGTAGTGGCTACGAATGCGATGACCGTCAATATATATAATGAGAAGTCCAGTTCATGGGGAATCAGATACGAGGTGCATGACATACTGTGGGGCAGTCTCCCGCTGACCGAGGTGCAGAGCGCTACATAGATGGCTGTGATGGCGAGCTCCGCAATACTGATGATTTTTGTTGACTTCATAATGCTTAGCTGCTTGTTTACTTGCAAAGATGCAAATAGTGTACCGAATCCGATGCGAAATATTTGCAAACAAAATACTATTATTTGCAAAGAAAGTGCAAGGAAGTCTCAATGATTTACAGTATCTTTGCAATAGATAATACCCACAACCTGATAATGACATTATGAAATCGACATTACGACATCTCTTCGGAGCTCTCTTCATGCTCCTGTTGTTTCCATTTACGGCTCAAGCCCAATATGTTCGTTGCCACGACGGCAAGTTTTGGCTTGGCAGCAAACCCTATTATTATGTAGGCACCAACTTTTGGTATGGGGCTATCCTTGGTTCCACGGGTCAGGGCGGTGACCGTGCGCGTCTCTGCCGCGAGCTCGACCGGTTGAAGGCTGCTGGTATCGACAATCTGCGCATCCTCGTGGGGTCTGACGGACAGCGGGGCGTGAAGACCAAGGTGGAGCCGACGCTGCAGGAAGCGCCGGGCGTATACAACGACACCATCCTCGCTGGACTCGACTATCTGCTCCAGCAGATGGGCAAGCGCAAAATGATGGCTGTGCTCTATCTCAACAACTCGTGGGAATGGAGTGGGGGCTACGGCTACTACCTCGAGCAGGCCGGACTCGGCAAGGCGCCGCGGCCCAACGAGGCTGGCTATCCTGCGTTCATGAAGTTTGTGGAGCGGTTTGCCTCCAACGGGAAAGCTCATCAGCTTTTCTACGACTATGTGCGCTTCATCCTCGGCCGCACCAACCGCTACACCCATAAGCGCTATATCGATGACCCCGCCATCATGTCGTGGCAGATTGGGAATGAGCCGCGCGCCTTCTCCAAGGAGGCTATCCCAGCCTTTGAACGGTGGCTCAGCGAGACCTCTGCCCTCATCCGCAGCATCGACAAGCATCATCTCATCTCCATCGGCAGTGAGGGCGCATGGGGTTGCGAGGGCGACTACAAGTGCTACGAGACCATCTGTGCCGACAAGAATGTCGACTACTGCAATGTCCATCTGTGGCCTTACAACTGGGGTTGGTCCAAGGCTGACTCGCTCGTGGAGAATCTGCCGCGTGCCTGCGCCAACACCAAGGACTATATTACGCGCCATCTCGCCATCTGTCAGCGCTTGGGCAAGCCCCTCGTCATGGAGGAGTTTGGCTATCCCCGCGATGGCATGAGCTTCCGTCCGGGATCCCCGACGAAGGGTCGCGATGCATATTATAAATATGTCTTCCAGCTTGTGGCCGACAATGCGCACAAAGGCGGACGCTTCGCCGGCTGCAACTTCTGGGGATGGGGTGGGGAGGCCCGTCCACGCCATGAGCAGTGGCAGGTGGGTGATCCCTATACCAACGATCCGGCTCAGGAGCAGCAGGGACTCAACTCAGTCTTCGACTGCGACAGCTCTACGCTCAGCGTCATCAGCGGCGTGATCCGTCAGTTCAAGAAAATGCATTGATCAACACACATTATAATATTATTATACATCATGAATAAAAAACTATCTACATTGATGCTGTCGCTCTGCATGGTGGGCACGGCTACGGCTCAGGCTCCGCAACTCAATGCCCACAACATCGACCAAGTGCTCCAGGCGATGACCTTGGAGGAGAAGGCTCAGATGCTTGTCGGTGGTGGCAACGACGGCTTTGTCGGTTCGGGCTCCATGCTCGGCCATCAGAAGAAATTGGTAGCCGGAGCAGCCGGCATCACCGTGGCCATCCCACGGCTGGGCATACCCGCAACGGTGGTCTGCGACGGTCCTGCCGGTGTGCATATCGACGCTCATCGTGAGGGCACCACACAGACTTTCTTTGCCACCGGTTTCCCCGTGGGCACCTGTTTGGCTTGTACGTGGAATACCGACCTCGTGGAGCAGGTAGGGCGCTGCGAGGGCAACGAGACCTTGGAGTATGGCTGCGACGTCATCCTCGGTCCTGGCATGAACCTCCATCGCAACCCTCTCTGCGGCCGAAACTTCGAGTACTATAGCGAGGATCCCGTGGTCACCGGTATGATCGGTACCGCCATGATCCGTGGCATTCAGAGTCAGGGCGTCGGTGTGTCGATGAAGCACTTTGCCGTCAACTCTCAGGAGAGCGACCGCACACGTGTCGACGAACGTGTCTCGCAGCGAGCCTTGCGCGAGCTCTATCTCCGTGGCTTCGAGATGGCCGTGCGTGAGGCACAGCCGTGGACGATCATGTCGTCCTACAACAAGATCAACGGTGTCTATGCCCAGGGCAGCTACGACCTGCTCACCAAGGTACTCCGCGATGACTGGGGCTTCAACGGCATCGTCATGACCGACTGGATCGGCAAGCGCGCTGATCTGCCCGTCGCCGAGGAGGTGCAGGCGGGCAACGACCTGCTCATGCCGGGCTATCCAGCTCAGGTTGAGGACATCGTGAAGGCTGTCAAGGAGGGCAAGCTCGACATCAAGGATGTGGATCGCAACGTGCGCCGCATGCTGGAGTATATCGTCAAGACGCCCCGCTTCCGCAAATACGCTTTCAGCAACAAACCCGACCTCAAAGCGCATGCTCAGGTGACCCGACAGACGAGTACCGAGGGCATGGTGCTGCTCAAGAACGGTGACTTCAATGGTAAGGCTGTGTTGCCTATGGAAGGCATCAAGCGGGTGGCGCTCTTCGGTGTCAACAGCTACGACTTCATGAGCGGTGGCCTGGGCTCGGGCTGCGTCAATGTGCCTTATGTCGTGGATATGGTCGACGGACTGAAAAACGCCGGCGTCTCCACCACACCACAGCTCACCGACATCTATACTAAATATGTGGCTTATGCTAAATCCAAGCTCAAGGCCGACAAGAACCCGTGGATGTGGTTTCTTGATCAAGGTCAGCCCAAGCTCGACGAGATCGATATCACCGAGCGCTGCGTAGAGCATGAGGCTCCCGAAGCTGACGCTGCCATCATCACCATTGGCCGTCAGGCTGGTGAGGGTATGGACCGTAGCATCGAGGGCGAGTTCAACCTCACCGGGCAGGAGAAGCAGATGATCAACCGCGTGAGCAGCGTCTTCCATCAGCAGGGCAAGCCCGTCATCGTCATCATCAACTCCGGCTCCGTGATGGAGACAGTCTCCTGGCGCAGTCTTGTCGACGGCATTCTCGTGGCTTGGCAGCCGGGAGAGGAAGGTGGCAACGCTGTCGCCGATGTGCTCACGGGTAAGGCTAATCCTTCCGGCCGTCTGACGATGACCTGGCCGATAGCAGCCACCGATGTACCCTCAACGGCCAACTTCCCCAGCCAGCCCGATTACTACGGTCTGACCGACGCACTCTATGACCATCGTGTCAAGGGTGTCAACTACACCGACCACGAAGAGGATATCTATGTTGGCTACCGCTATTTCGACTCCTTCGACAAGTCCGTGACCTACCCCTTCGGCTATGGACTGAGCTATACCACCTTCTCCATGTCGGGGCTCTCAGCCAAAGCCGACAAGCAGGGCGTCACGGTGAAGGTGACTGTGAAGAATACTGGATCGCGTGCCGGCAAGCAGGTGGCTCAGGTCTATGTCGCCGCTCCCAAGGGCGGTGAGGAGAAGCCGGTCAAGGAGCTCAAGGCCTTTGCCAAGACCCGCATGCTCAAGCCCGGTGAGAGTCAGACGCTGACCATGATCGTGCCGCGCCGTCTGCTGACGAGCTTCGACGAGGCCGGCAGCCAGTGGAAGGGCGAGGCCGGCGACTACACATTCATGGTGGGCGACAACGTGGAGCATATCCTCGGCAAGGCCACCGTCAGACTGGGTGCTTACACCGAAAAGGTCTCCGAGGCGCTCAAGCCACAGGCCAGGATCAATCTGCTCAGAAGAAAGTAAAGAGGCTGTGATTGTCATTTCGTCAGACGATGACTGACATGTTGGCTGATATTGTCAGGTTAATTGTTTAGGTATATACTTTGCAATAAGCATAGTGAAGTTCGGAAGTCCGAAAGGATGGAAGAGTTCCAAAGAACTGAATAATCAACTTTTAATACAAAAATAGGAGGTATGTCTTATGTTACTTGCTAAAAGAAATGATAACAATTGGATGTCAAACTTCTTTAATGACTTCTTCGACACGGATATGATGCCGCGTATGAACGCTACCGCTCCGGCAGTGAATGTCAAGGAGACAGACAAAGGCTATGTGATGGAGATTGCCGCTCCGGGCTTGAAGAAAGAGTATTGCCGCGTCAGCCTTGACAACGAAGGTAACCTCAACCTCAAGATTGAGGATAAGTTTGAGCACAAGGAGGAGAACAAGAAGGAGCATTATCTGCGCCGTGAGTTCAACTACAGCAACTACGAGCAGACCTATGTCTTGCCTGAGGATGTCGACAAGGAGAAGATCAGTGCCAAGGTCGAGAATGGCATCCTTACGGTCGAATTGCCCAAGGTGAGCAAGGAGATCAAGAAAGAAGAGAATAAGAGTATCGAAGTGAAATAAACTAAAGCACTCATCTCTCTTACATTTTATACGATAATTATTATCCCTCCCTTCTCCAAGCGTTACAGCGCTGAGAGACGGGAGGGATTTTTTTGTCTTTCGTCCACTTGGTTAATGACTGGCGAATTTGTTACCCCAATAACCGCCTCACGATGGTGTTTGAAGGAAATATTAGGATGAACGGATCTTTACAAAATGACATCACGGCGTAGTTATGATCCAGAGAGCGAGGAAACTTGAAAATGGAAAAAACAAAGATGAGTCACCGCTTTTTGTCGGCTCATGTTATCAAAGTACCTTCCTGATACTATCAGAAAGGCTTTCTGACTTGGTCAAAGTGCCTTTCTGACCATGTCATCTTACCGAGATGATAGCATCAGAAAGGCTTTCTGATAGGCAACATCGGCGAAATTTCATTGTAAAAATTACTGTTTTCTTGGAGAGAAAAGTGTTGTGTATCCGTATTACTCTGTATATCAACTGCTTATAATATATCTCTCAAAAATCGCGAAATTGGTATTGGCATAGTGTTTGGTTCAGAAAATCGCAAGGAAAAGGGTGGGAAAATGTCAGTTTACTCAACAAAAGAAGATGGAAAACGATATACGGCAAGAGATCGTCTTGTTAGCTCATGCCTAATTCTCAAATTCTTAATAACTTTCTTCACCCTGTTTACACTAAGGCGCAATATGGTCTAACTGTTTTTTCTCACTCTCTTGTCCGTAAGCTTGTTTGCAACTTGTTCATATAACTCTGTGTAATTCCATAAGACGAAACCATCTTCATGCCCTCTGCATGAGAGATATTCGCTGAACAGTTATTATTGGACTCTCTTTTGTGAGATCCTGCTAAATAGTTATGATTTGATGGCAATTAGCATTTATTAAGTGGCTGATATTGCGTCAGTACTGATTCTTTTTTGTAACTTTGCGAGCATGAAGAGACTATTGCACATATTTCCATCGTTGGTGCTCTCATTGCTGATAGTGGCGATGAGTGCGGGACTGAGCGTGGAAGTGTGCATGCACTCGGGTCGCGCCGAGGTGGCTCAGATTGCCGAGGTGCAAGGCAACCACGATTGTCACGGCATGAAGGGAATGGGGTGCATGGTGGTGAAGACCATCAAGTTGGCACCGAGCACACTGGCCGAGAACCACCTCTTCGATTTCTCGCAGTGCTGGGTGGCCATAATGCCCACCACAGGGCTGCTCTCACTCGCGCATACATTCATTTCCATACATGCGCCCAGCGCATACGTCCCCATCCGGTGCTCGCCTCCACGGGAGTACCTGTACCATTTGTGTGTGCTTAGACTTTGAATCTTCATTGATGCTGTAGTTATATAAAAAAGATGTATATGGCTATAAAAGAAAGGAGTGTCGTTTTTTATGCAGTCAATGAATTATTCAAAGGAAATCATCAATGAATAGAAATATTTTACTTGCCGGCATGATGGGAATGCTGGCACAGCCCTCTCTTGCCCAAAAAGCACCCGTTCAAAACTCCGACTCCACCACTACCAGCGCGCTCGACAGCGTGGGCACGATGCCCGATCAGACGCTCCATGAGGTGCAGGTGGTCAGCCGCAAGCCCGGCATGATGCGCATGAAGGGTGCCATGAACGGACAAATCATTTCGCAGGACGAGCTCTTCAAGGCTGCCTGCTGCAACCTCGGCGAGAGCTTCACCACCAACCCTTCCGTCGACGTGAGCTACAACGACGCTGCCACAGGTGCCAAGCAGATCAAGTTGCTTGGACTCAGTGGCAAATACGTGCAGATGCTCACTGAGAACCTGCCTAACTTCCGTGGCGCCGCGATTCCCTATTCTCTGGGCTATGTGCCCGGCACGTGGATGAAAAGCATACAGGTGAGCAAGGGCAACGCCAGTGTGAAGAACGGCTATGAGGCCATGACCGGACAGATCAATGTGGAGTATCTCAAAACCGAGGACGGCGAGAATGTGCATGTCAACCTCTATGGCAACACCATGAGCCGCATCGAGGCCAACGTCGATGGAAATGTGCACATCGTCAAGGGACTGAGCACCGAGATCCTCGGACACTATGAGTACAATCTCAAGGAGCACGACAGTAACAAGGACGGATTTATGGACGACCTGCAGACACGGCAGTTCAACTTGCAGAACCGCTGGTATGGCAAGACGGGCAACTATATCTTCCACGGCGGTCTCTCGCTCCTGGACGAGAAGCGAGAGAGCGGGCAGACCAACCGCGAGGGAGTGCTTGACCATCAGACCGATCCGCTCTACCGCATCAACCTCAACACCCACCGCTATGAGGGCTATATGAAGCACGCCTTCATTCTCGACCCCGGTCATGGCACAAACATTGCCTGGATGTCGTCGGCCTCAATGCACGAGATGGATGCCACCTACGGCCGCAAGGACTACGACGTCAATGAGAAAAACGTCTACTCGCAGCTGATGTTCGAGACCAACTTCACTCCTGAGCATAACCTTGCGCTCGGTGCCTCGTTCAATCACGACTATGTGGGGCAGACCTACCTCGGACAGCGGCTCAACGAGAGGGAGAATGTCGTCGGAGGCTATGCTCAGTATACCTACAATCTCCACGACCGTCTCGTGGCTATGGCGGGAATCCGCATTGACCACAGTTCAGGGTATGGCACCTTCGTCACGCCTCGCTTCCATGTGAAGTGGCAGGTCAACGATCTTTGGAGCCTGCGCGCCTCAGCCGGTAAGGGTTATCGAACGGTACACGCTTTGGCAGAGAACAACTATCTTATGGCCAGCGGACGACAACTCGTCATCGACAAACTGAGTCAGGAAAACGCGTGGAACTATGGACTCAGCACGGCGCTGAACATCCCACTCGGACGGCAGACGCTGAAACTCAATGCAGAGTACTACTATACCCGGTTCGGCAATCAGGCTGTCATCGATTATGACACGGATCCAGCACAGATACATATCAGTAATCTGCACGGTAAGTCCTACTCCCACACGTTCCAGATCGACGCTACATACGACCTCTTCCGGGGTATGACCATGACGGCTGCCTACCGCTACAACGACGTGAAGACGACCTATGGTGGTGAGCTCATGCGCCAGCCGCTGACCAACCGTTACAAGGGTCTGCTCACGGCCTCGTACAAGACACCGCTCGGCCTCTGGCAGTTCGATGCTACCTTCGCGCTCAACGGCGGTGGCCGCTTGCCCAAGGCTTACACCACGGCCGATGGTACACCATCGTGGAAAGAGAGCTATCCAGCCTATGGCCAGCTCAATGCGCAGATCACCCGCACCTTCCGCCACTTCTCAGTTTATGCGGGTGGCGAGAACCTCACGGGTTATAAGCAGAAAAATCCGATCATTGATGCCGCCCGTCCTTGGAGCAGCACCTTCGATCCTACACTCGTGTGGGGACCCATGCAGGGCCTAAGAGGATATATCGGTGTCCGCTATAACTTGAAGTAAGAGATCAATCATTTTTAAGCCAAGGCTCCTTCAAGGGACTTTGACTATTATCAATAATTGTAATAATAAATCAAATTAATCATTTAATAAGAAACCAATATGAAGAAGTTATTCTTCGTGATGATGCTGGCAGCCATGAGTACTGCCGCCAACGCCAAGAGTGTCAACGATACGCTCGTCGTTACCACCACACCGCAGATGCACTGTGCCAACTGCGAGAACAAGATCAAGAATGGTCTGCGCTTTGAGAAGGGTGTGAAGGACATCTTCACCAGCGTGGAGAACCAAACCGTGACCATCGTCTACAACCCCGACAAGACCGACAAGCAAAAGCTCGAGGGCGCTTTCCCGAAGTTCGGCTACAAAGCCCGCGAACTGAAGAAGGGCGAGAAGGTGGAGCGCGATATGAACGAGCAGTGCGATAACATGTAAAATCATTTAATAATAAGCAAATGGTTATGGATAAAAATTTTCTTCGCAACAACGACTTGGGTCTGTTGTTGCTTCGTCTGACAGTGGGGGGCTTGATGCTCTTCCACGGCGTTCATAAACTCATCTATGGAGTCTCAGCCATCGAGGGCATGTTGGCAGGCATTGGCCTCCCCGGCTTCATCGCCTACTTCTCTTTGGCTGCTGAGTTGCTGGCCTCAGTGCTTATCGTGTTGGGTGCCTGGACGCGCGTGGCTTCCGTGGTGATGGTGGGCAATATGGCCGTAGCCATCCTCATGGCTCATCTGCCCGTCATCTTCTCTGTGAACCCGATGACCGGTGGCTGGGCTATCGAGTTGCCGATGCTCTACCTCGTCGGTGCCGCTGTGCTCTGCTTCACGGGTGGTGGCAAGTATGCGCTGACCAAAGGTCATGTGACAGACTAAGGCGCCACAGACTTTCAGTTCTCTCTGTTAATGAGAGAACCTGTATATGAAAAATCCCTTATGCGAAACTGATTGGCATAAGGGATTTTTTTGTTATTTCTCGAAGTGCTGATAGTCCTTTACACTGCGCCACGCTCCTCCCCAGCGGAAGCCATGAGCGGTGAACAGCCGATAGAGCAGGTCGCCGCACGTGATCTTATGGGCGAACGTAGCCGAGCGGTCGGCATAGCGTGAGGCCGTGGCAGGCTGAATCGTCGTCTTATCTTGATTACGTCGCACGCAGGGGTTGTAGAGTGGGTTGATGTCGACAGCAAGCCCCTCTGCATGTTTCGAGAGCTTGGCAGAACCTTTCACCACGCGGTAGCAGAAGCAGCTGGTGTTATTGGCGCGCATCGACTCCTCGTCGTTGGCATGATAGTCGTCGATGAGACGCATCTGTCCGATGGGGTAACGCTGCTGATAGAGTTCACGAAAGATGGTGACGAGGTCAGCGGCTATCAGCTTGTTGCATACCAGTTCGCCGATATGAATGTAGCCGTCGAAGCCCACGTAGAGTGTGCGGACATAGCGAAGTGACGACCGTGCTATGGTGCAGCCGGTGGGGTAGGAGCGCCCACGCATGCGGGTAAAGACTGCGTCAGGGATCGGCTCCGCCTGAAAACAGCGCGCAAGGCCATAGTGGTTCACTGCCTCGGCACTGACCACGCATCCGGCCTGCCACGACTGTAACTGGCGTAGGTCCTGCTGGAGCGATTGTCCTTGAGCGGTGATATGCGTCAGACCCATCAGGGCGAAGAGAGCAAAGATGATTTTACGTTTCATTTTCTCGTTGCACTGGTGCCCGTGATGTGTCCGTAGCGATCTTTGTATACTGTCTGCTGGTTGCCATGGCTGTCAGTGGTCGTCTCAGTGTTGCCGATGATGTGTCCATAGGCGTTGCGCCGTATCTCCGTGGTCTTGGAGCTCTGGGCGCTCATGCTCAGAGAGAGAAGCATGAAGAACGAAAAAAATACCGTCTTTTTCATACCCGATCTATTTTGTTTATTGTTGGACCGTTTAACAGAATGTCCATTGCAAAGATATAAAATCAAATTGATATTATAGCCATAAAGGAAACGTTTTTCTTTGCGGTTTCATTTGTTTACATTATCTTTGCAAGAAAAAGATACCTCAATGATGAACTCACTTACTGTCATTTTTGTCCTGATGGTTGCTGCTGAACATCTCTACATCATGTTTTTAGAGACCTTTGCAACCACATCGCGCCATACTTCCAAGACGTTCAGCATCGACGTGGAAGAACTGAGCAATCACCATATCTCCACGCTGCTGAAGAATCAAGGTGTCTACAACGGATTGCTGGCCGTTTTACTGACTTATGCCGCCATCAGCCAGAATCTGCTTTGGAGCCGTCTGCTGCTGGGCTATGTCATTCTTGTGGCTCTTTTCGGAGCATGGAGCAGTGACCCGAAGATTCTCTTCAAGCAGGGAGGACTGGCCATCGTGGCCATGGCAGTGAGTTTCATGGGGTGAGACGAATACTATTATCAATCATAGATATGAGCAAGAAAAGAATTGTACTGGTCACCGGAGCTACCAGTGGCATTGGTAGGGGATGCGCCAAGCGCTTTGCCCAAGGAGGATACCGCGTCATCATCACGGGCAGAAACCGCGAGAAGTTGGAAAGTCTGAAAACAAGTCTGGAGGCCGACGGCACCGAAGTGCTGGCCTTAGCCTTTGACGTGTGCGACCGTGAGGCGGCCCGCAAGGCTGTGGAGAGCATCCCTGAGGAGTGGCAAGACATCGACGTACTGATCAACAACGCCGGACTGGCACGCGGACTGGAGCCAGAATACCAAGGCAACTTCGAAGACTGGGATCAGATGATCGACACCAACATCAAGGGACTGCTGACCATGACACGTCTTATCGTACCCGGTATGGTCAGACGTAACAGTGGACACATCATCAACATAGGTAGCATAGCAGGCGATGCCGCTTATGCCGGAGGCAATGTCTACTGTGCTACTAAATCGGCCGTGAAGGCGATTACCGATGGACTGCGCATCGACGTGGCTGACACCCGGCTGCGCGTGACCAATATCAAACCGGGACTTGTGGAGACGAACTTTTCCAATGTGCGCTTCCATGGCGACACCGAGCGTGCCGACAACATCTATCGGGGCATCAAGCCGCTCACCGGCAACGACATTGGCGACGTGGCCTTCTATGCTGCCAGCGCACCCGAACACGTGCAAATCGCTGAAGTGCTCGTTCTGGCCACTCACCAGGCCAACGGAACCGTGATACATCGTGAAAAATAACAAGTGAAAAGCGATGAGAAAGCCTATCATCACTATGCTGGGGACGGGCAGCGCGCTCGTCTCCCGTTGCTTCAATACATGTTTTGTGCTGCAGAGCCTCGACGGCACGCGGCTGTTGGTAGACACCGGCGGTGGCAATGGCATACTTACTCAGCTACGACTGGCTGGCATCGATCGTGGCGACATCAGCCATCTCTTCATCACCCACGCTCATACCGACCATATCCTTGGTGCCATCTGGCTCATACGCATGACGCTGCAGCGTGAGAGGCCGAAGCTGCTCCATATCTACAGCCATCAGCGCGTCATCGGCCTGCTCAATCTTTTCTGTCAGTCGTTGTTGCCCAAGAAGCAGACCGAGAGAATACCCGACCGCATCGTCTTCCACGAGCTTCAGGACGGCGACCGTTTTGAGGTGGGTGATATGCAGTTGCAATGTTTCGACATCTATTCCACCAAGGAAAAGCAGTTTGGCTTCAAAGCTCTTCTTCCCGATGGTCAGAAGATTGTCTGCCTGGGTGATGAGCCCTACAATGAGGCGTGCCGCTCCTATGCTTTGAATGCTGATTGGCTGATGAGTGAGGCTTTCTGTCTCTATGCCGACCGCGAGCGCTTCAAACCTTATGAGAAGCACCACAGTACGGCGCTTGATGCCGCACGCAACGCCCAAGCCCTTGCCACCCGTCATCTCATCCTCTATCACACCGAAGAAGAAACGCTCGACACGCGCAAGGAACTCTACACACGTGAGGCTAAGAGCGTCTACACTGGTCCGGTCTTTGTGCCGGACGACTTGGAGGTGATCGCGCTGGAGTGAGGCTGTCGCATTAATTGATGAGCTTATTGACAGCCGCTTGCGCACGATAGTAGAGCAGGCGCTCGTCCTCATCGCTGACGGGCTTTGTCGTTTTCAATTTGTCCATCAGACGGTTGGCAAAGGCAGAGATGTGCTGCTGATGACGTTGGCGAATGGCGAAATAACATTGCAACTCATAGACAGCTCGTGCGGGCAGTGTGTCCTGCATAAGTACGGCAAGCTCTAAATGATATTTCGCACGATATTCCTCCTTGCGCTGCTTAGAGACAGCCATGCAGTAGAGTGCTATTTTCTCACTCGGGTTATGGATGATTTTGGCCAGCTCGGCATAGAGATAGCTGTCTTGATAGCGGTGAAGCAGCTTCTTGTAGGTAGCTACAGCCTCTTCTTTCTTGCCAAACAGTGCGTGCATCTGCGCAAGATGTCGGAGATTGCCTTTGTAATTGGGAGACTTCTGCAATGCTGTGCGGAAGATGTCGGCGATAGTGTCGATATATTTTGTGTCGCGCTGGGGCAGATTTTTTAGGAGATGATTCACAACCTGCTGACCGAGCGAGGGCACGGGATGTCCTTGCGCAACATAGGGCTGCCAGTCTGCTTCGGTCATCCGGTTGAAGTAAGGCATGAAGTAGACGAGGTTGAAGTTGTCGATATTTTTGTCGAGCGTCAGCGCCGCGTTGACAATAGCCCGGTTGCCCATGAACAGACGGTCGTCAATATGAGGATAAAGTTGGGTGAGCTGATAGAGCAACTTACGGGCCTCCTCAATCCGCTTTTCCTTGACGCGCATCTTAAACAAATCGTTGGTGCACCAAAACATGCAGAGGTTGGTGTGCGGGCCCTGGTGAATGGCATAGATTTGCAGGATGGCGCGGTAAGCCTCTTCGGTGCGTCCCTCTCTTCTGAGTTCAAAAATGTCTCTGACTTCCATAGTTTTCGGTTTTGTGGTTGGTAAGGTTGGTGGAGTGATTAGGTTTTGCCGGACTTATTTCATTGGGACCTTATATTCGTCTTTTGCCCAGATGATGTTGCCGTAGAGATCGTAGTAGTGGTCTTGCGCCATCCATTGTTGGTGTTTAGGTGCCGCGTCGGGGTTGAGGCATCGCGAAGCCCTCTTGATGACGATGCAGCCCTTTTGCACCTCTATGCAGAAGCCTTGCCCTATTTTTTTCGACTTATGCTTGCGGGAGTCATAGCGCCACACCTCCTGCCCGTTATCTAAATAGAAGCTCGACAAGTTGCCACGGTCCACGGCAATGAAAAAGAAATTGCCATCGGGACTGAGCCATGTGGTGATGATGTGGGCATAGCTGTTTCCGGTGAACGATACATCGTGCTGACGGTCGGTGAGGACATCGTATTGATAGAGGCGGTTGGCCATGGTGAAGTAAAGACAATGGCGATAGACGTCAGTGTATTTCGCCACTACGCTGGCTTGTCGCGGCAGATGGGCGACGACAGCCTTCACCCGGTTGGCGACGGGTGTCTGAGCGACGGACAGCAGGGCTAAGAGCAGGCTTGCCGTAAGAGATAACAGTCGATGACTCCTTAATAGCATTAGATGATAAAAGATCCAGGGACGACGAACCGCCCCTGGATAAGCATAGATGAAATATTTCGATTCTGATTAGTAAGCGAAGAGCGGATACTGCTTCATCGTGGTGTTGACTTTCTCGCGTACGCGCTTGATGAACTGGTCATTCTCCGGGTCTTTGAGCACTTCGTCAATGAGGTCAGCGATGAGATGCATCATGTCTTCCTTGGCACCACGTGTGGTCATAGCAGCGGTACCCAAGCGGATGCCGGATGTCTGGAAGGCACTGCGCTCATCGTAAGGCACCTCGTTTTTGTTGACGGTGATGTCAGCAGCCACGAGTGCATTCTCAGCGATTTTTCCAGTGAGATCGGGATATTTCTGACGCAGGTCGAGGAGCATCGAGTGATTGTCGGTACCACCGCTGACAATGCTGAAGCCATGGCCGATGAGGTCTTGAGCCAGCACGGCAGCATTTTTCTTCACCTGAGCAGCATACTCCTTCCACGACGGACGCAGGTTTTCACCGAAGCCTACAGCTTTGGCGGCGATGACGTGCTCCAACGGGCCACCCTGGTTGCCGGGGAAGACAGCGGAGTTGAGCAGCTGACTCATCTTCTTCAGCTCACCCTTCTTATTGCGCTTGCCGAAGGGATTGTCGAAGTCCTTGCCCATGAGGATCACACCACCACGGGGACCACGCAGCGTCTTGTGCGTCGTCGTGGTGACGATATGCGCGTATTTCACCGGGTTGTTGAGCAGTCCGGCTGCGATGAGTCCGGCAGGGTGAGCCATGTCGATCATCAGCAGCGCCCCCACTTCGTCAGCGATCTTGCGCATGCGCTCATAGTCCCACTCACGGCTATAGGCCGAGCCACCGCCGATGATCAGCTTCGGCTTGTATTCCAGTGCGAGCTTCTCCATGTTGTCGTAGTCCACGCGTCCGGTTTCGCGGTTGAGCGTGTAGCCGATGTGGTTGTAGAGGATACCGGAAGTGTTGACACTGCTGCCGTGAGAGAGGTGACCGCCCTGGTCGAGGTCAAGACCCATGAAGGTGTCGCCGGGCTTCAACACAGCGAGCAGCACGGCTTGGTTGGCCTGTGCACCGGAGTGAGGCTGCACGTTGGCAAACTCAGCGCCGAAGAGTTTCTTGACGCGCTCGATGGCGAGGGTCTCTACCTGATCCACCACTTGGCAGCCGCCATAGTAGCGCTTGCCGGGCAGACCCTCAGCATATTTGTTGGTCAGATAACTGCCCATAGCCTGCATCACCTCGTCGCTGACGAAGTTCTCTGATGCGATCAGTTCCATGCCTCTGAGCTGGCGCTGGTGCTCCTGCTCGATGAGGTCGAAAATCTCTTGATCTCTTTCCATAGTGTGAATGTTAATAATATGATTTATACAAGTTCTAATTAGACAAGTTCTACGTTGTTGATGTCCTGCTCTTTGTCGCAATAGTGGCATTTCACGATGCCCTTCTCTTTGTCTATGACGGTGAAGAAGGTTTCCATGGGCTCGTTGTTGGTGATACACTTAGGGTTGTTGCATTTGATGATTCCATGGAGCTCATTGGGTGTGACCACCATTTTCTTTTCCACCACTTCATAGTCCTTGATGATGTTCAGGACCACGTTGGGTGCGATGACCGACAGACGGCTGATCTCCTCGTCTGTGAAATATTTATTGGTGATCTTGATGATGCCTTTTCGCCCGAGCCGTTTCGACGGCAGATTGTAACCGATGAGCGTCGGCACGTCGATGTCGGTGAGATGAAGAAGACGCGCCACCTCATAGGTTTTCTCTGAAGGTATATGATCGATAACAGTGCCGTTCTCGATGGCGGCCACTTGCAATTCTTTCTTTCCCATGATAATGCAATGATGATCTGATAATGATCTGATAATGATCTGATAATAATCTGATAATGAATGCAGTGAGATGCCTTGGTTAAAACTTTGACTCAATGATAGTCTTGTCGTTTTTCACATCGTCGAGTGTGATGCCCAGGCAATAGCAGAAGATAGCCTCACGGGCGTAGAGTCCGTTTTGAGCCTGCTGGATGTAGTAAGCGTGTGGATTGCTGTCGACGTCGTATGCAATCTCGTTGACGCGTGGCAGCGGGTGCATGATCTTCATGTTGGGTTTGGCTTTCGAGAGCATGCTGTTGCGAAGAATATAGACGTTTTTCACGCGCTCATACTCCATCAAGTCGGAGAAGCGCTCTTTCTGTACGCGCGTCATATAGAGAATGTCAGCGTCGGCAATTTCCTCCTCGTTGAAGGCTGTGTGCTCATGAAACTCGATGTTGTGTTCCTTGCAATAGAGCTTATACTCTTGTGGCATGGCCAGCTCCTTCGGTGCAATGAAGTGAAACACAGGGTGGAAATGGCGCATGGCCATGATAAGCGAATGCACGGTGCGGCCGTATTTCAGATCGCCCACAAGATAGATGTTGAGGTTTTCGAGTGCGCCCTGGGTCTTGTAGATAGAGTAGAGGTCGAGCAGACACTGCGAGGGATGCATGTGCGCACCGTCGCCGGCATTGACGATAGGGATAGGAGCCACCTCACTGGCATACTGCGCGGCGCCTTCGATGTAGTGGCGCATGGCAATGATGTCGGCATAGTTGCTCACCATCAGGATGGTGTCTTTGAGGGTTTCGCCTTTTGTGGTACTGGAAGTTTTGGCATCGGAGAAGCCAATGACGCGTGCGCCTAATCGGTTCGCTGCCGTTTGGAAGCTGAGCTGAGTGCGCGTGGATGGCTCAAAAAACAATGTTGCGACGACCTTGCCTTTCAACAACTCACGGTTGGGATGCTTCTCAAATTCCTTGGCCATGGCGAGCAGATACATAATCTTCTCTTTGGAGAGATCTGCAATCGTCACAAAATTATGTTTGTCCATATTATTTTGATTGATGGGTTATTTTCGACTGCTAAGTTACTGATAATTTTCCATATAGTGGTGCTGTTTGAAAGAAAAATTGTATTTTTGCAAAAGAAATAATAAATATTCTGATGAGAAGGACTTTTATAAAAACGTTGTGGATATGTCTCATGTCATTGATTGGCATTGGGTTCCTCCTCTTTTTCCTGATTTGGTTTGGGGTGATCGGCTATTCACCGGACATTGAAAACCTTCAGAACCCGATCAACAAATCGGCTTCACAAATCTATTCGGCCGACGGAAAGATCATCGGCACATACAATGCTGACAAGGCCAACCGCATACCCGTACCTTACTCCAAGCTTTCGCCCTATTTGGTAAAGGCGCTGGTGGCTACGGAGGATGAGCGATTCTATGAGCATTCGGGCATCGACTTCATCGCTCTCGGACGAGCTATCGTCAAGCGTGGACTGATGGGGCAGACAAGTGCCGGTGGCGGTAGTACGATCACACAGCAGCTTGCCAAGCAGCTCTATTCCGATCCTGCTCAGTCCACTACCCAGCGACTGTTACAGAAACCTATCGAGTGGGTCACGGCTATCAAGCTTGAGCGCAACTTCACCAAGGAAGAGATCATCTCGCTCTATCTCAACTATTTCGATTTCCTCCATGGCGCTGTGGGCATCAAGACGGCAGCCAACACCTATTTTAATAAAGAGCCCAAGGATCTTACCCTCGACGAGGCAGCGCTGCTCATCGGTTTGTGCAAGAATCCCTCGCTGTTCAATCCCGTTCGCTATCCCGAGCGCTGTAAGCAACGCCGCAATGTGGTGTTGGGACAGATGTTCAAAGCCGGGTATCTGTCCAGGGCTGAGTATGAGGAAAATGCGGCTCAGCCCATCGTGCTCCGCTTCCATCGTGCTGACCATAAGGATGGTACCGCCGTCTATTTCCGTGAATTCCTCAGACAATATATGATGATGGATGCACCGAAGAAAGCTGACTATCCATCTTGGAACAAGCGGCAGTATGTCATTGACTCCATCGCATTTGCCATGGATCCACTATGTGGCTGGTGCAAAAAACATACTAAGAAAGACGGCTCTTTCTACAATGTCTATACCGATGGTTTGAAGATTTTCACTACCATTGACTCGCATATGCAGCGCTATGCCGAGGAGAGCGTCTATGGCCATGTGGCACAGTTCCTGCAACCTGCCTTCAATGCTGAGAACCGCAAGAAGCCCAATGCGCCTTTTACGAGCGAGCTGACTCCTGAACAAGTGCGGCAAATCATCGGGCGATCGATTCGGCAGAGTGAGCGCTACCGCAATATGCGGGAGGCGGGAGCTTCGCCCGAGGAGATAGACAAGGCTTTCCATACGCCTACCGACATGTCGGTGTTTACCTATCATGGCGACATCGACACGGTGATGACGCCCTTGGACTCCATCCGATATTATAAGTCGTTCCTCCGTGCAGGATTCATGAGCATGGATCCCCATACGGGGCAGGTCAAAGCCTACGTCGGCGGCATCGACTTTGAGCATTTCCAATATGATATGGTCATGGGCGGACGTCGTCAGGTGGGTTCCACCATCAAACCTTTCCTCTATTCACTGGCCATGGAGAATGGCTTCTCGCCTTGTGATCTCGCTCCCAACGTGCAGCGCACTTATATGGTAGCCGGACAGCCGTGGACACCACGCAATGCCAACCATAACCGCTATGGTCAGATGGTGACGCTCAAATGGGGTCTTGCGCAGTCCAACAACTGGATTTCGGCTTATCTGATGAGTAAGCTCAATCCCAATCAATTTGTCTCCATCTTGCATAAGTTTGGCATCAACAATCCCGATATCTATCCTTCCATGTCGCTCTGTCTTGGTCCGTGTGAGGTGTCGGTGGGTGAAATGGTGAGTGCCTACACCACTTTCGCCAACAATGGTATCAGAGTGGCTCCGCTCTTTGTCACCCGCATCGAGGACAACGAGGGCAATGTGGTGGCTGAGTTCCATCCTCGGATGAATGAGGTGATCAGTTCGGAAAGCGCCAACAAGATGCTCGTGGAGCTGATGGCTGTTGTTGACGAGGGTACGGCAGGAAGACTGCGGTATAAATACAATATCCCCGGAGAGATCGGTGGTAAGACAGGTACCACCAACCGCAACTCCGATGCCTGGTTCATGGGCTTCACGCCTCAGCTTGTCAGCGGAGTGTGGGTTGGCGGTGAGGACCGCGACATCCACTTCGACTCCATGCGCATGGGTCAGGGTGCAACGATGGCTTTGCCTATTTGGGCTTATTTCATGAAGAAAGTTTATCGCGATCCCTCATTGCCTTATAAGCCCACGGCAACGTTTGAGATTCCCGAAGGCTTCAATCCTTGCGACAAAGATGACGACGGCGGACTCGGCATAGAGGAAGTCTACGAATAATAATAAAAGGGGGTGCCCATCTCGGGCATCCCCTTATTTTATAACATTTCTCAATAATTTCGTAACAACTCATCGCTCAATCTTTCGTAACTTTGCACTCGTAAACAAGAGCTTGGCAGAATACCATGCTCATCAACAGAGGAATAACAATTAAAAATACAAACGACCATGAAAAAGACATTTAATGTATCCGGTATGAAGTGCAGCCACTGCGCTGCCAACGTTGAAAACGCATTGAAGGCTGTGAATGGTGTAGCCAGCGCTGAGGCCAATCTTAATGACAAGACGGTTACCGTAGAATTTGATGAGCAGCAGACCAGCGAAGCTGCTCTCAAGGCTGCCGTGGACGCTGCCGGCCGCTATGAGCTGACCGACTAATTAATAAGGAGAATCTCATTTATGAAGAAAACAATCCCCGTCATCGGCATGGCCTGCGCCAGTTGCTCCGCCAATATCGAGCGCAAACTCAATAGTCTTGATGGCATTCAGCAGGCTTCGGTCTCTCTTCCGGGCAGAAGTGCGCTTATCGACTACGACCCCGCCAAGATCTCTCTTGAGGATATGAAGCGGGCTGTCAACGGCATCGGCTATGACCTTGTCATTGAGGCTGACCGCAGTGCGGTGGAGATAGAGCGGAGAGCCTACACGTTGTTGAAGCGCAAGACGGTCTTGAGTTGGCTTTTCGCTGCATTGTGTATGTCGCTTTCCATGCACTGGCTGCGCATTGGCGACGCCTCGCTGACCAATCAAGTGGAGTTGCTCTTGGCTTTAGCCAATATCGTCGTCTGCGGTTGGACCTTCTACCGCACAGCCTGGCGTCAGCTGCTCCATGCCACTGCCAACATGGACACGCTGGTGTGTCTCTCCACTGCCATCACCTTCCTCTTCTCTGTCTTCAACACATTTTGGGGCGAGCAGACGTGGGGCAGCAAGGGCATCGGGTGGCATACCTATTTCGACGCTTCGATCATGATCATCACCTTTGTGCTCACCGGCCGTCTCTTGGAGGAGAAAGCCAAGGACGGCACCGTCTCCAGCATCCGGCAGCTCATGGGCATGGCTCCCAAGACGGCTCACATTGTCGAGGACGGGCAGGTGAGAGAGGTGCCTGTGTCGACGATAGAGAAAGGCGATGTCCTCGAGGTGCGCCCCGGCGAGAAGGTGCCTGTCGATGGTGAGGTGATCAGTGCCGAGAGCTTTATGACTGCCGACGCTGCTTATGTCGATGAGAGCATGATCACCGGTGAGCCAACACCAGCCGAGAAGAAGAAGGGCAGCAAGGTGCTGGCCGGTACCATTCCCAGCCAGGGTAAGTTTCGTATGCGGGCCCGTGAGGTAGGGGAGAACACGGCGCTGGCTCATATCATTCAGATGGTGCAGCAGGCTCAGGCTTCCAAGGCTCCTGTTCAGCGCATTGTCGACAAGGCTGCTTTGGTCTTCGTACCAGTGGTGGGCGGCATCTCTGTGCTCACCTTTGTTTTGTGGTTGCTTATTGGTGGCAGTGCGATGATGCCGCAAGCCATCCTCTCTGCCGTGGCTGTGCTCGTCGTGGCCTGCCCGTGTGCGATGGGCTTGGCAACACCTACGGCATTGATGGTGGGTATTGGCAGCGCGGCACAGGATAAGGTGCTCATCAAGGATGCCACAGCTCTGGAGCGTCTGCGCAAAGTAGACGCATTGGTCACTGACAAGACCGGCACACTGACGATTCCCAATCAGAATGTCGACTTCACCAAATCCGACGATCTGCCTTTGGAAGAGCGCGAGCAGCTCAAGCCACACACTGCTGAGGCCATGAAGCAACTCAGGGAGTGGGGTATCGAAGTGTGGATGATGAGTGGCGACAAAGATGAGGCTGCCCGTTATTGGGCTCAGAAGGCTGGCATCAGCCACTATAAGAGTAAGGTGCTGCCAACGGACAAAGAGGAGATGGTGCGCAAACTGCAAAGTGAGGGTAAGACGGTGGCCATGATTGGCGACGGCATCAACGACACTCAGGCTTTGGCACTCGCTGACGTGAGCATCGCCATTGGCCGTGGCACTGATGTGGCCATGGATGTGGCGCAGGTGACGCTCATGGGTGACGATCTCCGTGCCATTCCCAACACCATCATACTCAGCCGCAAGACCGTGAAGATGATTTGGGAAAACCTTTTTTGGGCATTCATCTATAACATTGTCTGCATTCCGTTGGCAGCCGGAGCCCTGCGCTTGTTTGGCATTGATTTCCAGATCACGCCGATGTGGGCTTCCGCTCTCATGGCTTTCTCGAGTGTCAGCGTGGTACTCAACAGCCTGCGACTGAAATTTGTTATTAGATAAAACGAAAGAAATATGATTAATGTTTTCAAACCACCGGGATAGAATGCGTTTTCAAACCGTTGGGCTGAGATATGTTTATTGCTGCTTGTCGACAGCGGCAGCCTTCTTCAGCGCATTGTATTTCTGTAGATGCTGTTGTGCTTTCTCTGCTGCTGCAATGGCATTGGGGTTGGTGGGTGCTTCCTCGGGAGTGATGCGCATGGTGCCGGCCGCATGGATGAGGTCCTTCACCACCTCGCCGCCGACGATGAGTCCGGCCGCTGCGGGGACAAAGGCGTCGCTCGCGGGAATGTCGCGGCGCTCGGTGCATTTGCGCATGTCCTTGTTGGGGCAGATGCAGTGGAAGCGGCAGGAGATAGTGTCGTCATCGATCTGCTTGAGCGGCTCCTCGTCGCTATAGACTACCTTGAGGTGAGGGATATGCAATCGGCGTAGTTTCTTGCGGATGACCTTTGCCAACGGGTCCATCTTGGTCTTGTTGATGTCGGCCACGCGGAAAGCGGTGGCATCGAGCTTGTTGGCAGCCCCCATGCACGAGATGATGGGGATGTGGAGGGCATAGCAGCGCTTGATGAGTTCGAGCTTGGCAGTCACAGTGTCTACGCAGTCCACGACATAGTCGTACTGGCTGAGGTCGATCTCGTCGGCGTTGGAGGGCATGTAAAACATCTGATGCTTATGCACGATGCACCGGCGGTTGATGTCATGGATGCGTGCCTCGGCCACGTCGACCTTATGCTGTCCGACGGTGGAGATGAGCGCATAGATTTGCCGGTTGACATTGGTGAGGCAGACGCGGTCGTCGTCGAAGAGATCTATCTCGCCGACTCCGCTGCGCGCCAATACTTCCACCACATATCCACCGACGCCGCCAATGCCGAAAACGGCTACACGTGAGCCGCTGAGCGTGTCGATGGCGGGCTTGCCAAGAAGCAACTGTGTGCGGGAAAACTGATTTTGCATCTCTTTGTATTCCTTCTAATACCTATTATATATATAATAGTGTGTTCGGGCTGCAAAGGTACAAAAAAATCGTGAAACGACCAAGCGGCCGTTACGTTCTTGGCTGTTGCCGGAAATACGCCTTGATGTCATTGTCAATATCCACGAGGCTGCGTTTACCGGTGACATAGGGCTTGACGAGCATGGTCAGCACATAGGTGACGCATCCTGTCAGAGCCGCGGCTGCAAAGTTGAGGATCTCACTGTGGATGAGTCCCTCGCTGAGAAAGGCCACCATCACGATGATGGGCACGATGGCCAGCAGCCAGTCGCCGGCGGTGTTCATCTTCAGGGCGTTTTCTCTTTCCTGGCGCAAATGCTGCGGTGCACAGGCGATGAGCTCACTTTTGTGCTCAGCCCAGTATGTCTCAAAGTTGTCGTTGTTGATTTTAGCTTCCATGGAGTTGATGATTATTGCCTGCAAAAGTACATGAAATCTTTGAGAGTAGCAATAGTTTTGCCGTATCTCTTATCTTTTTCGCAAAATCCGTGATTGAAATTTTGAGATATAGTAATTTTTATGTAAGTTTGCATAAGTAAAAAATGAGCAAAACAACGATACTATGAATATATGTGTTTTTTGCGGTGCCCGTCCTAACTTCATGAAGGTGGCGCCGGTGATTCGTCAGATTGAGAACCTGCGCCGTGAAGGCAAGCCGGTGGAGAGCCAGATTGTCTATGCCGGCATTGCCAATGACCCGACGCTGGAGGACAGTCTTTTCAGCGATTTGGGCATCAGACGGCCCGATGTCTTCTTAGGTGTGGATTGTGTCAATCTCAATGAGCTCACAGGGCAGGTGATGTCAAAGTTCGAAGTCTGTCTCCAGGATCATCCAACGGATGTGGTCGTGGTTGTCGATGATCTCGCCTCGACGATGGCAGCGTCTATCGTCACGAAGAAGCAGGGCATCAAGTTGGCGCACATCGCTGCCGGTACGCGCAGCTTCGACATCAGCATGCCCAAGGAGATCAACCGACTCGTCATCGACGGACTGAGCGACATCCTCTTCACCGCCGGCATCAGCAACAACTCGATAGCAAACCGCGAGGGGGCGGAGCTCTCAAAAGTGTATATGGTGGGCAACATCCTCATGGACAACCTGCGCTATTGCCACACACGCATCGAGCAGGCTACGCTGCCCGACGAGGTGGCTCGTGTGATCACGGCAGAGGATGGCAGGCTGAAGCCTTATCTGGTCTTCACGATCAACCGCAAGGCGCTGCTGGCTGACAAGGACAATCTGAAAAATATGATCATGGCACTGGTCCGAGCAGCCGGTGACACGACGATCATCGCCCCGCTGAGAGGACTGGCCGTGGAGACGATCATGGGGCTGGGACTGAGAGAGCAGCTCAATCTGAAAAACTTCCATATCGTCACCCCGTTGGGCTATCTGGCTTTCGCACGTCTGACGCGTCATGCCAGCGGTATCATCACAGACAGCGGCAATGTGGCTGAGGAGGCTACCTTCAACCAGGTGCCGTGCATCACGCTCAACAGCTATACCGAGCATATCGAGACGGTGAAGATCGGCACCAATGTGCTGGTCGGCGAAGATGCTGAGAAGCTCGAAGAGGCTGTCGGCAAGATGGCCGCCGGACAGTGGAAGCAATCCGGCATCCCCGACAGATGGGACGGACGCACGGCGGAGCGCATCGTGGAGGTGCTGATGAATGAGTAAAATGCCCTGCGGGTGATAAATCCTCATGTGAAAAGCTATCCATGGATAATGTAGACGAAACATTTAATGTTGAAAACGATGTAACCGCGTAACTCAAGTCTGGTTTGAGTTACGCGGTTATATTTTTTTTCGCTGATCAACAAATGCGAAACGACTATTTTACTGTATCGAATTCGGCATATTTAGAGAAACGTCCCTTCACCAACTCAAACTTGCCGACAATTAGAAGTTTACTAAGAATCTTACTTTGTTGATAGTTGTGAACGTCTATCAGCCTTTAAACGACATTTTTTCCACCTTACTAACCGAGATGTTTTGCTAACTTTGCAACAAGAATTCCTTTAGCAAAAGAGATTAATCAAAACCAAAAACTAAATATGCAACAATTCAAGCTGATCTTATCGCTGCTGGCGATGCCATTGTTCATGATGGCGCAAGCCCCGTCGAAGACATGGAATCCCAATCTCTCCGGAGGACGTTATCAAAATCCGATTATCAATGCCGACTATAGTGATCCAGACGTGTGCCGCCATGGCGATGATTACTATATGACATCATCATCGTTTGCTTGCTTCCCGGGCCTTCAGATACTCCATTCTACCGATTTGGTCAACTGGACTATCGTTGGTGCGGCATTGAAAGACCATTACCCTGTGCTGCCACAATATCGGGGGACAGATCTTGATTATCGCAACAAGATACAGCATGGCAATTACATGTGGGCACCGTCGATACGTTACCACGATGGTTGGTATTATATCTATTGGGGTGATCCTGACCAAGGTATATTCATGGTTAAAACCCAGGATCCGCGTGGCGAATGGTCTGAGCCGGTGCTTGTCAAGGAAGGCAAGGGACTGATCGACTGCTGTCCACTTTGGGACGACGACGGACGTGCTTATCTCTCTCATGGTTGCGCCGGTTCACGGGCAGGAGTGAAGAGCGTGCTTTTCGTTGCACCTTTGTCGGCAGACGGCACACATGTGACAGGGCCGTCGCGCATTGTCTACGATGGACATGAGAACCAACCGACGATAGAGGGTACAAAGTTTTACAAGCATGGTGGCTATTACTACATTTTCTCTCCGGCCGGTGGTGTGAAATACGGTTGGCAGGTGGAACTCAGAAGCAAGTCGCCCTACGGATCCTACGAGGAGCGTGTCACGCTGGCGCAAGGCAAGAGCAAGGTCAACGGTCCACATCAGGGAGCGTGGGTAGATACTCCATGTGGTGAGGACTGGTTTATCCATTTCCAAGACAAGCATGCTTATGGACGTGTCGTGCACCTGCAGCCCGCTCAATGGAAGGGCGGCTGGCTCGTCATCGGTGACGACAAGGACGGAGACGGCTGTGGTGATGCAGTAGCAACATGGAGGAAGCCCAAAGTCTCTGCACTTTCTAAAGATATAGTCTTACAACCGGCAGAGGATGATGAGTTTGACAGTAACGAGTTGGGATTGCAATGGCAGTTTGAGGGACCATGGAGCCACTATTGGTATTATTGCGATGCCCGCAACTCGCGTTTGCGCCTCTATGGCCCGCAGCAGCCAGAAGACTTCCACAATATCAGCGATCTGCAAAATATGCTGCTGCAAAAGTTGCCGGCAGAGAACTTCACCGTAGTGGCCCGCATGAGGTTCATACCCAATCCTGATTTCAAGCCCAAAAGAGAAGAGGGAGGCTTCGTCATCATGGGGCAGGACTATGCGGCAATAAAACTTGTGAGCACCCCGGAAGGATGTGTCCTCCGTTACGTAGTCTGCAAAGGCGCACAGAAAGGCAAAGCAGAAGAGACGATTGAAGAGAAGCCTGTCGCTTTGGTACCTATGCCGCGACCCTACACTCAGAAATATGCTGTCGATGACAAACCGCAGCCACGGTCTGCTACACCTTATATATATGTACGCGCAAAAGTATGGAGCACCGGAGTCGGCAATGGCATCAAGGCACATGCTCAGTTCGCCTACAGCACAGACGGAAAGAAGTACACTGAACTTGGTCAGTCCTTTGACATCGTAGAGGGAAAGTGGATTGGAGCGAAGACTGGCTTTTACTGTATACGTCCGGGAAAGAAAAACGACGCACCGTTTCTCGACATCGATTGGATAAGATTCACCAAATAATCTGCTGCACCGGAAAGAACATGCCTCACCATCAAATTGTCCTTTTCGGTGCCTAAAAATCCTATTCTTACGACTATTCCACCAAAAAATCCACTCTCGGACAATCTTTACTCCCTAATTTTGCAGGCAGAATACAAAAACCTAAATATATATGATACAGTTTAGACATTCGATTTCAATCAAGTCAATCCTTACATCCTTAGCGGCATGTCTGTTTGTCGCTGGTTGCAGTGACGACGGGTTGCCTACTTCGGCCCCAATCGTCCTACAATCCCAAAGTTCTGTCATGATGTCACTGACGCGCGCCACTGTTGACTCTTTCGCTCAGGCTGGTATCGGTGAAGTTCGATTCTTTGCTTACATTCGTCAAAACAAGCGTGACTCACTCGTCAAGGATACCACCGTCAATCTTGGTGACGGACAATTTGCCATAGGGCTGCCCCTTGGCGAGAACATCCGTGCGTTTATCGTTGCCAACGCCACGGGGGTGGAGGGCACAGAGAAATTCGATTCGGTGTCGTTGACACTTGATCCCTCGCATGAAGCAAATATATGGCTTTCCAACGTTGCCTCGTTCACAACCGACAAGACTGTCAGCCGTGTGGCGTTCTCGCTGCGACGTGTTGTCAGCCGTGCCACATTCCAGCCCGAGGAAGACGCTCAGACGCTGGCTTCGCTCGATAAGTTTGACAACATAGGCATTACATTCGCCAACATCGCCACGCGCTATCGCATCAGTGGCGACTCTGCCGTGGCCGTGTCGTCTGCAGCAATGAAAGTTGATGCTTCCAACGGTTACAGTGCCACGATCAACTCTTTCCCCACTCGCAAAGGTCAAGATCCTTCTGCACAGCTCCTGCTTACATTCTATCATGGTACGACTGTAGTCAACAACTCTGTGGCATCTATCGATGGCGGTTTTCACTATACGGGGTCTCACCATTATATGATCACTGTGCCACTCACCGACAATGCCTTTCTTGAAACGCCATGGACACGTGCCGCCAAGACAACTCTTCCATTTCAAATCCATGATATAACCTTCTAAATAAAAGAGTAATTATGAAAAGCCACATATTAGTATTACTCTCTTCTTTGTTCTTTTGTGGAGCAGTCTTTTCCGGCTGCTCCAGTGACGAAACCTACGACACAGAAGTGACACGGAAGATCAGCCTTACCATGGACGGACAACCTTGGAGCATCTATTATGGTACCTCCAATCGTCCGCTCTTTATCTACGCTGCTGACGGAAAGTACGTCGCCAATTATTCCACCAGCTATAACTTCTCTCTCGGTAGCGGCAGTTATAAAGTCTTCGCTACGGACCAGAGTGATCTCGTCGACATTCCGAATCCATTGGACGATATGGTTATTGCCCAGGACACGCTGATGAAGCAAACGTTCGGAATCTCCACACCTGTCAATTACAGCGTGGGGCAGGATATGAGCATAGACATGTTTACACGCACCGGTGTATTGCGCCTGCACTCCACGGACGAGAAAGCCGACAAGAGCTATTCTGTCGTGAAGGCAACCATAAAGACGCCAGTCACCGGCTATCAGATTGGAAGCGCGTCGTATGTTGTCAATGATGATGCTCCGCTGATGCTTACCCATAGTCGTTCGACAAGCAGTGGCGGTATCAACTACAACGATGATATGGTGCTCTTAGGCACACAGCCCGACGGCCGAAGAGTCAACGTTCACCTTGACTATCTTGACGGTAAGGGCAATGTTGTCAGATCCAAAGACTTTGCAGACGGCTTCGAGATTGTGCCCAACGACACTACCATAGTCTCTTTCGCACTGAACAATGCTGAGGAGCCCGTGATTATCGACTATACTGTAGCACTCGCATCTGACGAATGGACAGAAGACAAGGTTACGCCCGGTGCACCACTTGTCGTTCCTGACGGCTATACCTACGTGAGCCCTGATGAGGATATCTCCGCTATCGTTGCAGCTCAGCTTGCCGACGACAACATCACGGCCATCAAGCTGTATCTCAAAGCTGGAGAGACTTATACGCTCGGTGCCAATGATCTCGCCTCACTCACCAAGCCAATAAGCATTGTCGGACAAACTCCTGCACGCAACCATGCGAAGGCTACGCTCTCACATGGAGCCGTCACACCCAACGGCAACATCGAGCAGATAAGCTTCAAAAACATTAATTTCGCATCGCCGAGCCGCTTCTTCAATGTGCGTAACCAAAACTTCAACATCGGCACACTCAGCTTTGACAACTGCAATTGGAAAGACTGGAGCGGAGTGATTTGGTATCAAAATACCTCATCTGCTACATTGACACAGCACGTCGGTACCTTCAGTCTTGTTTCGTGTCATCTGAATAACTGGACTTTTAACCGCAACCCGCTGCTCGGACTGCCTACACGCAACCCTGCTAAAGTTGACAAACTTGTCCTGCACAACAATATTGTAGAAGGCAACAACGTCACCGCCGGAGCCATTTACTCCAATTATGGCAACACGACGATAGATTCACAAGGCAACAACTTCTAATTCAACAACTCACAGCATTATGAACTCACAAACTCATAAACTAAGACATATAGCGGTAGCCTTGCTGGCTACAGCCTCCATGCAGGTGATGGCTCAGGGCACTATCGTCAAAGGCAATGTCACCGACGGCACAGAGCCTATCATCGGTGCCACGGTCAAAGTCAACGGATCTACGGTGGCTACCATCACCGACCTTGACGGTAACTTTGTACTGAAGGGTGTTGACCCAAGTAAAGACGAGATCGTCATCTCATACGTAGGCTTCAGGGAATACAAACAAAAACTCAACGGCAACACCACACTCAATGTGGTGATGAAGGAGGATGTCGGCAATCTCAATGATGTCGTGGTCATTGGCTACGGCACATCGAAGCGCGGCAATCTTACGGGTTCCATGGCTTCGGTGTCAGGCGAGACGTTGGCAAAAGTCCCGGTTTCCAATGTTGCTGAGGCCATGCAGGGCAAGCTTCCCGGTGTGCAGATTACCACATCCGACGGTAGTCCCGACGCAGAGGTGAAAATCCTCGTCCGTGGTGGTGGCTCGCTCACACAGGACAATTCACCGCTCATCATCTATGACGGAATGGAAGTATCCTCGCTCAACGATATACCGCCATCGGATATTGAGAGTATTGATGTGCTGAAGGATGCGGCCTCGACCGCTATCTACGGCGCGCGTGGAGCCAATGGTGTGATACTCATCACCAGCAAGAATCCCAGTAAGCGGCGCACCAGCGTGAGTGTCAACAGCTATTTACAGACACGTAGTCTGGCCAATCATCTTGACGTGCTCGATCCTTACATGTATGTCCGTATGCAATATGAGAACTTACGACAGAAGAGCAGCAATCCAACAGCTTTCTTCAATAAGTTCGGACACGGTTATGAGCAATACATCTATCAGGGCTATGAGGGCACCGACTGGCAGGACGAGGTGTTTGGCACCCACCCTTTGACATGGTATCTCGACGGTTCCGTGACGGGAACCGTGAACAAACTGAAATACAAGGTGACGTGGGTGCATCAGAATGCGCCTTCCGTGATGCGCGACAATGGACTGACACAAAACAACGTCAATGCCCAACTGGGTTGGCAAGTCACAAAGTTCCTTTCTGTGGACTATCGTGGACGCTATCTCAACAAGAATGTCGACGGATCAGGAACAGAGGGCGTGAGTCTGCTCACGGCACTCCGTCAGGCGCCTACGGAGGGACTTGATGACTTCATGACCATACCTGCGGATAATGACTACTTCGACCCCAGCACACTTGAAGAGGTGACGCGCTTCAACCCCATCGAGGAGTCAAAAGCCAACTATCGCCGTCGTATGACCAGCACACTGTCTAATCAGCTTGCCCTCAACTGGACCATCTTGAAAGGTCTGACCCTGCACAATGAGCTCAGCTATATCCACACCAAGACACAAGACCGGCGCTACTGGGGTATGGGTACGAGTAACGCACGCAACAATGGCAACCAGCCTTATATGTCATGGGCGAATGGCAAGAGCTCGCGCTGGCAGATGACCAACACGCTCAACTACCATCTCGATCTGAAGGAACAAACCCATGTGTTTGACTTCCTTCTCGGTGAGGAGATGAAGAGTCAGTCGTCGGAGAGCTATACCGACACCTACCGCTATTTCCCAACAGACATGGAGGCTAAGGCTGCTTTCAAGAATGTAGGAGCGGGTACACATTATACATATACCTATTCAAAGCCGTCCGACACCCGCATCAGTTCATTCTTCGGTCGTGTCAACTATAGCTTCAAGGACCGTTATCTGGCTACTGTCACGTTGCGTGCCGACGGCAGCTCTAAGTTCTCGTCTGACAACCGCTGGGGCTTCTTCCCTGCAGCAGCTCTTGCCTGGCGCGTCAGCAACGAGAAATTCCTTGCAGACTCCAAGGTTGTTTCCAACCTTAAGTTGCGTCTCTCTTACGGAACATCGGGTAATGACCGCATTGATGCCGACCTCTTCCGCAACCTCTATGGTATCAGCCAAACACGTCCGGCAGGGTGGAACTACACCGACAACAGTTGGTACTACCGTCTATACAACACTTTCTATCCCGTCAACAAGGATGTGAAATGGGAAACGACGATAACTCGCAACTTAGGTATTGACTTCGGATTCTTACGGGAGCGTATCAGTGGAAGCATCGACATCTATAAGAATACGGTGAAAGATCTGCTTGTGGCAAGCGATATCCCCGGCTACTCAGGCTTCACAAAGATGATGACCAACGTGGGACAGACCTCCAACAAGGGTATTGAGCTCAACGTGCAGGGATGGATAGTCAACAATCCCACGTGGAGTCTCAACGCTACGCTCAATATCGGTCACAACGTCAACAAGATCGACAAGCTTGCCAGCGGTGAGACAGAGTGGATACTCTCCTCGGGCTGGGCTGGCAACAGTCTTCTCAATACCGATGACTACCGTGCTTACGTGGGCGGAACTATAGGCCGCATCTATGGTTATGTCAATGATGGCTTCTACACTGTCGATGACTTTGATCACTTCGATGCCACCGCTCGCACGTGGACGCTTAAGAAAGGTGTTGTGGACTGCTCCATCCTTTCCGGAACGCCACGCCCGGGTAATGCTAAGTTTAAGAAGCTCGCCGACGATGGTACCGACGTGCTCACCTCCGACGACCGCACCATCATTGGCAACACCACTCCTAAGGCGAGCGGCGGTTTCGGAATGAATGCTACATGGAAGAACTTCGATGCCAGCTTCTTCTGCAACTTCATGGTAGGTTTTGATGTCTACAATGCCAATAAGATCACGATGGTCACTTGGTGGAACAATAGCTACAACAATCTTGCCGGTGTGATGAAAGGCGCATGGATGAACTTCGATGACATGGGCAACGAAATTCGCTATCAGCCTGAGATACTTGCCAAATACAACGAGAATGCCACTATGTGGAATCCTACTTCCATTGGTGCGCCCATCGCTATGAGCTATGGCATCGAGGATGGTTCTTTCCTCCGTCTGCAAACGGTGACACTGGGCTACAGCCTGCCTTTAAGTACGATCAAGAATCTGCACATGACCAAGTGCCGCTTCTACTTCACGGGCTACAACCTCTTCACCCTCACCGGCTATAGCGGTTACGATCCTGAGGTAGACATCGCCACGGGTCTCACGCCGAACATCGACTATAACCGCTACCCACGCAGCCGATCCTATACCATTGGCGTGCAGCTGCAGTTTTAAAGTAACATAAAATACTCCGGCAACACCGAAGCTAACTAAAAAGCAACAACAATGAAAACCAATATAAAAAGCAAGGCAAAGGCACTGTTCTTCATGCCGCTCTACCTTTTTCCTTTTTTGTTTCTGAGCTCCTGCAACGACTTCCTGGAGACAGAGCCGGGAACGGGCTATACGGTGGAAGAGGTGTTTTCTACCAATGGCAGTGCGAAGATGCTGCTCAAGCAGATCTATTCTCAGCTTACCACTGACGGTCTCTATGGCAGTACGCTTGTTTATGGTCTCAACACCAACACCGATGTGGAGATGACAAGCTACACGTCAGAGATTGCTGACTCACGTGGCTCTGACGTGGGTTGTTTCGACGCGAAGCCCACGTGGACTACGCTCAACAACCTGTGGAACAACCTCTACAGCGCCATCAACAACAGCAACGACTTCATTCAAAACTTGGAGACTTCCTCCCTCTACAATGCCGCCGATGCAGACTCTCTTGCTGAGGCAAGGCAGATGGACGGAGAGGCTAAGTGCCTGCGAGCCATGCTTTACCTCGATCTTATACGTACTTGGGGTGACGTGGTCTTCACCACAAAGGCTTCTACTGCTCTGGACGACTTCTTCAATACCGGCACCACCGACCGCAACAAGATTCTTACTTACCTCATCGATGAGTTGAAAGAGGTGGAGCCCAACATGAAGTGGGCTTCCGACATTCCAGAGGGAGTGGAGCGCTGTTCACGCGAATTCTGCCAGGCACTCATCGGACAACTTGCTCTCTACCGTGGCGGCTATGCCCTCTATCCGTCAGCAACCTCCACGACGGGTGAGATGAAGCGTCAGGACGACTACCTCACTTTCTACAACACAGCGGTGGAATACTTGGGTAAACTGGTGAACAGCGGGAAGCACAGTCTTCGCGACAGTTACGCCAAGGTATGGAACGACGTGTGCAACAAGCGCGTGGTCAATGATGATGACCCCATCTTTGAGATTCCTATGGTGCGCAACGTGACAAGCCGCATTGGCTACAACGACGGTGTTACCATCGCCTCAGGCTCACACGAGTATGGCAGTGCACGCAACTATTGCAATTTCAGTGGCATTTATCCCTTCACCTTCAATAAGCGTGACCTTCGCCGCGACGAGACTGTGACATTCTATGCCTACGACGCCCAACTCGATCAGACTGTCAATCGCGCTATTGGCTTTACCGGATATGGAGCCGCCAAGTGGTCTAAGCTGAAGATGGAGAATCCTTTGGGCAGCAACAGTGGCACGAATACCGGCATCGATAACATCAAGATGCGCTATGCCGATGTGCTGCTGATGTATGCTGAGGCGCTCAATGAGGTCAACAATGGCCCAACAGCTGAGGCTAAGGAAGCCCTGAAGCAGGTGCGCCACCGCGCTTTTGCCATCGAGAATCAGGCTGAAATGGTCGATGCCTATGTGGATGCGTTGAACACCAAGGACAACTTCTTCCAAGCCATCATGGATGAGCGCAAGTGGGAATTTGGCGGTGAAGGAGTGCGAAAGTACGACTTGGCACGCTGGAACAAATATGGTGAAGTGATCAGCCGTCTCTACCAGATTGAGAAGAACTGGGGACTGGCTGCCAACGGACAGTATGTGGCTGGCCTCGACTCAGTGCCCTCCAACATCTACTATCATCTTGTTGACAATGCCGAGACAGGACACAAAGTGCTTGAGTTCCGTGGCATCAACGAGTATGGCGATGGCGTCAACCAGCCACGAGGATGGAGCACCCAGGCTTTTGCCTCTACATGGTATGCCCTCAACAGCGAGACACAGGCATACGACTTCATCGATGCCATCTACTATAGCTTCCGTGGATACATAGGTAAGAGCAACGAGCATCCAACAGCTCCGCTGCGCTATCTCATGCCTTATCCCAGCAAGGTCATCACCGACCACCGCGGCAACATTCAACAGCAATATGGTTACTAATGTTCTGTATGCTTCGCTTTGCCGAAGCCAAAAAGCAACAACAATGAAAAAAAACATATTCCTTCTTCTGTCCGTACTGTTTTTCAGCGGAGTGCTTTTCACAGCATGCTCCGATGATGAGTACACGTCGCGTGGTGATCTTTTCCAGCCGCGCTTCATCAACGATCCCGTCTGCACCGTCGACAGCAACAATGCTGCCATCGCGTGGTATGACGTGACAGCTGCGAAGGACTATACCGTACAGGTGTTTACGGACAATTACTATCAGAATCTTTTCCGTGAATACACCACAGAGAATCCTTATATCGATATTCAGGATGTGCCTTTCTCTACTGCCTTCTATGTACGCGTGCGCAGCAATGCTCAGGACAGTGTACACAACAGCCAGTGGGCCACTACCAACTTCCGCACCAAAGCCCGCGGCGACTATGCCCGTCTGTTGCAGGCTGTCTCAAAGATGGAAATCACCGACTCAACGGCCATCATACGTTGGACAGTGGATCCCAACAATCCTGTTGACTCGATCAGTGTTGAGCCAACGATGAGCAAGACTTTGCCGGGACAGTCACGCTTTCTCACGGCTGAAGAGCGGGCGCAAGGATGGGCTCTGATTACCGGACTGGTGCGCAACACCATGTACACCGTCAACATCTACGACACCTCGAAACCGCGCACCTATGACAAGCCTTACAATGAGGTGACATTTAAAACCACAGGTCCTGCTGCGCGCGTCATCAACGTGGGCCTCACGGACAACCTTTCAGCAATGCTTGCAGCCAACAACGACGACAGTGACGTGCCTGAAGGCACGGAGTACCGCTTGCCGGCAGGCAGCACCTTCACTATCTCGACTTTCAGTATCAAGAAAGGATTCCGGATTGTGGGTGAGAGTGGAGGCGAGAAGCCAATCGTCATCATCAATGGCAGCTTCAAGTTTGAGAGTGGAGCTTATATTTCTGAGATGGAGTTCAACAATCTGGAGATTCGAAATGCGGCCTCCGGTCAGTACTTCATCAACGATGGCAATCCCTATACGCTGGAGCAGATGAGCATCACCAACTGCGTCTTCCGCAATATCATGCGAGGCTTCTGGCGTCATCAGGGCGAGAACACAAAGCACATCATGAACCTGGAAATTGAGAGCACCACCTTCGATCAGTGCGGATGGCAGACAGGAACTTATGGTATGTTCAACTTTGGCTCCGCCGGTAAGAGTGCCGTGGCAAGCTACGACCGCATTGACAACCTTACGTTGCGCAACTGCACCTTCAGCCGTGGCGGCTACTCGCAGAACCAGAAATATGGTTGGGGCAACATCGTCTACATGACGATGAGTGACAATCCTATGAACCTCACGCTTGAGAACATCACCATCTACGACTATTGTGTCAACAACCGTCTCATCGACCTCAACAATGCTGTTGGCTCTAAGCTCACCATCCGTGGCCTGCTGCTTGCGTCACCCTGCGGCGACCTCTACCGCATTGCCAGTGAGACGACGACCGACTTTGGCAACAACTACACCACCAGAGACTATGCGCTCGGAGGTGCAAAGATGAACGCTACCGATCTGGAGCAGACAGCCACTGATCTCTTTGTCAATCCGTCAGGCGGCGACTACACCATCAGGGATCACACTTCTCCTGTCTATGTCAACCGTGCCGGTGACCACAGATGGATCAAGTAATCACACACCGCATCGGCATCACCAAGGATGCCGATGCGACGTAATCATTAGTAAAATTTACATCTTAAACATATTGGCAATCTAAACCTAATATCACTAATATGCTGAAACGTTCTATTTTATCACTGACTTTGGTGCTCATGGCTTTGTTCGGCGTGAGCACGGGCATGCGTGCGGCAACAACAGTGACCATTCCTACAGCTTTGGGAGAATACATCAACTGGGGCAATGCCGACCTCACCCACTGCAAGACCGAGAACAACGGTGCGTCTGTTGGCTCCACGGGTGCTGGCACGGTCATCACGTTCTCGATTAAAAACACTGTGGCACAAGATTATGTGATGTCGTTTCTGACCGGAGCAAAGAATCTCACCGCTGAACTCGGCGTGACGTTGACAGATGGCACAAATAACTATCTCGATGGCACCGCCCATGTAGAGAACACCGGTGCGTGGACACCATCCACTCCGCAGACGTTTGTCATAAAGTCTTTGCCTATTGGCAACTACACACTCACCATCAAGGTGAACACTACCACCGGCAGCTATGCGGGCAACTACGGCAATCTGGCCTTCACTCCACTAAACAGCTACGATCAAGTGCCCAATCCGGGAATTATTACACTCGCCAAAGGCTCTTACAACGGCCCGACCGTGGAGAGCGCCGGCAACGTGGGCTATGTGAAAAACGGAGGTACGGCATCGTACACCTTTTATAATAACGCTGAAGGTTCGTACAAACTCCATCTTGACATCTGTCGCTACAATCAAGGCGGAACGATGAATGTCTGCATCAAGGACGTGGCAACGGGCACCGTGGAGGTCAATCAGAACTACACCATAGCTCCTGACGCTCCCGCAAGTTACACAGCCAACAGCATCCAGCTCTCCGGCTCGCTCAGTGAGGGTCTGAAAGTGATGACACTGACATTCTCGGATGGCAGCAGCTACATCTGCAACTACCGCAATGTGAGTTTGGAAAATGTCGGTATATTGGCTGAAGTGAAGAGCGTCGCCATCGATGGACAGACTATTGTGACGGGCGACGACAGCGATTGGCTGTGTCAATTACCAGTCACCTACACGGCGGGCGCTACGACGATAAGCGTCAAAGCGGTGAATGGTAATGTGACTCTCACCGCTGTTGACGGAAACGGCAACACGGTGAAGGTCACTGACAATGGCAATGGCACGTTTACACTGCCAACACCAGCGGCCAACACCACGACGACGGTCACCATCGAGCTCTCAGCAGTTGAGGGAGCAACGCTTGCCAAAGGCAGCTACACACTAAAACTGTTCCATATTGGCACCGTTTCCATTACAGACATCACGGTGGGTGGCGTCCGTGAGACTTCGCTTTTGGAGGCTCTCAACAGCGATAGTCACTGCGCCTCGCTCAGCGACAAGGTGTTCACCAGTGTGCCGACGATTGTAGCTACGCTTATCGATGGCTCCACTGTCACGAGTGAGGGAAAGCTCAATGGAAAATCAGCCACCTATCAGATAAAAGGTGAAATTGGCACGCTCTCACAAGACTATACACTCACCGTTGAGGGTATCCACACTTACGCTCCGGCGGAAAACGACGAGACCGTGGATCTAAAATTTAGTGGAACGGGCAAGACGGCCAGCGGTACATGGAGCAACGGCATTTACACATTGTCAACCACAGCCCTTGACGGTTGGGAAAACAGCAGCTTCAAACTCAATGGCAGCAACTATATCCTTTCCGTGCCTGCCGATGCAAAGGTGAAACAGCTCATATTCAAGAGTGCATCGAACAACTATACGACCACTACACCAGCCGAAATTACAAGCGTAAGCTCTGATGGCGCAACAGCGTATGTGCCATCAAAGTGCGACTTCACGCAGGGCGCAAGCTATGACATCGTCGTGAACATCGCTGATCATACTCCGGGCAAGGACATCGACTTTACTTTGGCAAAGAACGGTCAGCCGACGGCATGGCTTGAGTTGACTGTTGAGCGAGTGGCAATCGCGACGGCGCCGGTGCTGACGGCACAGAGCGTCACCGTGAGCAACAATCACGCAGTAGTGGCATTGACCTTCGACCGCGTGATGGCTACGACAACGGCTACTATTGGTTCTCAGAAGGTGACTGCTGAAGGCGGCTCATCCACACTCTATTTCAAGGTGTGGAACCTGCCATGGAGCAGCAACAACAAATTGGTCATCGCTTCCGGAGCGGCTAAAGACGCTTATGGCAATGCCAACACTACGGACATCACCGCTACTGTCAATATTGGGGCTGAGCCCGTGGTTGAGAAGGCGGCTTATGACTATGTTGTCTCCACGGCAGAAGAGTTCAAGATGGCTGTGGCAGCAGTGAATGCCTCGAACACTTCAGCCGATGCAGCACGAAAAGTTATCTTCATCAAGAGCGGAGATTACGACTTCGGTGCTGATGAGCAGAAGCTCACTGCTTACAATGTGTCGCTGATTGGCGAGAGCCGCGACGGCGTGGTTCTTCATGGCAACCGCACGGGCATTTCCAATCCTGTGCTGAATCTTCGCGACCGCTCGGGCTTCTATCTCCAGGATCTTACCGTGAAGAACGACCTCAACTATGGAGCCGAGAACAAAGGTGGAGTAGGGGTCGCTATCTTTGGAGGCAACAAGACGGTGATGAAAAACGTGAGAATGCTCTCCAACCAAGATACGCAGGTGACGGGCGACCGCGCTTATTTTGAGAACTGCGACATTCATGGCACCGTGGACTTCATCTGTGGCGGTGGAGACAACTACTATGTCAACACGAATTTGGTTCTTGAGGATCGTGGCGGCAACGTGATTGTGGCTCCTTCCACCAGTGCTACTTCGAAGTGGGGCTACGTGTTCCAGAATTGCACCATCAAGGCGATGGACGGTGCGACAAGTGTCACTGACGGTTCCTATAATTTGGGACGCCCTTGGCAAAACGAGCCGCGAACCTACTATCTCAATACCACGATGCAGGTGCTGCCCTCTGATAACGGATGGACTGGAATGGGTAAACTGCCTACACATTTCTATGAGTATAACTCGCTGGACGCTGACGGCAATAGCATTGACCTGAGCGTTCGTGGCAACTCCCCTACAAGCACCAACACCTACGTGCCGGTACTCACTTCAGACGAAGCTTCGAAGTTTACGGTGGAGAATGTTCTCAGCGGCACTGACAGCTGGCTGCCGACGGAGCAGACGGTGAATAGCAATGCTACAATACTCAGTGTCAATGGCACTACGCTTTCATGGACGGCCGTAGACAATGCCCGCACCTACGTCATCTTCAAGGATGGCAAATATCTCACTGACCAAGTTGGAACATCCTACACAGTCACAGAGGATGGCGTCTACACTGTGTGCACAGCCAATCTCATGGGTGGATTGGGTGCAACATCCAATGAAGTGACTTGCCAAAACGTGGCCTCCGGAATCAAAAGCATTCGGAGCGTGCAGAAATCAGAAGGCTTGGAGCATGAAAATGCTTACAGCCTCTCCGGGCAACGTATTGGCACCGGCTACAAAGGCGTAGTAGTGAAGAAAGGTAAGAAGATAGTTAATTAATATTTGCCAATTACTCCGACAAAAGTACCTTCGGCAAAGTTTGCATTTTGGAGAAAGAAAAACTCAAAGAAGGGGCTTCTGAATCTCAAAAGGGGACTTTGATAGTGAGAAAAAGGCAGTTTGATGGTATCATCTCGGCTTTTTCATCTTGTCAGAAAGCCTTTCTGATGACATGAAAAAGGCGAGATGATCAGAAATTCTCTAGAGAATTTTGCAAGAGAAAGGCACTTTGACGATGAAAACGCAGATTGTTTTAGCTTGTAAAATACTATAATATGTGTAATGCTCTAATTATCAGGTAGTTATAAAAAATGCTTGTAAAAATCGAAAAAATGTGGCCAAAGAGCATCTTGGTGCAGAAGATTGCCAAAATAAGGCCCGTTTTTTGTCAGTTTTATAAACATATCCTACTTAAATGAAAAAAAAGCAGTCTCTTTTAATGTTTGTATAGCTGATGCGTACTCTCCACTACTATGAGGAAACTTAGTGTATAATTTCAGCACATTGTTTGCCTATGTCGCACAGAATTGTTATATTTGCAAGTGAATTATCGTAAAAAGAACCTATGATAAGAACCTTATTGCTACTTATATTTGCCCTCACTGGCGTTGTGCGTACTACGGCTCAGCCTTATTGCGACGTGCGCACCTTCTCGCTGGACGATGGCCTCACTGCCAATGTCATCTCCAAAATTACGCAGACCTCTGACAATCTGATGTGGTTCGGTACATGGAATGGACTGTGCTATTTCGACGGTTACCGCTTCACCACCTTCCGCGGTACACCGGGAGGCGGCGACATGTTGTCGAACAACCGCATACTGTTTCTTGAGCCCAATGCAGCCGGAAATCTGTGGGTGATCACCTATGACCGCCGTCTCTATCTCTTCGACACACACCTGTGCCAGTATATTGACATCAACGCGCTGATAGCCACACGTGTGAAAAAGCCGGCCTTATTCCGGTGGGCGTATTCTCTCGATGACGGCTCGACATGGGTTACGGGCGAGCACGATGCCGACTTGTCGTTGTGCATCGACGACAAGGGTTTTGCTATGGCCACATCAGCGGAAGAGCGAAACAATAGCATCTCCGTCTTTAACAACTTTCCCCGAAAGAAAGCCATGCAGGAAGCAAGAGGTTGCAAAAACAATCCGTTTGCGAATAAGACGGTGGGAGGAACGTTTGTAGACAGTCGTCATCGTGTTTGGAAACTCAGCGCGACGGATGGCGTAGATATGCGTGACGGGAAAACCACCTACCACCTCCAAGCATTGCCACGAACACCACAAGAGTTGACCACCAGCATGACGCCCTTCATCCATGAGGACGAGCACGGCACCGTATGGATGGTACCTACTGGCGGCACCTTCTGCTATTACGATGAGGCCAAGCACACTCTGGTACCTTATCCCCTTGACGACAACATCATCCCGGGACAATGCATCCCGCTTATCAAGAAGTATTTTATCGACAGGCAGCACAATCTTTGGTTCTCTGGTGACCACAGCCTTACGGAGGTAAACTTCCGCGTGCGCCATGTGCGGCGTGTTGTCACTACCCCCGGAATGGATACGCGCTCACTGTGCGTCGACCATTCCGGAAATATTTGGGTAGGTCAGCAGAAGGGGCTGCTGGCTGTCTACGACAGCAATCTGCATCTGAAAGGGTACGTCACTCCATCGGGCAGCCTGCAGTCGGCACCCATCGCTTTTGGCCAACGCGTCTACACGCTCTTTGAGGACCGGCGCGGACGCATGTGGGTTGGTGGAAAAGGAAGTGGACTCTATTGCATCAGCGGCACAAGTGTGCGGCATTTCACTCACGACGCAAAGGACAAATGGAGTCTGAACCATAACGATGTTTACGACATCAGCGAGGATACACGTGGACGGCTATGGGTGGCAACCTTCGGGCAAGGCATCAATCTCGTGGATGAGCAGGGCGGCAGGGTGCGATTTGTCAACAGCAACAATCTCTTGAAACGGTATCCTGCAAAAGGCTTTGGAAGGTCGAGACGCATCACGCATACGCGGAATGACGAGATGATCGTCTCCACGACAAATGGTCTTGTGACGTTCTCTGACCGCTTCTCCAAGCCTCAGGAGATCCGTTTCTACACTTCTACCCATGTATCAGACGACGTGTCTTCGTTGGCGGGTATTGATGTCTCGCAGACACAGGTCAGCCGCGATGGTGCCATCTATGTGTGTACTATGGGCGGCTACTTGCAGACCATCAAGGAGAAGAGTCTGCTGCACGACAATCTCAAGTTCAAGACCATCAGTGAGGTAAATGCCAACGAGGGACTCATCCAGTCGATTGTTGAAGACGGGAAAGGTGGAATATGGCTTGTAAGAGAAGCTTCGATGGACAAATATTCACCATCCAATGGCGGGCTTGCCGTCTATGGCTCCGGTGACATCGGCTCTGTGGAGCAGTTCTCCGAAGCCAAACCCGTATGGGATGCTGCGGGACAGCGACTTCTGATGGGATGCAATGGCAGCTTCATCGCCTTCAGGCCGAGCGACATGGTGAAGAGCAGATATATACCTAAAATCGTCTTCACGGCGGTACAGTATCAGGGCGACACAGAGCCACGCTCTTTGCTCAATACCCGAGAGTTGCGTATTCCCAGCAATAAGCGCACGCTCACGGTATTCTTCTCTGCACTCGACTATTCCGACAACAGACTCATCCGTTATGCCTACATGCTTGAGGGCAGTGACGAGAAATGGACCTACGTCACCAACGGCCACAGTGCCTCGCTGAGCCATATTCCTCACGGTCATCTGCGGCTGCTCGTCCGCTCCACCAATGCTGATGGTGTTTGGCAAAACAATACGCGTGCACTGAACATCTATGCCGATCCCACCTTCTGGGAGTCGTGGATGGGTTGGCTCATATATATAATAATAGGTGGTGGACTGGTGTATATCGCGATTTATCTCTATGGACAGCAAAAGCGCATACAGTTGCAGACAGAGATGAGGGAGATGATGACCACTTTCTTCACAAATATAGGCCATAAGCTGCGCACACCGCTCACTCTCATTGGCGGGCCGGTGACCGAAGTGATGAGAACCGAGCATCTCTCCGACCGTGGTCAAGAGCTGTTAGGCATGGTGAGACGCAATAGCGAAAATATGCTCACACTGGTGAACAAAATGCTGGACTATGACCATAATCCCGACAACTATCTTGTTGACGACAATGTGGTGATGCCCAACCGTGATGGCCATGACAGCTCTAACAACCCTGATAATTATAACAGTCATGACAGCCATGACGTTGTCGCTGCTGCATACGCTACGCCTACGCATCCCGACGTGAAACTGCTTGTTGTGGAGGACACCCGTGACCTGCGTCAGTTCCTTTTCACCATTCTCTCATCCGACTACAGTGTCATCACAGCTGAAAACGGCCAGAAAGGTTTGGAAAAAGCACGTTCAGAGATGCCCGATTTCATCATCACCGACGTGATGATGCCCATTATGGACGGTATGACGATGGTGCATGAGCTCAAGCAGGACAAGGACACGAGCCACATTCCTATCGTCATACTGTCTGCAAAAGCGTCGATGACCGACCGGTTGCAGGGATTGCGCGAAGGTGTAGACGACTACATCACCAAGCCGTTCTCAGCTACCTATCTGAAGGAGCGCGTGGCGAACATCATAGCCCGTCGGCGCAGTCTTCAGCAAGACGTGCTGGTGGAGTTGTCTCATCAAGCCAGTAAGACTGAGCAAGGCAGCCAGACAGAGTTCAAGCTCAACTCTCCGGAGATCATCGATCAGGACAAGGTGATGATGGACAAGCTCATGGCATACCTCGAAGCGCATATCGACGACTCAGAGCTGAAGATGGACGACATGGCTCAGGCTGTCAATCTCGGGCGCACAGTCTTCTATGGCAAGATGAAGTCGATCGTGGGCATGGCCCCCGTAGAGTTTGTGCGGCACATACGCATGCAGCGCGCAGAGGAGCTCATTGCCAAGAGCAAGGAAAGTCTTTCGCAGATAGCCTATGCCGTAGGCTTCACGGATCCGAAATATTTCTCGAAGTGCTTTAAGAAAGAAACGGGCATGTCACCATCGGAATATCGTGCGAAGGCGAAAGCGGGAGAGGAGGAATAATTGACGGAAAGTCCTATTCGCAATAGGTATCTTCAAAACGTAAGGTGATTACGTGGCGTTATCGCAATCAGACGATAAAAGCTGCGTAATCATCTTTTTTATGCTATGCTTTTTTCAAATTCAAGTCTTTGGCTTACCTTCATCCTATTCTGAAAATCTAATCATCGGCCGGACTTTTTTTCTGCTTTTCTTCCGTATTGCCAAAAATTACCCTTTTAAACGGCAATTATTGCCCAATGAGGGTAGGGGCAAAGTAGTAATTTTGCGGCAGAAACAATAAAACTAAAAGATTCTTTATGATGCAATTCTCTATCAAATCCCTTTTTGCCTCATTGGCTATCGTGGCCGGACTCATGACGGTTTCACTCAGCACGATGGCGCAGAGCGTCGAGCGTACGCCCGCTTTCCCCGGTGCCGAGGGCTGGGGACGTTATGTCACCGGCGGCCGTGGTGGGAAAGTTGTCCATGTGACCAATCTCAACGACAGTGGCGCAGGATCGCTGCGGTCTGCTATTGAGCAGAGTGGCGCACGCACGATCGTGTTTGATGTCTCGGGCACGATCCATCTCAAGAGTGAACTCGACATTCGCAATGCCAATCTGACGATTGCCGGACAGACGGCTCCCGGCGATGGCATCTGTGTTGCCGACTGGCCGGTGGTCATCAAGGCACCCAACGTGATCGTTCGCTTTATGCGTTTCCGTCTTGGCAACATCTATGCCGACAAGGGGCAGGGCGGCCATGAGGGCGACGGCTTTGGCGGTTTTGACGGTCAGGACATCATCGTGGACCACTGTTCTGTGAGTTGGAGCATCGACGAGTGTCTGTCGGTCTACGGCAACGACCGCATGACCGTGCAGTGGTGCATCGTCAGTCAAAGCCTGCGCAATGCCGGACACGTGAAAGGCTCGCACGGCTATGGCGGCAACTGGGGTGGCAGAGGAGCCACCTATCACCATAATCTTTTGGCTCACCACGACTCGCGTGTGCCGCGTCTGGGCGACAGACCCTATCTTGCCGATGGTGTCACGCCCAACCTCATAGACACTACCGATCTGAGAAACAATGTGATGTACAACTGGGCAGGAAACGGATGCTATGGTGGAGAGGCCATGCACGTGAATATCGTGAACAACTACTATAAGCCCGGACCCGCTACCAACCAGCGTGGAGGGGTTTACCGCTACCGCATCGCCGGTATCGGAGTGCGCAGTGCTCCGGGAGAGGCAGCTTATGGCGTATGGGGAAAATACTATGTCGACGGAAATGTCAATCCCGACTGGAACAATATGACGCGCAACAACTGGGCTTACGGCATCTATCAGCAGGTGAGCAGCAGTAACCTCAACTGGAACCAAGCCACGCGCGACTCGATCAAGCTCTCGGAGCCGCTCCACTTCATGCGTGTCACCACACACTCGGCTGAAGATGCTTACCATCGTGTACTCGACTATGCGGGATCCTCGCTTCACCGCGACTCTGTGGACGAGATGATCGTAAACGATGTGGCGAATGGTTTGGCTTCTCACACCGGAAAGATTGTGAGCAGCAAGGGAGCTGATTTGCCGGGCATCATCGACAATCCGTGGGACAACCGGCCGGAAGGTGTCGACAGTGCAAGCTACAATCCTTGGCCTGTGCTCAAGAGTGAGCCAGCACAGCGCGATACCGATGGCGACGGCATCCCCGACGAGTGGGAGACTGCAAACGGCCTCGATCCCTACAATGCTTCCGACGGTGCCATGATCACTTCCGACGGCTACACCAACCTGGAGCACTACATCAACAGCATCGTGGCCCATATCATGGAGGCCGAAAACGAAGGCGGAACAGAACAAGGCGATATTCAGACGGTTGAAGGAACAGGCATCGGCATGTTCACCATCAGCAACAGCACACACACCGACGGATGGAATTTCACGCAGGGATATGCCATCAGCAATGATGACAACAAAAGCTATACATCCAATGGCGACTACGTGCGCTTCTTTGCCAACACGCTCTACACCATCTCGTTGCCCAAGAATGTGAATGTATCTGAGGTGACCGTCACGGGGCAGGCTTACCGTGCTTCACGTCCGTCTTATCTTGCGGAGTTGGGAGGCCAAACTTTCAATAGCGATCTCTATACCTTCACGTGTGGTACGGAATCGGCTTATACCATCAAGCTCGACAAGAGTGCGACCGGAACACTTTCATTTCAATTCTCTGCCGACACCGATGTGAAGCTGACGCTTAAGTCTGGAGTCACCAGTGGCATCAAGGATATGCTGAAAGCGGTATCTTCCAATAGTCATTCCGACAACATCGTCTACAGCATCGACGGGCGCAAGCTGGGCAGCTTCAGCGATCTCAAAGCACTGCCGAAGGGCGTCTATATTTGCAACCACAAGAAAATAGTGAATAAATAGGTAGGATAAAGTATCAGGAAGAGGGGGAAACGACAGTTTTTCCCCCTTCAAACGAGAAAAAGTAACCTTATGGAATGATACTTTCTCTCTAATTTTGCAACAGAGACCTATAAACAATTTAATAACAGATTATGAAAAAGTTTACGCTTATTCTGGTAGCAGTATTATCTGCTTTCTGTCTGCAGAGCCAGGCACAGACCGCACCCACTTGGGACATCATCGACACGTGCAAGACGACGGTCGTTGACCAAAACGTTGTCTTTAGTGTTCCGTCAGACGACTATCTTGACATCACCAAGGCATGGATTCCTGCCGATACGACGGCGGGCAAGCCGAAGACAAAGGCTGACGGCGATGGCATCATGCAGTTCGACAACATGCGCAAAGGCAACTTTGCCGTCTTCCATCTCAATGTCACCTCCGAGTCCAAGGTCAAGGTGAACATGCAGATGGCCACGAAGCAGGCTGCCGCAACGGTGGAGTTTGCGCTCTTCAATGCTGACCACGAGCTGGAGCAGGACATCCTCGTCAATGCCACGAACACCGGCAACTGGAACAAGTTCGCCGACAACTATTTCATCACCGACAAGGCTGTGAAAGCAGGAGAGAAGACTTTGGTGATCATCTTTGACGGCACCAAGGAGACGGTGAACCTGAGACAGATCCAGTGGACAAAGTTTGGCAACCAGGCCACCTACTCTTGCTACCCCAATGTCGTCAGCGATGACGACAATGAGCATGCCGGAACCATCACCATGTCGCCCAGTGCCAGTTCCTTCATTGAGGGCACCGAGATCACCGTCACCGCTACTCCTGCCGAAGGATACAAGTTCCTCTATTGGAAAAACGTTGACGGCGACGTGCTCACCACCTCCAACGCTTACACCTTCAATATCTATGAGGACACGGATCTTGATGCCTGCTTCAAGAAACTCAATATGGTGAATGCCATCCCGGGAACCGTGGATCCCAACACCATGACCAAAGGTGGAAAGAATGGCGATGTCGCCGCAGTGGAAGCCGGAACGAAGAATGCGCCACGTTTCATCACTGACTATGAGAACAAGGAAAATGCCGACACGCTGAATATCATGAGTGGCGTGGAATATCTCAACAACTTCCGTGACGGTGACTTCCTGACACTGAAGGTCAGCGTAGCCAAGCAGGCTAAATACTATATCAACTGCCTGGCCTCTTCCAAGCAGTCTCAGCCCCACTTTGCAGTGGCCTTTGTCAACGAGGACGGTACGACTGCCGACTCTGTCAACGTCAATGTGCCATCAACCGGACAGTGGTTCAACTACACCAAGGTCAACGCACAGACCAATGTGGAAATTCCGACAACCGTCAACAAGGTCGCCATCTACTTCCATGAGGACGGTGCCAAGAAATATACCGAGAATATCATGAACCTCAGCTTCTCTGAGGCTGCGGCAGACCCGACGCTTGATGCTGAGGGCAAGAGCATTCTCATTGGTGGCACCACATCCGGAATCACTATGATCAAGGGTGATGTGAAGAATGGCAAGAATTCTCCTGCTTACAATCTGAGTGGCCAGCGCGTCAGCAGCAACTACAAAGGCATTGTGGTGCGCAACGGCAAGAAATACATTGTTAGATAAAGTAATAAGTGAAGGCGGCATGCCGTTATATATAAGGTGTGCCGCCGTTTTTTCAAACTATGCAAAACAATAAAGCATTCATCGTCTCGCTGCTGTTCGCGGCAATGCCAGTGGCTGCCCAACAGTTGCCCTATCAGAATCCTCAGCTCACTCCGTTGGAGCGTGCCCGTGACCTGTGCGCACGTCTCACGCTGGAGGAGAAGTCGCAACTCATGCGCAACTCGTCACCGGCCATCCCCCGACTGGGTATCCCGCAGTTTGAATGGTGGAGCGAGGCTCTGCATGGCATAGCCCGCGACGGCTACGCCACGGTCTTTCCTCAGAATACCGGCATGGCGGCTTCGTGGGACGATGCGTTGCTTTACCGGGTGTTTTGTGCCATTTCCGACGAGGCTGTAGCCAAAAACAATATGGCCAGACGCAGTGGGGAGATCAAGAAGTACCAGGGCGTGAGCATTTGGACGCCCAACGTAAACATCTTCCGCGATCCGCGTTGGGGACGGGGAATGGAAACCTATGGCGAGGATCCCTATCTGACGACGCGCATGGGCTTGGCGGTTGTCAATGGCTTGCAGGGGCAGGACGACACCAATCACAAAAAACAAAACTACTATAAGACACTGGCTTGTGCCAAACATTTCGCTGTACACAGCGGACCGGAGTGGAACCGCCATGTGTTCAACATTGAGAATTTGCCCGAGCGTGACCTGTGGGAGACCTATCTGCCGGCTTTCAAGTCGCTTGTCCGCGACGGACATGTGCGTGAGGTGATGTGTGCTTACCAGCGTATCGACGGAGAACCCTGCTGCGGCAACAACCGCTATTTGGCTCAGATCCTGCGCGGCGAGTGGGGCTATGACGGACTCGTGGTCAGCGACTGCGGCGCCATCGGTGACTTCTACCGTGAGGGGCGGCACCATGTGGTGAACTCTTCGCAGGAAGCGTCGTCGATGGCTGTACGTGCCGGAACGGACGTGGAGTGCGGCGGTGTCTACGCTTCCCTGCCGCGTGCCGTGAAGAAGGGGCTCATCGCTGAGAGCACAATCGACACAAGTGTGGTCAGACTGTTGAAAGCGCGCTTCGAGGTGGGTGACTTCGACGATGAGACGCTGGTGCCTTGGAAGCGCACGGGCGAGGAGATGATTGCCACACCGGAGCATCATCAGCTGGCTTTGCAGATGGCACGGGAAAGCATGGTGCTCCTGCAGAACCGCAACAACATTTTGCCTTTGAAGAAGGATATGAAGATTGCGGTGATGGGGCCGAATGCGAACGACTCAGTGACGCTGTGGGGCAACTACAATGGCTACCCGACTGCCACGTCGACCATCCTGCAAGGCATACGCTCGAAAGACGGTAACGTGAAGTACATCAGCGGCTGTGGCTATACCCGCAACGAGATCAGTGAAAGTCATTATGGCGAGATCGCTACTCCCGACGGACAAAAGGGCATGAGGGCCACTTACTGGAACAACACCGACATGAAGGGCGATCCTGTAGCGACAGCGACGATGCGTGAGCCCATCAACCTGAGCAATGGCGGCAACACGGTGTTTGCGCCCAGCGTGAACCTTGAGGACTTCTCGGCTGTCTACGAGGGCGTGTTCACCCCGAAGGAGAGCAACACGCTGATGGTGAGACTGTCGAGCGACGACAAGGGCAGGGTGATCATCAATGGCGACACGGTCATCAACAGTTGGAAGGTGCGCCATCGTGTCAGCGAGTCTGCAAAGGAATATAGGTTTGAGGCTGGCAAGCACTACAACATCCGTGTGGAATATGTGCAGGAAAAGGACATGGCTGTTTGTCAGTTCGACATTCTCCGCAAGGCTACCATCACCGCTCAGGACATCGTTGCGAAGGCCGCCGACGCCGACGTCGTGGTGTTTGTCGGAGGCATCTCTCCACGCCTGGAGGGCGAGGAGATGAGCGTCAAGGAGCCGGGCTTCCGCGGTGGCGACCGCACGAGCATCGAACTGCCGGAGGCTCAGCGCGAGGTGGTGCGCCTTCTCAAGGAGGCTGGCAAGAAGGTGGTCTTTGTCAACTGCAGCGGTGGCGCGATGGCATTGAAGCCGGAAGCCAGGAACAGCGAGGCGATCTTGCAGGCTTGGTATGGTGGAGAGAGTGGGGGACAGGCTGTGGCCGACGTGCTCTTCGGTGACTGCAATCCCGGTGGCAAGCTGCCGGTTACTTTCTACCAAAGCGACAAGGATCTGCCCGACTTCCTCGACTATCACATGACGAACCGCACATACAGATATTTCAAGGGACAGCCGCTGTGGGCCTTCGGCTACGGCTTGAGCTATACGACATTCAAACTGGGTAAAGCCAGTGTGGGCAATGGCCGCAATGGCGGCAAGGCTGTCAGCGTGAGCGTGAAAAATACGGGCAAGATGGCCGGCTCTGAGGTGGTGCAAGTGTATGTCAAGGATCCCAAAGACATCAACGGACCCGCGAAAACCCTGCGTGGCTATCAGCGCGTGACGTTGCAGCCCGGTGAGAGTAAAACTGTAACCATCGACTTGCCACGTGAGAATCTTGAACTTTGGGACGCATCGACGAACACAATGCGGGTAAAGCCCGGAAAGATTCAGATACTCGTGGGTACCAGCAGCCGTCAGCAGGATCTGCAAGTGTTGGGCATGCAGCTATGATGCACGGGATATTCTCTAATTCTTGATAAAAAGTAAGGCTTCAACTTTATTCGATAAACTATTGAAAAAGTAAAAATAGCATATAATTTTAAAGATAAATCTATATGATCATGCAATATCAGGAAAGGGGCAGCAAAGGTTATCTGGCTGCCATCGTCATGGTTGCCGTCTTGGGCGGTCTGCTCTTTGGCTACGACACCGCCGTGATCTCCGGTGCCGAGAAAGGCTTGCAGGCCTTCTTCCTCGGTGCGTCCGACTTCAAATATACCGACTTCATGCATGGCTTCACGTCGTCGTCGGCCCTTATCGGCTGTATCATCGGCTCGGGTCTTAGCGGCTTCTTTGCCGGGAGGTTCGGGCGCAAGCGCTCGCTGATCTTTGCCGGCATCTGCTTCTTCATCTCGGCATGGGGCAGCATGAGCCCTGAGACTTTCGACCTGCTGCCCTATGGCAGACCGTCGTGGGATTTGCTCGTCGTGTTCAACTGCTATCGTGTTCTCGGCGGCATCGGCGTGGGCATGGCATCGGCTATCTGTCCGATGTATATTGGTGAGGTGGCTCCCAGCAACATCCGTGGCATGCTTGTCAGCTTCAACCAGTTTGCCATTATCTTCGGTCAGTTGGTGGTTTATTTCGTCAACTTCCTCATTCTTGGTGAGCACACCAATCCGGTGATCGAATCCATCGGACAGGGCTTCTCTGCCGTCATGCCGAATAGCGATCCGTGGACCATCTCCACGGGCTGGCGCTACATGTTCGGCTCGGAGTGCGTACCCGCCGGTCTGTTCACCATACTCATCTGCTTTGTGCCGGAGACACCACGCTATCTCGTGATGAAGGGTCAGGAGGGCAAGGCGCTGAACATTCTCGCGCGCATCAACGGAATGACGATAGCCCGGCAGACCTTAGACGCCATCAAGGACACCACAGAGGAGAAGACCGAGAAACTGTTCTCCTTCGGATTCCTGTGTGTGTTTGTGGGTATCATGCTTTCCGTGTTCCAGCAGGCGGTGGGCATCAACGCCGTGCTGTACTATGCGCCGCGCATCTTCTCCGACATGGGCCTTGACAATCCTATGGTGACGACGGTGATCATGGGGGTCATCAACATCTCGTTCACGCTCATCGCTGTCTTCACGGTGGAGAAGTTAGGGCGCAAGCCTTTGCTCATCACCGGCTCGCTGGGGATGGCCATCGGTGCCTTTGCCGTAGCGCTGACCTTTGGCAACAGTTCGCTGAGCATCGTAACGATGGTGGCCCTCATGGTCTACTCGGCCAGCTTCATGTTCTCCTGGGGGCCGATCTGCTGGGTGTATATGGCGGAGCTCTTCCCCAATACCATACGCTCGTCAGCAACCGCAATCGCGGTAGCGTTTCAGTGGATATTCAACTTCATCGTGTCGGCATCTTTTGTTCCCATGTTTAACGTGCACCTGACGAAGGGCGACAACTTCGGGCATTGGTTCACCTACGGCTTATATGGCATCATCTGCGTCATCGCTGCGCTCTTCGTGTGGAAGCTCGTGCCGGAGACAAAGGGCAAGACACTGGAGGATATGTCGAACTTGTGGAGAAACAGAGGCAGGCGTTAACAGACAGCCCCGTTTTTCTTTGAGATAGAAAACCGCATTTGTGGCACTAGTGAGGAGCACAAATGCGGTTTCATAGATTATTTTTTTTACTCTCTTTACTCTTTTACTTTTCTTTACTTTTTTACCTTTTTACATGCAGCTTGTCAGACCGAAGGTGGTGGCAATTACATGCAGCTGGTCAGACCGAAGATAGTGGCGATGGCGGTGAGGATGGAGATAATCATGTTGATGATCATCTTCCAGGTTTCTTTCTTGTTTTCGAAGGACATAGTTTGAATCAGTTTTAAAGGGTTAATAATTGAGCCGTTGATTGGGTTTTGTGTAGGGGCGGTCCGCCGTGGCCGCCCTCACCTGCTTGACGGTAATGTTTAATGATTGCGGTTTTGATATATGCTCTGCGGGGTTAGGGCGGCCACAGCGGGCCGCCCCTACCGCGTAACCGCATTCGCGGTGTTGTTGCCACACATAGTTGTTGTTCTTAACACGACGACAGATGAATGGTGCAGTAGGATTTCTTGAAGCATATCACTGAGGCTGTTGGGGTGAGGCTGTTGGGTGATGAGGCTTTTTTTACCACTTCCTGAACAGCTCGAAGCCGAACTTGCAGCCAAAGACACGGTTGCCACGGCCATTGCTGGTGAAGAGACCCACGGAAAACATACGGGTCGTGAAACCATAGCCCAACTCGATATAAGGATGGACATGATAGGCATCGAGCACAGAGACGTAGAAGCGCTCCATCTCGATGTAATGGCCTGCCCTGGGCACCCACGAGAGAAACAGCAGCGGGGACTCGTAGGTGAGGTTCATGCGGAGATAATAGTCTGAGCTCTCGTAGGTGGCAGAGCGCAGCAACTCGAATTGTCCGCTCCAGTCGTCATTCCATCCGCCGGGGATGTTGTTTTCCCGAAAGTTTTCATAGCTGAGGAAGTAAGCCTTCTTTCCTTTGGTAGAGTAGAAACCGAAGCCGCCGTGGGTCTGTAGCGATTGCAGGCGGTTGAACCGGTAGATATATTCTCCGTTCATCTCCCAACGCTCATAACTCGTGTTGGAATGGAGAATGCCCTTGAGCGAGCGGTCGTAGTCGATGGTGAAGATAGGGCCGTCCCATCCTCCTGGTCGGTATTGCAGCTGAAAGGCAGGGGCGAAGGAGCGGTAGGTGTCTGTCCATCCGAACTGCCGGAATTCCTGCTTGTTGACGGCCGTGCGCTGCTGATAGAGCAAGCCTAACTGTATGCCGAAAATGCTGTTGGCGTCGTAGTTGAGCACCAGTCGGCCGTCGGCTTGCCGGAATTCATGCAGACGGTCAAGAATAGGCGAGAGGTGGCTGGTGTCGGGCAGCCCCCTTTGGATGTCGTTGCGCACCTTATCGCTATGAATGTTGTTGCCGTTGCCTACCTCTAATTTCAAGTAAGCATTTTTCCGCTTATGAAAATAGTAGTAGAGCGGCACGCGCCAATAAAAGCGGTGCTGCTTGAAGGCGTAACCGCCGCGGAACCTCAGAGATATTTCCTTTTGCTCAGAAAACAGATAGTTGGCACGGAGGTCAATCTTATAGGTGACGCCCCGGTTGTGGTCGTAGCTCATATACAGCGGGTTGAGCATGGGGTTGAGTCGGATATAGCCTTGGTTGTTGACACCAAAGTTTGACTTGAAGCGGTTGAGCGCATTGTTGCCGATGACATCCCAGAGCACATCCTTGACAAAGTCATGCTTCTTGGGTGTGTTGACTTTAGTGAGCGCCACAGAGTCTCGTTTGTATTTCTCGGTGAACATCTGCGTGTAGAGCTCCTGCTCCTTGGGAGACAGCGTGTCGGGACGCAAGGAAGACAGCAGCGCATAGTCATCACGTCTTTGGATCGTGTCGACGGGAGGCTTGGGGCGGTCATAGCTTGCCAAGGCCTGCGCTTTGAGCTTATTGCCGAGGAGGGCAAAGCGCGTCTCAGCCTTGCATTGTCGTGGCAGCAAGGAGGCAATGCCCTTGTCACCCGGCGTGATGTCGAGCGTGAAGTCGATCATGTCGTATTCGCCTTTCAGCGTACAGCGGAGTACGCGACCGGTGTAGTAGTCGACCAGCGCCTCACCGTCGACCAGCTGCGTGTTGTCGCGGCGTGGATGAAAAGTGATGCGGGCGGTGCCGTCGAGGAGAAAGGTCACCCGATAGCGATAGAACTTATGGTTGTCGGCATGGAAAGGCGAGAGAAGGTAGTTTTCGATGATCGTCGTGTTGTAGATGTTGGGTGAGAGATAGCTCAGCGCCCGGTCCCATGCTTGCCGCCCGTGAGGTATTGTCGTGGTGTGCAAGAGCACTTGCGTGTCGAAGCGCCTTTGCTTGTAGATATTGTTTGAGAAAGTCTCACTGATATAATGCCGGTTGTGGCCATGAGCGATGACATAGAGCGAGGGCACCAACATCAGCAGTGGATTTTTCTTGTCGATGTCTATCGTGAAGCGGTTGTAAGCATAGGTGGCGTAGCCCTGCATGTTTGTGGTGTCCACCGTGGCGGCATAGTGAAACACCCGATGCAGCAGTGCTGTGTCGGCGCGCTCTCTTGCCCTCAGCGGTAACGCCATGAGAGCGAAGAGAGCAATGATCAGAATCTGATGCCAACTACGATGAATGTTCATAACCGATCTCTTTCTCTCCTTCCGGTCTGAAAATGATTAGTTATCTAATTCACTTAATTCCAACCATCTCATGCTCTTCTCATCAAGTTCATCTTTAAGCTTAGGCAAACGTTTGCTTTTCTCTGTGAGCTCTTCCACGGAGAGCTGTCCTCTGCAAAGCTCCATCTCCAGTTGCTTCTGCTCGTTTTCCAGTTTCTCGATGTCGGCGGTAAGCTGCTCAAACTCTCGTTTCTCCTTGTAGCTCATGCGTCGCCGGGTATCGTGGTGATAGTCTTTCTTGACCGGTGCCTTCTCGGTCTTGCTCTTCTCCTTCTCGCTGTCCTCTTTGGATTTCAGCACACTCCATTCACGATACTGCGTGTAGTTGCCCGGGAAGTCCTTGACGACACCCTCGCCCTTGAAGATGAGCAGATGGTCCACCACCTTATCCATGAAGTAGCGGTCGTGGCTGACCACGATGACACAGCCGGGGAAGTCTTCGAGATATTGCTCCAGCACCTGCAGCGTCTGGATGTCGAGGTCGTTGGTAGGCTCGTCGAGAACGAGAAAGTTGGGGTTGCGCATGAGCACCGTGCAGAGGTAGAGCTTACGGCGCTCACCGCCACTGAGCTTGTAGACATAGTTGTGCTGCTGCTCCGGCGTGAACATGAAATAGTTGAGGAACTGCGAGGCCGTCATGTGCCGTCCGCCCCCAAGATCGATGTAATCGGCAATGTCGGTGATCACGTCGATGACTTTCTCGTCGTTGTTGAATTGCAGCCCTTCCTGCGAGAAATAGCCGAAGCGCACTGTCTCGCCGATGTCGAATTTTCCCGAGTCGGGTGGCACGATACCCAAGAGCATCTTGATGAACGTGGACTTGCCGGTGCCGTTGTTGCCGACAATACCCATCTTCTCGAATCGCGCAAAGTTATAGTAGAAGTTATCCAGGATCACCTTCTCGTTGCCCTGCGAGTCGGTGAATTTCTTGGAGACATATTGGCACTCAAAGATCTTCGAGCCAATATAGACGTTGCTGGCCTTGAGCCTCATCTGCCGGTCCTCGATGCGCTGATGAGCTTTGGCCTGCAAATCGTAGAAAGCCTCCTCACGGTAGCGCGCCTTGTGGCCACGGGCTTGTGGCATGCGGCGCATCCACTCCAGCTCCGTGCGATAGAGATTCTTTGCACGCGCTATCTCAACAGTCTGATTTTCAATACGTTCCTGCCGCTTCTCTAAATAATAACTATAATTGCCATGATAGGAATAGATCGTCTCGTTGTCGAGCTCCAGGATCACTTGGCACACATGGTCGAGGAAATAGCGGTCGTGGGTCACCATCAGCAGCGTCAGCGTGGAGCGGGACAGATAGCCCTCAAGCCATACGATCATCTCAAGATCGAGATGGTTGGTCGGCTCATCAAGAATCAGGAAATCGGGCTCGTTGAGCAGGGCGTTGGCCAGCGCCACCCGCTTCTGCTGTCCACCGCTGAGCTGCCCCATGGGCTGGCCGAGATCCGTGATGTGCAGCTGTGTGAGGATTTGCTTGGCTCTGAGAATCTTGTCGGGATTGCCCTCGTGATTGAAGCAAGCGTCGAGCACGCTCTCCTCAGCGTCGAACTTCGGTGTCTGCTCCAGGATTCCGATGCGGATGTCGTTGCGATAGATGATCTGTCCGTCGTCGTAGCCTTCTTTTTCTACTAATATCTCCAAGAGCGTAGACTTTCCGGTGCCATTCTTGGCGATGAGGCCCACTTTCTGCCCTTCACCTACCGAGAAGCTGATATTATGAAACAGCACCTGCGCCCCGAAAGATTTTGTGAGATTTTGTACGTCTAAATAAGGTGTCATGGATACTATGAATTTCAGCCTTTGATTTCCTTGAGGATCTCATCGATGTAGCCGAGAACCTCGTCTTTTCCTGTTTTCTTTTCCGAGCTGGTGATGAAATAGGGTGGGAGCGACTCCCATGTGTCGAGTAAGGCATCCATCCATTGCTTGGCATTGACCTTGGCTTTCACCGGTCCCAGCTTGTCAGCCTTCGTGAAGACGATAGAGAAGGGGATACCACTCGCTCCGAGCCAGTCGACAAACTCGCGGTCGATCTTCTGCTGCTCGTGGCGGACGTCGATGAGCACGAAAACGTTGCAGAGCTGCTCACGCTGAAGGATATAGGAGCGTATCATCTTGTCGAGCTTATCCTGCACGGTCTTTGAGCGCTTGGCATAGCCATAGCCGGGGAGGTCGACGAGATACCATTCGTTGTTGATGATGAAATGGTTGATGAGCAACGTCTTACCGGGGGTTGCTGAAGTTTTGGCCAGCCCCTTGTGGTTGCAGAGCATGTTGATGAGACTCGACTTGCCGACATTGCTTCGTCCGATGAAGGCAAACTCCGGTTTATTGTCCTTTGGGCACATTGACACAGTGGGTGCCGAGATGACAAATTGGGCTTTCTTGATGTCCATAGCTGATTGTTTTTGTGCAAAGATACTCATTTTTAACTAAAAAGCAATGATTGTTTTGTAGGAAACCTATTTTTTTACTACCTTTGCGCAAAAATATTAATACAAGGTAAAGAAAGAGAATCATTTATGTCTAAGAGATTTGCCGAACATACCGGTCTCGATCTGACGAAGATCAATGACGAGGTGTTGAAGGAATGGGAGAAGAGCGACATCTTCCACAAGAGTATTGATGAGAGAGAGGGGTGCCCCCAGTTTATCTTCTTCGAGGGTCCTCCATCGGCCAATGGTCATCCCGGTATCCACCATGTGCTGGCACGCAGCATCAAGGATACCTTTAACCGCTACAAGACCATGCAGGGTTTCCAGGTGAAGCGCAAAGCCGGATGGGATACCCACGGACTGCCGGTGGAGCTCGGTGTGGAGAAAGAGCTGGGCATCACCAAAAAAGATATCGACAACAAGAAATCAGATAAGTATATCTCGGTTGAGGACTATAACCACAAATGCCGTGAGAACGTGATGAAGTTTACGGCTGAGTGGCGCGAGCTGACTGAGAAGATGGGATATTTCGTCGATTTGGATCATCCCTATGTCACTTATCACAATAAATACATTGAGACACTTTGGTGGCTGCTCAAGCAGCTCTATAACAAGGGTCTGCTCTATAAGGGCTACACCATCCAGCCGTATTCCCCTGCCGCCGGTACCGGACTGTCGAGCCATGAGCTCAACCAGCCGGGATGCTACCGCGATGTCAAGGACACCACCGTTACGGCACAGTTCCTCATCACTGACCCGAAAGCAGAGTGGACAAAGTGGGGTAAGCCCTACTTTATCGCTTGGACCACAACGCCTTGGACACTGCCTTCAAACATCGCGCTGTGTGTGGGTCCCAACATCGACTATGTCGCTGTGGAGACTTACAATCCCTACGATGGTGAGCCGATGACGCTCGTCATGGCAGAGGCTCGTCGGGGTGCTTACCTCAAGGCTGACCAAGAGTGCAAAGAGGGTGAGCTGCCTGCTTTTGACAAGGAGAGGAAGATCTGCCCTTGGAGAGTCATTGACCGCATGAAGGGCAGTGAGCTCGTCGGACTGCACTATAGCCAGCTGATGAAATGGGTGAAGCCCTGCGAGAAAGTAGGGGAGTATCAGCCCGAATTCGTCAATGCTTATGCTGAGGCGCATCCCGAGAAAGTGTTTGTCGGAGAGAATGGTAAGGATCATTTCGTGGAGATGGAAAGTGAGGCTTTCCGTGTCATCCCCGGTGACTACGTGACCACAGAGGATGGTACCGGCATTGTGCATATCGCCTCTACGTTTGGAGCTGATGATGCCAAGGTAGCTAAGGATGCCCATGTGCCTGCGCTTTACCTGATCAACAAAAAAGGCGAGACTCGCCCTATGGTTGATCTCCAAGGTAAATATTATGTACTCGATGAGCTCGACAAGAACTTCATTGAGCACTGTGTCGACGTGGAAACTTACGGCCATCATGCCGGTGACTATGTCAAGAACTCCTACGACCCGAAATTCAACCCTGACGGCGTATGGGATAAGAAAGCATCGGAGAAAGCCGATGACCTGAATGTCATCATCTGCATGGAGATGAAGATGGAGGGAACTGCCTACAAGATTGAGAAGCATGTCCACAACTATCCTCACTGTTGGCGTACCGATAAGCCCATCCTCTACTATCCGCTCGACAGCTGGTTTATCCGTGACACTGCCAAGAAGCAGCGCATGGTGGAACTTAACAAGACGATCCACTGGAATCCCGAGTCTACGGGTACTGGCCGCTTCGGCAACTGGCTGGAGAACCTCAACGACTGGAACCTCAGCCGCTCACGCTTCTGGGGTACTCCACTGCCAATTTGGCGCGACGAGAATCGTGGTGAGAAGTGCATCGGCTCGGTAGAAGAGCTCTATAACGAGATCGAGAAGTCTGTTGCTGCCGGTGTGATGAAGAGCAATCCGCTCAAGGACAAGGGATTTGTCGTGGGTGACTACTCTGAGGAGAACTACAACAAGATTGATCTCCACCGCCCCTATATCGACTATATTGTTCTCGTCAACGATGAGGGCAAACCGATGTATCGTGAGAGCGATCTGATCGATGTGTGGTTTGATTCCGGCTCCATGCCTTATGCTCAGCAGCACTATCCTTTTGAGGGAGAGATCAATGCTGAGGGCTTGAAGAAGACGGGTAAGAGTGAAAGCGAATATCGCGATGAGCTCATTCACAGCACCTACACGGGTACTCCCGTGCCTCCGGCTTTCTTCCCTGCCGACTTCATCAATGAGGGCGTCGACCAGACACGTGGCTGGTTCTTCACGCTCCACGCTATCGCTACGATGGTCTTTGACTCTGTCGCCTTCAAGAATGTCATCTCCTCAGGTCTCGTCCTCGACGCCAAGGGTAACAAGATGAGTAAGCACGTGGGCAATGTCACCGATCCTTTTGAGATGATCAATAAACATGGCGCTGACCCGGTGCGCTTCTATATGATGACAAACAGTGAACCATGGGATAATCTGAAGTTCGATCCGAATGGTGTAGACGAGGTGCGTCGTAAATTCTTCGGCACCTTATATAATACGTATAGTTTCTTTGCCCTCTATGCCAATGTCGACGGCTATGATCCTGAGACTACTTCTTTGGAAGCTTCCAAGGAGCATCTTGTGGAGATCGACCGCTGGATTCTCTCCAGCCTCAACACACTCGTGAAGGGTGTTTGTCGTGAGCTCGATGGCTATGATCCGACCCGTGCCGGCCGTCTGATCGATGCATTCGTCAATGACAATCTCAGCAACTGGTATGTACGCCTCAACCGCAAACGCTTCTGGGGTAAGGAGATGAGCGACGACAAGCTCGCTGCTTATAACACGCTCTATACCTGCCTGATGACAGTGGCTAAGGTGCTTGCGCCATTTGCTCCTTTCTCTGCTGACCAACTCTATCACGATTTGGGCGGTAAGATGGAGAGCGTGCACCTGGAGTCATTCCCTGTTGTCGACGAGAGCCTCATCAACAATGATTTGGAGCAGCGCATGGACATGGCTCAGAAGATCACGTCGATGGTGCTGGCACTGCGTCGTAAGGTCAACATCAAGGTGCGTCAGCCGCTGCAGCAGATTCTGATTCCTGCTGTCGGCGACAATCAGCGTAAGCATATCGAGGCTGTCAAAGACCTGATCATGAATGAGGTCAATGTCAAGGAACTCAACTTTGCTGAGGGACAGAGCATCTTGGTGAAGAAAGTGAAGTGCAACTTCCGTGTCATGGGCAAGAAGTTTGGTAAGCTGATGAAGGGTGTCGCTGCCAAGATGAATGGTCTTTCACAAGACGACATTGCGGCATTGGAGCGTGAGGGTAGCCTCAGCTTTGATGTTGACGGACAGAATGTCACTGTCGACGCCGCTGATGTGGAGATCATCTCTGAGGATATTCCCGGATGGCTCGTCAGCAATGAGGGCAATCTGACGGTAGCTTTGGAGGTAGAGCTGACACCTGAACTTCGCAATGAGGGTATGGCCCGTGAACTTGTCAACCGCATTCAGAACCTGCGCAAGGAAAGTGGCTTGCAGATCACCGACCGCATCAACGTCACTGTGGCTCCCAATGATGAGGCTGAGGCTGCTGTGAAGTCCTTCGCTGACTACATCAAGGGTCAGGTGTTGGCTGACAGCATCACCATGGCCGACAACGATGGCGCGGAGACTGACTTCGACAGCTTCAATCTTAATATCAAAGTAGAAAAGGCAAATGCCTAAAGAACAGATAGTTATTCATCTGTGAACACATCTGATAGTCTATATCATTTTATAATGAATAGCAAAAAGAAAATTCTCACCGGCGGCCGTTTGGCGTGGATCATTGTCCTCGCCATTCTGGTCGTCGATCAGTTGATAAAGATCTGGGTGAAAACCCACATGACGTTGGGTAGCTCCATCGAGATCACCAACTGGTTCTACATTGCCTTCATCGAAAACAAAGGCATGGCATTCGGTATGACACTCGGAAGTAAAGTTGTGTTGAGTGTCATTCGCATCGTGGCTGTGTCAGCTATTGGCTGGTTTATTTGGCAGACCGTCAAACAGCATGGCCGCACACTCTATGTCGTCTTTCTCTCAATGATTGCTGCCGGCGCTGCCGGTAATATCTTCGACTCCATGTTCTATGGACTCATTTTCAGCAACTCCTCACCTGACTATGTCTCTTATTTCGTACCTTTCGGTACGGGCTATGCTGGCTTTTTGATGGGACGTGTGGTGGATATGTTTTATTTTCCTTTGATACATGGTACATTCCCCATATGGTTCCCGTTTTGGGGTGGTGAGCCTTTTACTTTCTTCTCTCCGGTTTTCAACTTTGCTGACGCCAGCATTACGGTAGGTGTCATTGCGATGTTGATTTTCTGCCGGAAAGATTTAGAGTCTTTCAACGCTACTGTTGACAAGGGGCTGCATCGTGAACATTCCGTATCAGCTTCGTCATCCACTGACGAGAAAGGAGGAAAACAATGAAGTGTTTGCGTCTGCTGTTGGTATTCTTCAGCATGGTCATGGTGCTGTCATTTACGGTGAGTTGTAAACCCTCTGTACCCAGTACCTTCATCTCGCCCGGCGATATGGAGGATCTGCTCTATGATTATAACATGGCTGATGCCATGGCAGAGCAAGCTAAGGGCAACTACGCTGAGAATGTCGTCGCTTATCGCACTGCTGTTTTGAAGAAATACGGTGTCACGCAGGAGAAGTTTGATACCTCGATGGTTTATTACATGCGTCACGCCGATCAGCTCCACACCATCTATGAGCATGTAGCACAGCGTCTACAGGACAAGGCACAAGAGCTCGGCTCCTCTGTGGGTACGGCTGGCGCTTTTACTGCTAATGGCGATACCACTGACATTTGGAGAGAGAGCAACTCTGTGGTGCTCATCCCGAATGAACCCTACAACCTTTACTCTTTCTTGATAAAAGCAGACAGCGCATTTCATAAGGGTGACACTTTTGTCTTAAACTTCCAAAGTGATTTCATCTATCAGGATGGTACAAGAGATGGTGTCGTGGTGCTGTCACTGGTTTATCGCAACGACAGCATTGCACAGCGAGTAATGCATTTCTCCAGTTCGTCGAAGTATGATCTTTCTATCGATGATCCTAATTCTTTGGGAATCAAAGAGGTGAAAGGCTTCTTCCTCTTGGCACGAAACAATGACATGAACAGCTCGATGACAACACTGAAGATAGCATGTGTCAGCCACATCCACCTCTTTAGAGTGCACGCTACGAAGAATGCTGCCAGAAATCCTGCTGCAGGTGCCACCGGATCCAATGGCCCCGGTGGCTCTCCGCAGCCTATGCCTGCAAATGCGCAAATGCAAATAGCACCGGATACAATGCGAAAGTAGTGATGATGACAATTCATCATTCAGAATTCATCACTCAACATTTTTTTCATTCAACATTTAACATTCATCATTCAACATTTCATATTATGTTATCAGTAGATCAATTAGAGGACAAACTCATCGACTTGGCTTTTGCAGAGGATATCGGCGATGGAGACCATACTACTTTGTGCTGTATCCCTGAGGATGCCATGGGCAGGAGCCATCTGCTTATCAAGGAAGACGGTATACTTGCCGGTGTTGAGGTAGCAAAGAAGGTATTTGATAGTTTCGATCCTACTCTGAAGGTAGAAGTGCTCATTGGTGATGGCCTGCCGGTGAAGAAAGGCGACATTGCTATGATCGTTTCGGGTAAGACTCGTTCGCTTTTACAGACTGAGCGCTTGATGCTCAACATCATGCAGCGCATGAGCGGTATCGCTACGATGACCCATAAGTATGTGGAGCGTATCGCCGGCACTGGCTGTCATGTTCTCGATACCCGCAAGACTACACCGGGTATGCGTATGTTAGAGAAGCAAGCTGTGAAGTTGGGTGGAGGTATGAACCATCGTATTGGTCTTTTTGATATGATTCTGTTGAAGGACAATCATATCGATTTCGCTGGTGGAATTGCCAATGCTATCGATCGTTGCCATCAATACTTGAAAGATAAGCATCTCGACCTGAAGATTGAGATTGAGGTACGCAACTTCGATGAGTTGCAGCAAGTACTGGACAAGGGTGGTGTTAACCGCATCATGCTTGACAACTTCTCTGTACCTGACACCAGGAAGGCCGTGGACATCATTAACCATCGCTTTGAGACTGAGTCTTCCGGAGGTATCACCTATGACACGATTCGGAACTATGCCGAGCAGGGAGTAGACTTCATCAGTGTAGGTGCGCTGACACACAGCGTCAAAGGCCTTGACATGAGCTTTAAGGCGTGTTGAAAATAAATAAGAACACTATGAAAATCAAATCCCGTATTTTGGGCATCACTTTGGCAGCACTTGCTATGAATGCTACACAAGGTGAGGCTTGTACTAATTTTATTGTAGGAAAGAAAGCATCTGCTGATGGTTCTGTCATCTGCAGCTACAATGCCGATGACTATGGCATGTTCATAGGCTTGGCACATTATGCTGCCAGGACACATAAAAAGGGCGAGATGCGTGACATCGTGGATTGGGATACACATAAATATATTGGTAAGATTCCTGAGGCTCCCGTCACCTATAATGTTATCGGCAACATCAATGAGTTTCAAGTAACCATTGGTGAGACTACTTATGGCGGTCGTGAGGAGATGGTCAATCCGGATGGAGGCATTGACTATGGCTCGCTGATCTATCTCGGCTTGCAGCGCTCACGTACTGCACGCGAAGCCATCAAGGTGATGACAACGCTGGCTCAGACCTATGGCTACTGCTCTGAAGGTGAGACGTTCACCATCTGTGATCCTAACGAAGCATGGATCATGGAAATGCAGGGTAAAGGAAAAGGAGAGAAGGGTGTCGTTTGGGTGGCACAGCGTATTCCTGACGATGCTATCTGTGGCCATGCCAATCAAAGTCGTATTGGTAAGTTTAATATGAAGGACAAGAACAATGTGATGTATGCCAAGGATGTGGTTGCTTTCGCCCGTAAGAAAGGTTGGTTCCATGGTAAGGATGCCGACTTCAACTGGAAGATGACTTACGCTAAGCCTGACTTTAGTGGTCGTCGCATCTGTGATGCCCGTGTTTGGTCGTTCTTCAACCGCTATGCCAAGGGGATGGACAAATATCTGCCTTGGGCTCTTGGCAAAGACTCTACAGCAGAGGATATGCCTTTGTGGGTGAAACCTTCTCGAAAGCTGAGTGTGCAAGATGTACAGGTGGCTATGCGTGACCATTACGAGGGAACTCTGATGGCTATTGATTCCACTGACATTGGTGGAGGTATTTGGCAGATGCCATACCGTCCCACACCTCTTTTCTATGAGGTGAACGGAAAGAAATACTTCAACGAGCGTCCGACCAGCACTCAGCAGACAGGTTTCACTTTCGTCTCTCAGATGCGGGCATGGCTGCCGCGTAAAGTGGGTGGCGTGCTGTGGTTTGGTAACGATGATGGCAATATGGTAGCCTACACACCGATTTATTGTGGAAATACAGTCCAGCCGGAATGTTATAACACACCAGGTGCCGACGCGCTTACCTTCTCAATGAAGAATGCCTATTGGGTATGCAACTGGGTGAGCAATATGGTCTATCCACGTTATTCACAAATGTTCCCAAGCCTGAAGGCTGTCCGAGATTCTTTGGAGCAGAGTTATTTTGCCCGTCAAAAAGAAGTGGAAGACAAGGCTGTGGCTATGGCCTCCACAGACGAAGACGCTGCCGTACGTTATCTTAACGACTACAGCAACACCGTAGCTCAGCAAATGCTGGCTCGATGGAAGCAACTTGCCTTCTATCTGATTGTGAAATACAATGATATGACGGTGAAGCCGGAGAAAGACGGAAAATTCTTGTGTACACCGGAAGGTATCGGAGTAGCAGTGAAGCGCCCAGGCTATCCAGAAACTTATCGTGAACAAATCGTTAAGCAAACAGGCGACCGTTATGAGGTTCCCGCTAAGTAGTAGAGAAGAATTTCTAAGTAACAGACGAATTTTGTAGAGCGTCTATTTTAACATAAAAATAAACGTCTGAGATGGTTCCCCTTATAAGGAAACATATCAGACGTTTTTCTTGTAGGGTTGTTATATATTGTTACAACTCAATTTTTTCTTTTGGCAATTGAAGTTTTTTCAAATCATTTCTCTGGAGCCAAAGGGATCTTCTTGACGCGGCGCTCATGGCGACCTCCTTCAAAGTCCGTAGAGAAGAATACATCCATGATCTTTTTAGCCATGTCTTCATCAATGAAACGACCGGGCATGACCAAGACGTTTGCGTTATTGTGTTGTCGGATGAGGCGGGTTACCTCCGGAATCCAGCATAGTCCGGCACGGATACCCTGATGCTTATTGAGCGTCATTGCCAGACCTTCTCCGGAACCACAGATGCCGATGCCTGGATAGACTTCGCCTGACTCAATACCTCGTGCAAGAGCATGACCAAAATCGGGGTAGTCGCAACTCTCCTCAGTGAAAGTACCATAATCTTTATAAGGCATGTTACGCTCATCAAGGTATTTCTTGACGTACTGCTTCAAGGCAAAGCCGGCATGATCACTTGCCAGTCCTACTGTTTTAATTTCCATCTCGCGTGTTTTTATATTTTAGAATTAATGTGTATATAACGTCAAATGAGCAATGGTATTGTCTACCATTGCTCATCTTTTATTTATATACTGCAGTTCATTACTTGCCTAAGAAGGCTTTCACCTGCTTGTAGACATTCTCACTGGTATATCCGAGCTTCTCATCGAGCACTTTGTAAGGTGCAGAGAAGCCAAAGCTCTTCATGCCATAGATACGGCTGTTGGGGCCGATACCTACCAAGCCTTCGAGAGTGATGGGCAGTCCGGCTGTCATACCGAACTTCTTGACGTCGTAAGGGAGAACACTCTCCTGATATTCTTTCGACTGACGACGGAAGAGTCCCTCAGAAGGAGCACTGACCACACGCACCTTGATGCCGTCAGCACGAAGGGCAGCACAACCTGCTTCAAGCGTGGAAACCTCAGAACCGCTGGCAACGAGGATGACATCAGGATTCTCATCTGAGCCTGCTACGATGTAGGCACCCTTGCGAGCCTGCTGATAATCATTGCCCTCGGGCAGCTTGGCAATACCCTGACGTGAGAAAATCAGTGCAGTCGGAGTGTCTATGTTCTCCATGGCCATCTCCCAGCATACTGTAGTCTCATCAGCATCAGCCGGACGGAATACACGCACGCTGTCTTGTCCCTTGTGGTTCTGCAGCTTCTCCATCAAGCGGATCTGTGCTTCCTGCTCAACAGGCTCATGAGTAGGTCCATCCTCACCGACACGGAATGCGTCGTGGGTCCAAATGAACTTCACGGGTACGCCCATCAGTGCCGCCAAACGAACAGCAGGCTTCATGTAGTCAGAGAATACGAAGAAGGTACCGCAAGCAGCGATGACACCGCCATGGAGCATCATACCAATGCACATGTCAGCCATCGTCAACTCAGCAACACCAGCCTGGAAGAAGGCACCCGAGAAGTCACCTTTCTTCAGCGAGTGAGTCTGCTTCAAGAAGCCGTCGGTCTTGTCAGAGTTTGACAGGTCGGCAGAGGCGCAGATCATATTAGGTACTTGCTTAGCAAGCTCTGCCAAGCAAGCTGAAGAAGCGGCGCGTGTTGCGGAGCCTTCTTTCTGCTGTACCTTGCTCCAGTCGATCTTTGGTGCCTTGCCGGAGAACCATGTATCCATCAAAGCTTTCTTTTCAGGATTGGCCTTAGCCCACTCTGCTTCCTCAGCGCGGCGTACTGCAACAATCTTCTTCAACTCCTCACGACGGTCGGCATAGAGTTTCTTTACATCATCAAAGATGACAAATGGATTCTCAGGATCACCTCCTAAGTGCTTGATGGTGTTGATGTAAGCGCCATCGCCTAAAGGAGCGCCGTGGGTCTTCACGTTGTGCTCATAGCTTGTGCCGTCAGCTTTCACGGCACCACGACCCATGATCGTCTTGCCAATGATGAGGGTAGGACGCTCTTTCTCTGCCAAAGCTGCGTCCAATGCCTTGCAGATCTCTGCTACATCATTGCCATTGATCTCGATGACATTCCAATTCCATGCACGATATTTGGCAGCGGTGTCCTCGCTCATGACATCTTTGGTCTCTGTAGACAGCTGAATGTCATTGGAATCGTAGAACATGATGAGATTGTCAAGACCTAAAGTGCCGGCAATGCGGCCTACACCTTGTGAGATTTCTTCTTCTACAGCACCATCGGAGATATAACAATAGATATGATGTTGCATCATCACGCTGCCCAAACGTGCTTCGAGGAATTTCTCTGCAACGGCGGAACCTGCTGCGATAGCATGGCCTTGACCCAAAGGACCGGAGGAGTTCTCGATGCCATGCATCACATCGAGCTCGGGGTGACCCGGACAGGGAGAACCCCACTGACGGAACTGCTTGATGTCTTCGAGTGAGAACTTGCCCTGGAGCGTCAGTGCGCTATAGAGCATCGGACTCATGTGGCCTGGATCCAAATAGAAACGGTCGCGACCTGTCCATGTGGGATCTTCGGGATCATAGACCAAGTACTCGCTGAAGAGTACATTGATAAAGTCTGCACCTCCCATAGCACCTCCAGGGTGGCCAGAGTTAGCTTTCTCAACCATCGAAGCAGCCAGAATACGGATATTGTCGGCTGCGCGATTCATCAATTGAATGTCGTTCATGATATAATATAGTAAGTGATAAGACCTTGTTTTTATTTTGCTGCCTTATACTTGACAGCTGTTTTTTCTATTTCAAGTCCATGCTTATAGGCTTCGATATATGCGTCGAACCCGGCCACATCCTCAGGTGTCGGGCTGATCTCTGTACCAGTGTTGCCGGCAAAGACACGCTCATCAAGGAAGTCTGGCAGGCTCTGACCCTGCTGACGATGGATGCAATAAGAAGCTAACAGGGCAATACCCCAAGCACCACCCTCACCGGCTGTCTCCATGACAGAGATCGGAGAGTTGAGAGCCGCAGCAAGGATGCGCTGACCTACACCTTTCGTAGTGAAATAACCGCCATGACCAGTGATGCGGTCTACGGAGACTTTCTCGTCTTTGAATAGAATGTCGTTGCCAATTTTCAGCACGCCGACAGCAGCATAGAGCTGTGTGCGCATGAAGTTGGCAAGCGTAAAGTTATCGTTAGCGGCATGCACAAAGAGGGGACGGCCGTCAGCAAGTCCTGCAACGGGCTCACCCGATACATAGTTGTAGGAGAGAAGACCACCGCAGTCAGCATCGCCTTCAAGCGCCACGTTGAACAGACGTGTGTAGAGCTCGTTGGTATTCTGCTTGACTCCTAACATCTCGGCATATTCATCGAAGATGTTTACCCAGGCGTTGATCTCGGAAGTACAGTTGTTGCAGTGTACCATGGCCACAGGAAGCCCGTCAGGAGTGGTGACGATGTCAATGACCGAATAGGGCTTGGAAAGATTCTTCTCCAACACAATCATGGAGAATGAGGATGTGCCGGCGGATACATTTCCGGTACGAACCTTTACTGCATTGGTGGCTGCCATACCTGTTCCTGCATCACCTTCCGGTGGACAGAAAGGGACGCCAGCCTGCAGGTGACCGGAGACATCCAAGAGTTTGGCACCTTCTTCGGTAAGCGCTCCTGACTCTTCACCAGCTACCAACACCTTTGGCAGAATATCGGCGAGATGCCAGGACAGATGCTTAGGGGCGATAAGTTTTTCAAACTTCTCGATTATCGCCGCATCGAATTGTTTAGTCTCCGGGTCAATAGGAATCATACCGGAAGCATCACCGATGCCAAGTACTTTCTTGCCTGTGAGCTGCCAATGGATATATCCTGCAAGTGTCGTGAGATATTTGATGCTATTGACATGGCTCTCACCATTGAGGATAGCCTGATAAAGATGAGAGATGCTCCAACGAAGAGGAATGTTGAAGTTGAACAGTTTGGAGAGTTCCTCAGCTGCCTGTCCTGTGTTGGTGCTGCGCCAAGTACGGAACGGAACGAGGATCTTATCGTCCTCGCCAAATGGCATGTAGCCGTGCATCATGGCGCTGATGCCAATAGCTGCGAGCCGAGTGATCTCTATGCCATATTGTTCTTTGACATTTTGGCGAAGAGAGGCATAGCAGTCTTGAAGACCTTCCCAAATAGCCCGAATGCTATAGGTCCACAGTCCGTTGATGAGTTGGTTCTCCCACGTGTGACTGCCTTGCGCGATTGGCTTGTTCTCCTCGTCAACCAATACGGCTTTGATACGTGTAGATCCAAATTCGATACCGAGAACGGCACGACCGGATTCTATGATTGTTTGAGCGTTCATTTGGTTTCTTTCTTAATGTCATATCCGGCAATGCTCGAAGACGAGCATTGCCGGAATACAACGGTTTGAGTTAGCGGAGTGCTTTGTTCAGCATGTAATACATCTCATTCCAACGGAGCTCTTTGCGGAACTGCTCATAGTCGGTGTCCTTGTTGATGATGCAAGCCTCCATGTCTGCGATCTCAGCAAAGTCGCGCCAATACTCGTCGGTCAGACCAAAGCTGAAGCAAGAGTGGTGTGTGCCGCCGGCATTCATCCAGCATCCAACACCCACCTCAAATGTAGGCTCAGGAATCCACAGAGCAGATGCTACAGGAAGCTTCGGCAGCGGCTGGCTCTTGATGAGGTTGACATCGTTGGCAATCAGGCGGAAGCGATTACCCATGTCAACGACAGTGGCTGTAACGCCATGTCCCTGCTTAGCTGTGAAGACAAGACGGGCTGTTGGAGTCTTTCGTACACCGATACCGAGGAAGTGAACTTCCAGACGTGGCTTCTCCTCTGCGATATCCGGATTGACCTCAAGCATGTGAGACTCCAGGATAGACGTGTTGTCGCCATCGAAGTTCAGTGTGTAGTCTTCCAAGAAAGAGGTACCGCCGTCCAAGCCTTGGCTCATGAACCATGTGGTGCGATAGAGGCAGGCGCTCTTCCAGTCACCCTCTGCACCGAAACCGTAGCCATCGTGCATCAGACGCTGAGAAGCCAGGCCCGGAATCTGATCGAAGCCGCGACCGGTCTCTTCCACGTTGACATCACCTAAGTCGTCGAAGTTGGTGGTGAAGCCTTTGGCGCCATAAGCCTTCAACACGGCACGAAGGGTCAACTCAGCCTTGGCAGAGTTCCAAATCTTCTTGTACTCGACACTCTTCTTGTCCTTCAGGGCATCAGCCACAACATACTCCTTGAAGTAGACATCATGCACAAGAGCATCGACGTCTTCATCCTTTACCTTGTCGAAATATTCCATAACGGTAGAGAACTGCACGTAGTCGACGTGATAGCCCAATACCTGCTCAAAAGCTACCTTGTCGCCGTCGGTCACAGCGACATTGTTCATCTGGTCACCGAAACGGATGATGAGACAATCCTGTGCGTCAGCAACACCGGCGCAGACGCGCTCCCAAACAGCGATGTGCTTGAGCGTCTTCTCATCTTTCCAGTAGCCGATAACGGTCTTACGAGGCTTGCGCAGACGAGAAAGAATATGAGCGAACTCGCGGTCACCGTGAGCACTTTGGTTGAGGTTCATAAAGTCCATGTCGATGGTATTCCATGGAATCTTCTCGTTGTACTGAGTATGTAAGTGGAGCAGAGGCTTGCGAAGGATCTGCATGCCCTTGATCCACATCTTCGCGGGAGAGAAGGTGTGCATCCAGCAGATGACACCAATACATTTGCTGTCTACGTTGGCGCGGGCCATGACATCTGCCACTTCTTTGGAGCTGTTGGCAGTACCGGCATATACGACCTTGACGGGCAGCAGGCCTGAGTTGTTCATGCCTTCTACCATCTCTTTAGAGTGTCCGTCTACTTGTTTGACGGCATCACCTCCGTAAAGGAGCTGTGCACCTGTGACAAACCAGATCTCGAAATCATTAAATGCTTTTTCCATGATGATTGTTTGGTTGATAACGTTTTTAATATAATTTGATTGTGAAAATGCTTATTATTTCTTTTTCTGTCCGTAGTAGGCATTAGGGCCGTGCTTGCGGGAGAAGTGCTTCTCCACGAGCAATGGATTCATCTTGGTCTGTGGATTCACAGAGAAAGAGATGAAAGCCATCTTGGCAACCTGCTCGGCTACGACGGCATGATAGACAGCCTCGTCAGGATCCTTGCCCCAGGTGAAGGGACCGTGGTTCTTGACAAGGACACCGGGGGTATGCACATAATTGATGTGGTCTTTCTTGAACTTATCTACGATCACAACGCCCGTGTTGTACTCATACTCATCCATCTGATCTTTTGTCATGTCATCCGTACATGGGATGGCATCGTGGAAGTAATCAGCATGAGTCGTACCGATGTTGGGAATGTCACATCCTGCCTGTGCCCAAGCCGTAGCGTAGGTGGAGTGGGTGTGTACCACACCACCGATCTCTGGGAAGTTGCGATAGAGGACGAGGTGAGTAGGAGTATCCGATGATGGATTCAAATCGCCTTCCACTACTTTTCCAGTCTGCAAGTCTACGACGATCATATCGCTGGCTTTCATGGTGTCGTAGCTGACACCTGATGGTTTGATGACAACGAGACCTTTCTCGCGGTCAATGCCTGATACATTGCCCCAAGTGAAGAGTACCAACTGATGCTTTACCAAATCAAGGTTGGCACGATATACTTTTTCTTTTAATTCTTCTAACATGATAGTTATAACTTAAATTCCGGATCTTCGTCATACGCTTTGCTGTTGAACCGATAGAGGGCCGCGCCGCGCTTGGAAGTCAGCTTGTCAATTTTGTCGGTTTTCTCAATGAAATCGATTTGTTTGATACGCTTGCGGAAGTTGCGCTTGTCGATCTCTGCTCCTAAGATGGCCTCATAGACATGCTGCAACTGTGTCAAGGTAAATAGTTCTGGCAGGAGGTTAAAACTCAGAGGCTCTGTATTGATGTGACGTCGCAACATCACCAAGGCATCTCTTACCATGGTATTATGGTCTGAATAAAGTTTCGGCATGTTGTCTACCGGCACCCATTCAAGGCCGTATCTCTCCCGAAGTGAGTCATCGTAGTCTTTTACGTTGATCAGCGCGCAATAGGCAACGGAGATGACGCGCTCACCTGGATCTCGGTCTATGGCACCGAAAGCACCTACCTGTCGCATGTAGAGTTCTGTCAAGCCTGTGAGTTCTTGCAGAACTCTCCGGGCAGCTTCGGTCAGACTTTCTTGAGGTCCGACGAAGCCACCATAGAGTGACCATTCTCCCCGTCCCGGATCCATCTGTCGTTTGCCGATAAGCAACTTCAACTTATCTTCTTCAAATCCAAAGACAATGCAGTCGACTGAGACCCAAACTTTAGAGTGTTCACTATAAAATCCTGTCATGAGTATATGGAATTAGAAGAAATACCAATAGAAGGCGCCGCAGAGCACGATGACGCCCAAAGAGGCGATGATGTCTGCTACACTCCAACTGTCGCGGATCTGCTTGCGGTATTCCGGTGTGAATGTAATAGCGGCAATCTGTTGCTGAGAGGGTGCCTTGGTGAACATGGAGATGACAAACATCATCACAATGATGAACACCAACAGCCAGCACTCAAAGATCAGCCAGTTGGTCTGCCAGAACCATGTGGTGTTCTCCCAAAAGGCACCTGTCATTGCGGCATCACCATTATGAGTAATGACATTGGTGACGAGACGGAGCATACCGATTACGAAACCGCCGATGAGTCCCCACTGTCCGGCCATAGGAGTGATCTTCTTTGAGAAGATACCGAGTGAGAATACGGCTACCATGGCTGGTGCCAGCAATGACTGGATGTTCTGCAGATAACTGTAGAGCGTGTCCATGCTCATCATGATAGGCATCCAAGCCAGACCCAAGAGTACGACGGCAACTGTGGCCAGACGGCCGACGAGCACATAATGAGCCTCGCTCTTGCCAGCACGCAATGGCTTATAGAAGTCCTCGGTGAACAGAGTAGCACAAGAGTTGAAGAAGGCAGCAAGAGAAGTAACCAGGGCACTGATGAAGCCGATGGTCACAATACCCTTAACACCGGCGGGCAACACATCTTTCACCATCAGGGCAAAAGCAGCGTCGGTGTTGTTCATCACTAAACCATATTTTGCAGGGTTGGCAGCAAGAGCGGCAGCAACCATACCAGGGATCAAGAACATGAAGACAGGAAGAAGCTTGAAGTAGCCTGCGCAGATTGTACCACGACGAGCACGCTTCATCACGACGCTGTTGTCCTCACCCTTGGTCTGTCCCAGCACACGTTGTACGATATGTTGGTCGGTGCACCAATACCAGAAACCGATGATGGATGCTCCGAGGAAGACAACGAAGCCCGGATACTCATGATACATAGGATCACCTTCGCTCCAGTGGAACATGTGTGTGGTACCGTAACCATTGTGAAGATGGCTGCAGTAGGTCATCATGTTGCTCCAACCCTGAGTGATGCTTCCGTCACCCAGTGTAGCCAGACCAAGAAAAAGCACGAGGAAAGAACCGATGATCAGGATAGGAGTCTGGATGGCGGACATCGTCATCACACCCTTCATACCGCCGAAGATGGTAAAGACAGCTGTGATGAAGATCAGCCCCAGGGCGCCATACCAGAAAGGAATGCCGAGCAGGTACTCAAAGAAAATACCACCCGTGAAGGCTGTCACACTCACTTTTGTGAGCACGTAAGCCACCAGCGTGATGATGCTCAGCCAAGAGCCTGTAGCCTTGGTATAGCGGAATTTCAGGAATTCCGGCATTGTAATGATTCGGCCTAACTTATTGTTGAGCAACTGGTAGAAAGGTACGAAGAGCCAGCCGAGAATGAGGATCATCCAACCTTGCATCTCCCAGTGAGCCATGCCCACACCATCTTTGGCACCTGTACCTGCCAAACCGACAAGGTGCTCAGAGCCAATGTTGGCAGCAAAGATAGCAGCGCCAATCACCCACCAGGGCTCGCCTTTACCAAAGAGGTAGTCCTGGCTGTCAGCGCCTTTCATCTTGCGCTTATCCTTCATGATGCTTCTGTAGACGGCCACGGCCACCAAGCCTATGCCAATGGCAAGGACCACCCAGTCAAGCCAAATAAATTCTTTTGCGTTCCAGTTCATAGTTTTTTCTATTAGTATTGTTTGTTATGAGAATCGGTTATTTCTTCACAGAAAATTTATACACAAGGTGACTGTAGTAAGTCTGTCCTGGTTTAAGGTAGGGATCAGAGAACTCCCAACCTTTGGTCTTTTGGTTGATCTTGGTAGGACTGTCGGGGTATTTCTGACTTTCAAAGCAGACACTGACATGCTTGGGATATTTAATGCCATGTTTGCAAGGAATGCCTGTACCTTGGAAGTTGCCTGTATAGACCTGTAAGCCCGGCTCGTTGGTAAACATCTCAAGCAGAATGCCTGTCTTGGGTGAGAAGAGGCTTGCAGCCACTTGTGTGTCATCGCCTTTACCATTCTTGAAGGTATTCAGGCACCAGTTGTGGTCGTAACCAGTGGCATTATGGATTTGGTCGAAAGTGGTATCAGTGATAGTCTCCTGAATAGCGTGGGGCTTACGGAAGTCCATCGGTGTGCCGGTTACATCACGGATCTCACCCGTTGGAATGTATTTAGCGTCAGACGGGGTAAACTTATCAGCGTTGATGTACATAACCTCGTCAGTGCCGACCTTAGAAGGATCACCATTGAGATTAAAATAGGAGTGGTTGGTCATGTTGATGACGGTTTCCTTGTCAGTTGTAGCCTTAAAGGTGATGTCGAGCGTGTTGTTACTCTTTACCAAATAAGTGGCTGTTGCCTTTACTGTGCCGGGGAAACCGTTTTCACCGTCGGGAGCCGTGATGGCGAAGGTCACACTGCTGTCAGTCTTTGCCTGAACATCATATACTTGATGAAGCCAACCCGTGTTGCCGCCACCATGGAGCGTATTCTCATTGTCGTTGGCACGAAGCTTATAGACTTTGCCGCCTACAGTGATTTGTGCATTCTTGATGCGGTTGGCATAGCGACCGACGCTGGAACCAAAGTCAGAGGGGCTGTTCAATGTATCAGCATACTGACGGATATTGTCATAGCCGAGCACTACGTCGGTGGGCTTGCCTTCCTTATCTGGTACACAGAGAGAAACGACACGACCTCCATAGTTGGTCAAGCATACTTCCATGCCGTTATTGTTCTTCAAAGTGATGAGCTCCACCTTTTTTCCATTCAGTGTTGTGTCAAAGGCTGCCGGATCAAGACCGGATACCGTACGGCTGGCTGTTTTGTTACCAGCACACGATGCAAGTGCCAGCAGGCAACCACCTGCGATACCTAAGTAGTTTTTGATATTTCCCATGTCTGTTTATAGTTATTGGTTTTATTGGTGGTAAAGTTACAATATTTTTTTGTAAGTTGTATCATATTCCACGTGAAATTTTAGAAAAATAGTACAATTTACACTTTTAAAGACAGCAATGGGTCTAATTCGGGTAAGGTCTGTAGCGTTTTCCTCTTTTATAAATGTATCTCGAATTTTACAGCAATGAGAAGAAAGAGCGTTGTTTTGATCTTATGAAAACATAAGTTTAGTACAACGAATAAGGATAGGTTGGTTTACGGACTCCAGCTATGGGGAATTCTCTAAGTACTCGTCTATGCAGAGAAGAACGTAGCGTTACTTTAGACATAAAAAAGCCTTCTGTCGAGTAAGGCAGAAGGCTATGATAGAGTAGGAGAGATTTAGCAAATCTTTCTTGATCCGTCACCGATAACTACATCGATGACAGCAGGCTCGTGACCGTATTTGTCGTTGAACTTCTCCTTGGCGGTAGCAATGAACTTATCATAAAGTTCGTCTTTGACCAAGTTGATCGTACATCCACCAAAGCCACCGCCCATGATACGGCTACCGGTGACACCGCATTCCTTAGCAATGTTGTTGAGGTAGTCCAACTCTTCGCAAGATACCTCGTATTCTTTGCTGAGGCCATAGTGAGTCTCATACATCTTGCGGCCTACGGTCTCGTAGTCGCCTGCTTGCAAGCCATCACATACAGCCAGCACACGGTCTTTTTCACCTAAGACAAAGTGAGCACGCTTGTAGTCCTCGGCACTGACTTTATCCTTCACGGCTTCCAACTCATCCCAGTCAGCGTCGCGCAGTGTCTCGAACTTCTTGTCAGGGAACTGCTGTCCAAGAGCCTTGACAACATTCTCGCACGAGTTGCGGCGATCGTTGTAGGGTGATCCTTTCAGTTCGTGCTTTACTTTAGAGTTGAGCAAAACGAGCTTGTAGCCCTTTGGCTCCCATGGGAAGTACTCAAACTCGCGGCTACGGCAATCCAAACGCATCAGTTTGCCTTTCTGACCAAAGACAGAAGCAAACTGATCCATGATGCCACAGTTCACACCTATATATTTGTGCTCTGTAGCCTGACCTGCCAAGACAAGATCCCATTTAGAGACCTTGTTGTCACCGAAGAGGTCGTTGAGTGCATAAGCAAAGCAGCTCTCGAGTGCAGCGCTGGAAGACATACCTGCGCCCAATGGTACATCACCTGCAAAAGCAGCGTTGAAAGGCTTGACATCTACACCCAATGCGCGCATCTCCTGAACGATGCCATAGATGTAGCGTGCCCATGTTGCTGAAGGACCCTTAGGATCATCGATGGTGAAATGTACCATATCTTTCAGGTCGATAGAATACACGTTACAAGTCTTCTGACCGTTTGGACGGATTTCAGCCATGATGCCCTGCTCAACAGCACCGGGGAAAACGAAGCCTCCATTATAGTCGGTATGCTCGCCGATGAGGTTGATACGACCTGGAGAAGCATAGATGTTACCTGTCTTGCCATCAAAATGCTTCACAAATCGGCTTCTTACAAATTCTATATCCATATGATTCTTAAATTTAATAGTTATAAGATGAAATGATATTTGACATTGATTTTCTTACTTTTCTCTAAGGTAGCGCTGATGTCTATTTGCTTAGTCCGATCTTGGAACCCAAGTTGCAGAACCAGAAAATATAAGCATAGAAGATAAACAGACAGCAGGTGGCGATGATCACGCCGGCAGCGTCTACAATAGATCCCATTAAAGGCATGAGCAGGGCTGCGCCAATGACACCTGTATTGATAACTCCGGTAGCGGCTTTGGTATGGGGTCCAAGCTCTTGAAGTCCGAGGTTGAAGATTAACGGCCACATGACAGAGTGGAACAATCCGGCTGCCAGCATAGCATAAATGCCCACCATGCCGGGAAGAACAATCGACAGAGCAATGCAAAGGGCACCCAAGCAGAGGCATGCACTCAGCAATTTGCGAGGCTGGAACTTAGCCAAGATAGCTGCTCCCGCAAAACGTCCTACCATCATGCCTCCCCAATAGAATGCGAGGAAAGAGGTGGCTACAGACGCGTAGTTGGAAGCATATTCCGGCATAGCCTTGAACTTGTAGGGGAGCATCGAAGGTACGCCTATTTCTACTCCCATATACATGAAGATAGCTAATGCACCCAGCCACACATGAGGATATTTGAACACACTGCTCTTATACTCGCGATGAACGCCTGCGTCCTCTGCCTGCTTAGCCTCATCAATACGTGGCAACTTCAAAAATACCAAGATTAGACAGATTAACAGCGTGAAAATTCCAAGTCCCAGGAATGGGCCAGGTACGGCAGATGGAGTGGGGGCTTGTCCACGAATGATAACATAAGTAATGAACAATGGGGCAAGTGTGGTTGCCACAGAGTTCAGCGCTTGGCTCAACGTCATTCGGAATGCGCCTTTTTCAGGGCTTCCGAGTACCATCACATAGGGGTTGGCTACGTTTTGAAGCATCACGACGCCACAAGCTACAAGACACATACTTGCCAAAAATACAACATAAACGTTGGCTTGAGCGGCAATGGCGGATTTGATACCAAAGGAGTTGATGATGAAGCCGATGCCGGCAACTGCCAAGCCGAGGATTAATGTGCCCTTATATCCAATTTTGCTCATCAGCATGGCAAAAGGAATACTCAAAAGGTATGCACCGTAGAAAGCGGTATTAACGTATTGCCCTTGTTGTGCTGTGAGGTCAAAAGCCTTGGAGCAGAATGCAATCATTGAATTGTTCATAGTCGTGATGAATCCAATGAGGAAGCACACGATAAAGACAACAATGAGTGCAAATGTATAGTTAGGATGCTGGGAAGAAGATGAGTTGGTCATGATTTTTGATTGATCAGATACTGATTGATTCATTTCACAAGTTACAACGGAAAGTTGCATAAGCCTTTCATATTTCTATTCTTATTAAAGAATATGATGATCAGACTTGTGCAACTTTCTGTTATTTTGAGATTTATTCTACGACACCAAAGTGATAGATTGTGTGTTGCTTGTACTGCTCTCCGGCATCAAGTACCACTGACGGGAAGTAAGGATGGTTTGGTGTGTCGGGGAAGTGCTGGCATTCCAAGCAGACAGCGGAGCGGCGTGGATAAGTTGCTCCGTGAGTACCCTTAATGCCGGAAAGGAAGTTGCCGGTATAGAGCTGCATTCCCGGCTCTGTGGTATACACTTCCATCGTGCGGCCGCTCACTGGTTCAATGAGTCGGGCAGCAAAGCTCATCTCTCCTTCCTCGTGCTTGTTGAGGACATAGTTATGGTCAAAGCCACTGCCGTTCTTGATTTGCTCGTTATCGGCATTGATGTCCTGACCAAAGGGCTTGGGTTTGCGGAAGTCAAATGGTGTGCCTTCTACGAGACGGATCTCGCCTGTCGGAATAGAAGTCTTGTCAATCGGCAAATAGTAATTTGCGTTGATCTGACAGATGACGTTGTCAATAGAAGGAGTTGGGTTGGCGATGCCGGCTAAGGCAAAGAAACCGTGATTTGTTAAGTTGATAATAGTTTTTTTATTGGTGCAAGCTAAATAGTCAATATGGAGAGAGTTGTCGTCGTCCCAAGTATAAACGACAGTAGTCTTCAACTCTCCGGTATAGCCTTCCTCACCGTAGGCTGATACATAGTGAAGCACGAGCGTATGGTCGTTCATCAACTCTGGATCCCATACCTTGACATTGAATCCTTTCTTGCCGCCGTGAAGAGAATTGGGGCCGTCGTTGACAGGCACGTCATAAACTTTTCCATGGAGAGTGAACTCGCCTTTAGCAATGCGGTTGCCATAACGTCCGATGAGACGGGAGAGATAAGGCTCCGGAGAGTTGATGACATCATTGATGTTGTCGTGTCCCATAATGACATTAGCGCGTTTGCCATCCTTATCTGGAACCATGATGGCGACGATAGCACCTCCAAAGTTGGTGATGGCAACCTCATTGCCTTGTGCGTTCTTTAACACGAAGAGGTCAGTCTTCTTTCCTTTCACAGTGGTCTGAAAGTCTTCACGCTTCAGACCACAGATATTTTCCGTTGTTGTGTTTGTCATATCAACAAGTTTTTAGTTACGTTCTTGTATAGTTTTACTTCTACTTGCAAAGTAACTAAAAATATGTGATAAAAGCAAGATAAACGACGATAAAATACCCTTATTGCAATGTTAAAAATGATTTATTGATAGGAAATCTGCTACAATATAGCTCGAGCCTCCCACAAAAATGAAGTCATCTTCTGATGCATCTGCCATAGCTTGACGGAAAGCATTGGCAACAGAGCCATAGTCGTCGCCTTGTAGTTGGTGCTGATATCCAAGATTCTTCACTTGGGAAGCAGGAATGGCCCGTCGTGAAGTGGCCTGGGCCCAATAGTACTTTGCGTCTTTCGGTAGTAGCATCATCACGGATGATATATCTTTATCATCAACCATGCCGAAAACCATTCTTAATTGCTTGCAAGGAATGCTCTTGATTTGTGTAGCGAGATATTGCCAACCACTGACATTATGCCCTGTGTCGCAAATGACTAAGGGGCGCTGGTTGATGATCTGCCATCTGCCCGTCAGACCTGTTGTCTCAGATACGGTAGAAAAACCTTTGCGGATTGAATCTAAGGTAATATGAGGATCGTTAAGCTCGCGTAGTGCGCATAAGATAGTATTGGTGTTCTTCGTCTGATAGTCTCCGCCAAGTTCTCCATGGAAAGAGCCGAAGTCATGGGTAACATAATTGCGCCCGCATTTTGCGTCATGGCATGGCACTGAGGAGATGACCTCCGGCTGATCTTCTGCAAAGGTGATAGGTGCGTCTTCCGCCTTGGCTTCTGCTTCAAAGACAGAACGTGTCTCTGCACAGGTTTCTCCTATGACAACAGGAGTGTGGGGCTTGATGATACCGGCCTTCTCTCCGGCAATCTTGGCTAAAGTGTTGCCAAGAAATTGTGTATGGTCGAAACTGATATTCGTGATGATGGACAATTCTGGACGAATGATATTGGTACAATCAAGACGTCCGCCAAGCCCTACCTCAATAACGGCGATATCGACTTTTTGCTCTTTGAAATAGAGGAAAGCCAAGGCTGTCGTCAATTCGAAGAAAGAAGGGTGGAGGGACTCGAAAAAATGTCGCTCACTCTCAACGAAGTCTATGACGCGTTGCTCGCTGATGGGTTTGCCGTTGACTCGGATGCGTTCACGAAAATCAACCAAGTGTGGAGAAGTGTAGAGGCCGACGCGATAGCCTGCCTGTTGAAGAATCGAGGCTAAAGTATGTGAGCATGACCCCTTACCGTTGGTGCCGGCAACATGGATCGTGCGATAAGCTCTGTGGGGATGACCAAAGTGTTCATCCAATGCCAAGGTGTTCTCCAATCCTGCTTTGTAAGCCGAAGCTCCTACGTGCTCAAAGACAGGTGTACTATTAAATAGGTATCCAACGCATTCTTGATAAGTCATCGTCAAGGGATAATAAAAATAATCCCTCCCGTTGCCAGGAGGGATTGTTAGGGATTAATTGAAGTAGCTTTTGAATTTCTCGAAGATGTTCTTCTTTGTTGACGTATCGCCTTTGAAGTTCTCGCTGTCGCGCAATTCTTCAATAGCCTTGCGTTCTTCTTTTGTAAGAGTCTTAGGAACGTAGACACTCATATTCACAACCAAGTCACCGATACCGGTGCCATAGCCTTTCAGAGCAGGGAGTCCTTTGCCTCTCAGTCGTGTACTCATGCCCGGTTGGGTGCCCGGCGCGATTTTCATCTTTATCTTGCTTCCACTGATTGTCGGTATTTCCACTTCGCCTCCCAGGGCTGCTGTAGGAAAGTCAAGAAGCAGATTATAGATAATGTCTTGCTTGTCTCTGATGAAGGTGCTGTCCTTCTCCTCCTCAATGAAAACTTGTATGTCACCATTGATACCGTTGTGTGGAGCCACGTTGCCCTTACCATGGGCATTGAGAACCATGCCGTCTTCGATGCCTGCCGGGATGTTGATCTCTACCACTTCCTCGCCTTTGACGACGCCGGATCCGTTGCATTCCTTGCACTTGTCTTTGATTACAGTGCCTTCGCCATGACAGGTTGGACATTCACTTTGCGTGGTCATCATGCCGAACATGGAGCGTACGGTACGAGCGACGACACCAGAACCGTGACAAGTCGGACATGTCTCTGGTTTAGCGCCGTTGGCAGCACCTGTTCCATGACAAGCTGTACAAGTCACATCTTTCTTGACTTTGAATTTCTTGGTTACTCCGCTTGCAATGTCTTGAAGAGAGAGTTTGACTTTCAGTCTTAGGTCAGAGCCTCGGTAAACGCGTTGTTGCTGACGTTGGCCGCCTCCGCCGAAGCCTCCAAAGCCTCCAAAACCGGAATGACCTCCAAAGATGTCACCGAACATAGAGAAGATGTCGTCCATGTCCATGCCGCCTCCACTGAAGCCGCCAAAGCCACCGCCTTGCGGGCCATCGAAGCCAAACTGATCGTATTGTTGTCTTTTCTGAGAATCGTGCAATACCTCATAAGCTTCGGCAGCCTCCTTGAATTTCTCCTCAGCTTCTTTGTTACCAGGATTACGGTCGGGATGATATTTGATGGCCAATTTGCGATAGGCCATCTTGATTTCATCTTCCGATGCATCACGACTTACGCCAAGTACTTCGTAGTAATCTCTTTTTTCCATTGTCTTGTGCCCGTCGATACTTCAACAAATTATTGTCCTACTGCTACTTTGGCATGGCGAATGACTTTATCGTTCATGGTGTAGCCAGTCTGCACGCAGTCGATCACTTTGCCTTTCTTGTCATCTCCCATACCAGGAACCATAGCCACAGCCTCATGGTAGTCGGTATTGAAGTCCTTGTCTTTGGTGTCGATTTTCTTCACACCAAGACTCTCCAGTGTCTTAACGAACTTGTTGAAGATCATCTGCACTCCTTCTTTAATGACTTTCGGGTCTTCACTCTTGTCGGCAATGGCACGCTCAAAGTCATCGAGAACGGGCAGAATAGCGGTCACGGTCTTCACACCACCGTTGAGAATGAGATCGGCTTTCTCGCGCAACGTGCGCTTCTTATAATTATCGAACTCTGCAGCCGTGCGGAGATAGCGGTCTTTGAGCTCCTCTATTTCTGCTTGTGCCTCAGCCAGAGGATCTTTCTTCTCCTCCTTAGCCTGCTCCTTTCCATTCTCCTTATTATTGTTGTCGTGCTTACTTTGATGGTTCTCGTGAGTGTTATTCTCTTGTTTATGAGCGTCAGCAGTAGCTTTTTCTTGCTTCTCGCTATCGTGACTCTCCCTGGCAACTTTGCTTTCAGCACCTTCGACTTTTATGTCTCTTTCGTTTTGGTCGTTTTTCTTTTCTTCCATGATAAAATGTTTTTTAATGAAAGCTTTGCAAAAAATGTGCCGAATGGACATATACTGCCATTTTAAGCGTTTCCGCCGTACATTTTTGCTTTCTGCTCTTTGATGGTATCATCGTGGATATACTCATCGTATGGCATCAGCTTGTCGATCGTACCACTCGGTGTGAGTTCGATGATGCGGTTGGCTACCGTTTTGATAAACTCGTGGTCGTGGCTGGAGAAAAGCACGTTGCCTTTGAACGAGACCAGATTGTTGTTGAACGCTTGGATGCTCTCAAGGTCGAGGTGGTTGGTGGGGGTGTCGAGGATGAGGCAGTTGGCGTTTTGCAGTTGCATTCTTGCAATCATGCAACGCATCTTCTCACCACCGGAAAGTACGTTGACCTTCTTCTCAACCTCTTCCTGACGGAAAAGCATACGGCCGAGATAAGCCTTCATTGTCACCTCATTGCCAGCGCCATATTGACTCAGCCAGTCAACGAGATTCAAGTCGGACTGGAAGAACTTCGTATTGTCGAGAGGAAGATAGGCTGTGGTGATGGTCACGCCCCACTTATAGATGCCTCCGTCGGCCTGTCGATTGCCATTGATGATCTCGAAGAGAGCAGTCATGGCTTTAGGATTGTGACTCAGGAAGACAACTTTCTGATCCTTCTCGATATTGAAGTTGACATTGTCAAAGAGAACGGTACCGTCTGCATCGACAGCTTTCAGATTCTCTACTTCGAGGATCTGGTTACCGGGGTCACGATCCATTTGGAAGATGATGCCAGGATACTTGCGGCTGGATGGACGGATCTCCTCTACATTGAGTTTCTCCAACATCTTCTTACGCGATGTGGTCTGCTTGCTCTTTGCCACATTGGCAGAGAAGCGGCGGATGAACTCTTCCAATTGCTTCTTCTTTTCTTCAGCCTTCATGCGTTGGTTCTGAGCCTGACGCAGAGCGAGCTGAGAGCTTTCATACCAGAAACTGTAGTTACCGGCAAAGACTGTTACTTTACCGAAGTCGATGTCGATGGTCTGTGTGCTCACGGCGTCAAGGAAGTGACGGTCGTGGCTGACAACGAGCACCGTCTGGTTCTCGTCAATATCGCCTAAGTAGTCTTCCAACCACTCGACTGTGTCGAGATCCAAGTCGTTGGTGGGCTCGTCGAGAAGAAGGTTGTCTGGTTTTCCAAAGAGGGCCTTTGCCAACATGACGCGAACTTTCTCATTGTTGGAGAGCTCTGACATCTGTTTTTGATGTAAGTTTTCGTTGACGCCCAAGTTCTGGAGCAGCTGGGCAGCATTGCTCTCTGCCTCCCAACCATTCATCTCAGCGAACTTTTCCTCCAGTTCTGCTGCGCGGTTGCCATCTTCGTCGGTCATCTCAGGCTTGGAATAGAGAGCCTCACGCTCTTTTATATTGTTCCAAAGAGCTTCATAGCCCATCAAAACGGTGTCCATGACGCTGAAAGCATCGTATTTGAAGTGATCCTGTTCCAAAATAGACAGACGCTCGCCCGCTCCAAATTCAACGGAACCTTTATTGGGCTCAAAATCTCCGCTGATGGCGCGAAGCAGTGTTGACTTTCCTGCACCGTTGGCACCGATGACTCCGTAAATATTACCCCGGGTGAACTTGATGTTTACGTCTTTATAAAGAACTCTCTTGCCAAACTGTATGGCAAGGTTTGTCAGTGTAATCATTATATCTTCTGATTATTATTGTGGTTGATCTAAAATACCTTGCAAAGGTACAAAAATAATGTGACTTCCTTATTGATAATACGGAATTTAACAATTTGACAAAGAGTGGTAACTGTTTAGCGAATGTATTTCCACACAGATGAGTAAGATTCGTAAAACACTGCTGGAAGGTCAGCCCTTGTCAGAAGATATGGTCTTTTATGCTTTATCAATCATTATCATGACACAAAATATAAAGCAAATGATGGTGCTTGAAAGGAAACATACGGATATATGAATCTTTACAAAATGGCATCACCGCGGAGCCACAATCTAGAGAGCGAGGAAACTCGAAAATGAGAAAAAACAAAGATGAGTCATCGTTTTTTGCCGACTCATGTTGTCAAAGTACCTTCCTGATACTATCAGAAAGGCTTTCTGACCTGATCAAACTGCCTTTCTGATCATGTCATCTTACCGAGATGACAGCATCAAAAAAGCTTTCTGACAAGCGAAATCACTAAAATTTCATTGTAAAATTGCTGTTTTTCTGAAGGCGAAAATGCTCTGCAATTATAACGCTTTGTAAGTCAAATGATTACAAAAAAACCCTCAAAATTCGCAAAATTGAGAGCAACATAGGTGTCGGTTCAGAAAAACGCCTGCATTTGAGCGGAAAAATGTCAGTTTACTCAACAAAGATGTGGAGGAAGATATACTGCAAGAGATCGTGTTGTCAGCTCATGCAACAGTAGCGGTTTAGAGAAATATAACAGAGGCTATCACCTAAAAGATAATAGCCTCTGTATAGTCATTAATATATTATTATGCTCCTATTCCAATATCTTTGTCATGGACATGGAAGAGATCAGACCATCAGGTCCGATAGTGGCCTTGATATTGAAGCGGGTACTTGTCGAAGTGCCATCAGTCTTTTCGACTTTCTGGACTGCCGAGAAAGTTGTGTTGTACTGGTATTCCTCATCTCCCACTTCCTTCTTGCTAATTTTATAGTCGTTGTTGATGTGCCAATTCATGTTCGAGATATCATCTTTATAGATTTTGCTCAGGAAAACGGCAACATCAGCTTTGGTCGCATCTGACTTGCCGAGGAAGTTAGACATGAGAGGCGCTACAGTAGCCGTCAAGCCATCTTCATTCTTAGCATTGATAGCTTGGAAGAAATGACGGAATACAGCACTGACCATGGTTTTTTCCTCAGGCTGCACCGTTTTGGCTTTGAGCAACTTCAGCGCGTTGTTAGCTTGATCAACGTGCTCACCATTTGCATGTTCGTTCAGATACGTAGTATAGGACTGTTCTGAATTGCCGTTTGTAGCATCAATCCAGTCCAAGGAGTCGATCTTGTGAAGAGCGTCAGCCTTATGTTCTGAGTTTGGGTGCTTGGTGAGATAGTCCTCCAAAGCTGTGCGGGAGCCACTGACGACGGCATTGGTCCAGTCGATGTCTGTCTGTTTTAAGCTCTGGAGTTTTGCTTCAACAGAGTCACGGTGTGCTTCCGGTGCATCTGGATTGGTATCAAGATAAGTCTGCAGGACAGTTGGGTCATCGCTCTTCATTGCAAACTCATAAGCATCCTCTTCTTTTGAGTTCTTGCTATTATTGTAGAAGTAGAAACAAACGCCGCAAGCTAAAACGGCAAGAATGAGACCAATAATCAATGCACTATAGCTTTTCTTGGGTGCCTCGGGCTTTTGACGATGGCCAGACGATGTGGGTGGAACGACGCGCTGAGCATCTCTTGCCTCCGTTCGCTGATAGCTGTTACTTGTTTTCGGCGGAGTGGGAGGTTGTGGTTTTCTTGCCTCGTTTTGTTGTTTTTCAAAAGTCTGAGCGTTAGTACCGCTCTGCGGTTGCGAATCACGATTATTGTCAAAGGAATTGTTACCGACCTGTCCTTTTACCAAAGTCTCTCCCCGTGGAGTGAGATGATGGCAATTTGGGCACATCTCCTGATCTTTGAAATAGATTTCACCACATTGAGGGCATCTTACGATTTTACCGGCGATGGGGACACCACAGTTTGGACATGCAGGAGCTTTGTCACTGATTTGCCGCCCACATTCGGGACATTTTATAATAGCCATAATGAAAAGTATATTTAGATTTTAACGTTAAAATTCTATCAGTTCTCTACTAACGGTGTCGGAACCTGATTTCTCTGAGTTTATGTTTCCCCACGAATCGACTCTTATCGACATATCCGTTGATGCCATTGAGATGACCTTTACCAGTATATTGCCACATAATGTAATCGAGATCATCTTTCAGCACCGGACTCCTCTTTGTATATTGGGCAATCATCACTTTGTAGTCTCTCAACCTTCCTAACAAGTTGTCGTCATAGAAGTTGGCTCCGGTGTAGATAAGAGGCTTTTGCTGATAGGCCTTTTCCATAAGATGGAGGAAAAGAAAGAGTGAGTCTTGAAATGCTTGAACAGAGAGCCCACCCCTCGTTTCCACATCTACCATGGGTATAAGATCCTGATCTCCGGGCCTACATTGCGTCTTGAAGTTCTCGAGCTGTGTCTGTTGGGGAATGTTGGGACGATAGAAATGGTAGGATCCAACCTTCAGGCCGTAACGATGGGCAAGATCTATGTTTTGTTTGTATTTGCTGTCTATACGGCTTCCACCTTCTGACGCCTTGAGATACACATATGCCATTTTGGAAGCACCAATTGTCTCCCAGAACACATTACCTTGATAGTGACTCAAGTCAATGCCATGTATGTGACTGCACGTATCTTCGCATTCCACATAGTCTTGGGCATGTAAGCCCAAGGATGCGAACAGAGCCATGATGCAAATTATGAAACGATTCATAGTTGCAAAATTAGCGAAAAGTTTCCTTAACGCGTATGACATCATTTAATAATTAAAATTAATTAAGAGCAGCAGATGTCTCCTTTGTATATTTCCCATCTCTGCCTTATACCGCTTATTCTTCAATTTCCTGCAACGAACGGGCGAAGTTGTGGAAGAAATTGCTGACGGTCTCTATGGGGGCATAAACCACATAGCAGAGCCCACGGCGCAAGTTGCGGCGAAGTAAAGAAGAGTTGTTCTGAACGAAACCTGCCTTGCCCTGCCTGAAATGCCATTCTTCAGCTGTGTCGCTTACTGTGTGGTGGACCGACCGCATGACGAGCTTATAGGCAGAGGATTCCACATGATCGACAAAAGGCAATTCGTCCTGCTCAAACTGAAATACAGCCATGAGCATGCTACCCTGCAATTGGGCCATGCGACGAATATGAAGTTTACTTAGCCAGTGTTCCAATTTCACGAAGTCTACTTTGTCCCCCTTCGTTCTTAAGAAACTACCTAATTGTATAAGTCCGCCTAACATGATGCCTTTGTTGAGCATTGACGAGACATTGTTGACGATGATTCTCAACAGTTCCAGTGCTTCTATATTCGTATCGATAGCATGATATTCGTTGTTGACGATTTTTTGCAGACGATAGTTGAGAAAGCGGTTGCTCAACTGAGCCTTAGGTTGCTGATGAGCGGATGAATTCAAGGCTTCTGTGAGTTCCTGAGGTATATTCATCATCTCATCTTCATGATGATTGGCAATTCCCTTTAACGTTGAGGCCTCCACATGTTGAGTCTGAACCATTTGAAACAGACGTTGCCATTTAAAAGCGGACATCGGCTCCATAGCCTCCTGCTCGTTGAGAGATCCCGAACGGATCAGTCGAAAGAAATTACGTGTGATGACATCCATTTCACAAACGAGTTAAGAATACTGCTTGGGGAAGCGTAAAGCGATGGCAAGAATCCCCGCTACACCTAAAGCCATAGGATAATAAAGATACGGGAGAATCTGCATAGGACTACATCCTGCCAAACCTGCAGCCAAAAGCATTTGCACACCATAAGGGAGCAGGCCCTGTATAGTGCAGGAGAAAGTATCGAGGATGCTGGCATTCTTTCTGTTGTCGACACCGAAGCGATCTCCTAACTTCTTGGCGATGTCGCCAATGGTGAGTATAGCAATCGTGTTGTTGGCTGTACAGATATTGACAAGGCTCACCAAGGCGGCTGCTGCGAATTCTGCGCCTCGTTTGGTATGCACGCGTGAGGTGAACTTGTTGATGATGAAGTCGATGCCTCCATTCTCTCTGATAATCTCCAGCATACCACCAGCCATCATGGCGACCATGATCAACTCTCCCATGCCGCTTATGCCTTTACCCATAGCTATCAGCCAGGCAAAGAAGTCGTAACTGCCGTCGATCATGCCGATGAAGCCGCAGGCAAGTGAGCCGATGACGAGCACGGCCATGACATTCATGCCTGTGATAGCAAGAATGATCACCATCAGATATGGTATCGCTTTGACAAAGCTGACAGTTGCAGCATGTGTCGGTGCAACGACTCCTTGTCCCATTAAGGTATAGATGATCAGCATGAGTATAGCGGCAGGTGTGGCAATAAGCACGTTCACGCGGAACTTATCACTCATCTTGCAACCTTGTGTTTGGGTGGCGACGACAGTGGTGTCTGAGATAAACGAGAGATTGTCGCCAAAGTAAGCACCTCCGACGATGATTGCGGTTAACAAGGGCAGACTGCTGCCAGTCTGTTGAGCGACACCAGCTGCTATCGGCACAAGAGCCACCACAGTACCGACACTTGTTCCTATGGCGGTAGAGATAAAGCATGCTGCCACAAACAAACCGGGAAGAACTAAACTGGAAGGTAAGATACTCAGCGTGGCACCCACGGTAGCATCAATGGCCCCCATGCTTTTGGCTGAGGAGGCAAATGCTCCTGCCAAAACATAAATCCAAAGCATCAGCATCAGATTATCACTGCTTGCTCCTCTGCTAAAGATGTCGATGCGCTTACGCAATGGAAAGCCCCCAGAGATGGCGATGGCATAGATGCTGGCGATCATAAAGACCACTGTCATGGGCACTTTATAGAAGTCTCCTGCAGCAATACTCAAGATCAGATAGAGCAGGATAAACACGATGAGTGGTGATAGTGCCAGCAATCCTTTTGCGTTTGTTTTGTTAATCATGCTCATAATATATGGTATGAACGTATATCCTTTTTAAAGTTGCGTGCGCCTATAAAAGTTCACATTCTCTTTGGTGAGCAATTCTATTGGCATGTAATTGACCGGATTGACTTCTTTCTTCAGGACGATGGCTTGGAAGAGAGTGTCAATGCAAGAATAACCTTGAAGAAAGGCATGCTGAGCAATGAGAAAGGAGATACTGCCTCTCCTCAGGCATTCTGCGTTCTTTCCAACCATGTCATACCCCATAATCTGTACGTCACGTCGGTTGGTGCGCAATAGAAAGTCGCCCATGATATGAGCTTTAGACCCCAGGGTGATGCAATGATGAATATTTGGATGAGCTTGAAACAAGGCTTCCATCTGTTTGTCATAAAGACTTCTGGTACCCTCCAAAGGCACTTCAAATTCTATGATTTCTGTTTCTGGGAAGTGGTCGTGCATATAATGTCTGAAACCTACCTCTCGATTGTCCTGTTGTTTACTGGCAACATAACCATTCTTTGTAAATTTCATCAACACGATTTGCTTCTCATTGGCGGCGATGAGCATCAGCATCCGTGCTGCAAAATAGCCACTGGCAAAAGAGTCCTGACCGAAAAACGACAATGGTTTCAGGTCAGGCATATACGAGTCAAGCATGATAAAAGGGATATTGTTGGCATGGAGTTGATCCGTAAAGGCACGCGTATTTTCCAAATCAGCCGGCACAATGACTACGCCGTCAGGTTTGGCTTGAAGACAAGCTTCGGTAGTCTCTTTGAATGATTTGGCATTAAAGCGTTCGTAGTGATGGATCTCTGCTGAGATATGAAAATCCCGACGCGCTTCTTGCGCATTCTTGACACCTTCTTCAATTTCCTCCCAATAGGCAATTTGTTCGTGCTGTGGGATGATGACGTGAAAAGTATATGTCTTGTTGTATGCCAATGCAGAGGCGTACATATTTGGCTGATAATTCATCTCTTCTAATGCTTTCTCTACCTTCGCCTTGGCAGAGGGTGACACATTAGGTCTTTTGTGCAAAACTCTGTCCACGGTTCCCACCGACACTCCTGCACGCTCTGCGATATCCTTTATTCTAATTTTGCTGTTGGTCATGCTCATATTATATATGTTGTTGCAAAAATAGCAATAAAAACTTAGAATAGACGCTAAGAAGGCAAATAATTTACAGGTATGAGTCAATTTTCAGTATTTTCTTTTTCTTTTCAAAAAATAATTGTATTTTTGCAAGGAGAGATACAAATACATGATCTGTCTGCTAAACACAATAAAAAAGCCGGTCTGTAGGCTTTGGTTAGAGATGTTGGCGCTTGTCATTTTGCTGCCATTACTATATTCTTGCTCCGGGAAGAAGCAAGAACGGGTAGATCGTCTTAATGAGCAGTCCTATACTTGGCATTATCGCAATCTTGACTCAGCTGAGGTATATGCCCGACGGGCTTTGAGAGAAGCTGACAGTCAGAGTGACGGTGCAGCTGAAGCCTATAACAATCTTGCATTTGTCGACATTGCAAGGATGAAGTATAGAGATGCTTGGAAACTTCTGAAACAAGTACCAGAACTAACTGATAATCAGATAGAGATACTCATTTCTGATGTGCAGTTGATGCGTTTGTGTCAACGCGAGTCTTTTAATAAGGAGTTCTATGACTATCATGAGCGTGCACTTCGGTGTATGCAACGTTTTCAGAAAGAGTCATACAGATTATCTCCACATCAACAAAGAAGACTGCTGTATGCTCAGAGTGAATTTCAGATAGTCACTTCCGTTTACTACTATTATGTCGGACTGAATCAGCAAGCTGCTCAGGCTATTCAAGACATGAGTTCTTGGAATCAACTCATGCAGGATACCGCACAATACATCAACTACTGCTATAATATCGGTGCAGGGGGAATCATCTCGGGAGGTAACAAGCAGGATATAGCCCAATCAGAGTTTGACTACCTGATTCAGGCATATGTTTTGACCCAACGTTGCGACTTGCCATTTTGGGAAGCTCAGACTTTGCAGGCTATCAGCGAGCATCTGCAGGATCCGGGCATGCGCCGTCTGTTGATGCGTAATAATGTCCCGGCATTTAAGTACTTAAACACAGATGACATGCCAGATTCTCTCTTAGCGGGCAATCTGGCTTTACGAGCTTTGCAAATCTTTACGGCATATGGTGATGTGTATCAAGTAGCAGGTGCCAACCGCACTTTAGCGGAATGCTATTGGTATATCCATGATTACCGCTCTGCCTTGATATGCCTTCAACGGGCTTTATCCATCAAGGCCGTACATCAGGCTCCGGATCTGGTGGCTTCCATACGTGAGCGGCTATCGTTGGTCTATTCTGCTGTTGATGACAAAGCCAACAGCGACCGAAACAGGAATATCTATCTCGACATACAGGAACGCACGCGTCAGGATCGCCAGCTCGAGGCGCGCGCCAGCCAGCTCAATCATTCCTCTCGTCAGCTCAATGTCATGCTTGTAGCAGTGGTGCTGATGATTCTTATTTTTGTTATCTTGCTCTTTGTCTTCGATGCAAAACGTCGCAGAAGTGATGAGGCTTTCTCGCTGGATACACTGTTGGAACCTCTAAGAAACTGGCAAAACCAAAATGCGGACCGTAATCGTCTCATGATTGAGAATATCAGTGAGATGAAAGAACAACTGGCTGTCGGCAAACTGCATTTACGACAATACAAGCGTAGAAACCTTGATGCTCGTGCAAAGGTGCAACTGGTCAACAGCATCTTGCCTTTCATAGACCGCATGGTGTATGTCATTCACCAGTTGAAGCAGGAGAAAGAGAGTCTGCAAAAGGGTAGGGATGCTGAATGGAAAAAACGCAACTATGACTATCTCATTGAGATAACTGACAGCATCAATGACTATAATTCGGTGCTGACACAATGGATACAGATGCGTCAAGGAGATGTGAGCTTAAAGATCGAGAGCTTTGACTTGCAGGATCTTTTTGAGATGGTCGAACGCTCAAAAACGTCATTCCGTATCAAAGGTATTGATCTACAGGTGAAACCGACAGACTTGAAGGTGAAAGCTGACAAGACGCTCACTTTGTTTATGATCAACACGATAGCGGATAACGCGAGAAAATTCTCTAAAGAGGGTGGCGTGGTGAAAGTAGAAGCCAGCAGCACGGCTGACTATGTTGAGATCAGTATAGAGGATAACGGACCGGGTATGACAAAGGAGAAGCTAAGTCACATATTTGACCGAACCTATGCGGGTGGGCATGGCTTTGGACTGAAAAACTGCAATGGCATCATCGAGAAATACAAGAAGATGAGTCGCATCTTTAGTGTTGCGGCCATTGGTGCGGAGAGTGAACTTGGTAAAGGTACGCGTGTCTTCTTTCGCTTGCCTTATGGCTTCCGCCGTGCGCTTACCATGATCTTGCTGTTGTTTGCCACTATCTTGCCAATACTCTCTACACCTTCTGTACCACGTAGAGGCTATGCCCATGAAAGTCAGGCTGCTATTTATGCCGACAGTACTTATTACTGTAACATACGTGGAGAATATGGGAGGGCTCTGCGTTTCGCAGACAGTTGTCGGGCTGTACTCTCACCTAATGATACTGCCATTTTGCTTGATGTCAGCAACGAGACGGCGGTGGCGGCGCTGGCGTTGCACCAATGGAAACTCTACGAGAAAAGCAATGGCGTCTATACCCGTCTCTTCCGGCAGGCCAGTGCCGACAGTAGTCTGCCGGATTATGTCCGTACGATGCAACGCAGTGAAAACAACAAGACTGTGGCCATCATCCTTCTTGTGTTGTTACTTCTCACAATTCTTCCTGCCTATTATTTTCTCTATTATAGGCATCAACTCGACTATCAGTCATGCATAGACCGTATTAGGCGAATGAATCAGTTGCTTACGTCTGATCTCTCTGATGAACAGAAACTCAAAGGTATCGATCATTTGGCAGACTTCGCTTCGTTTGACCTAAACGAGGAGCAGCTCTCCACGCTAACAAATATCGTGCAGACGGTGCGCCAGGCCGAACTCGATGCGATGCAAGGGCAACTCCGGCAGGCTGATGATCTGGAGTTTGCCGAAGACAATTTGCGAAAACTGAATTTGGAGACAGCCCGTTTGCATGTCTCCAATAGTGTACTTGACAATTGCCTTTCTGCCTTTAAGCATGAGACGATGTACTATCCCTCACGTATCAGACAGCTGGTGCAAGAGTCGCCGGACAGCATTGACGACATAGCGGAAGTTGTCGATTACTATCATGATCTTTACGTGGTGCTGGCTCAGCAAGCCATGAGACAGTTACCACCCATACGCTTGGATGACGAGATGGTAGACTATTTCTTTGATCTGCTGACCGATGTAAATGATAGAAAAACACCGGCAGTGATAAGTAAGATGCTTGACGATGGCTATCTCAAGATGCAATGCTTATTAAGTCAGCGTCACGATGATGAGGAAGCTTGTCGTGCTCTTTTCACTCCCTATACTTCTGATGTACGTTTTCTGCTATGCCGTCAGATTGTGCGTGAGATGGGAGAGGCGACCAGCCAAAGAGCCTGTGGCTTGAGCGCTCATGTCCACAAAGAAGGAACTCTGATCGAGGTTGTGATGCCAGATCGGATGAATGAGCGTTGTCTGTTAGAAATAAAAAATAATCATATAAGCATATGAAAGACTTTAATGTTGTGATTGTGGAAGATGTGCCTTTGGAGTTGAAAGGTACAGAAGGAATATTCAAGAATGATATTCCGGAAGCCCATATCATTGGTACGGCTCCGGATGAGGTGTCCTACCGTAAACTCATGGGTAAGCAGTTACCGGATCTTGTGTTGCTGGATCTGGGACTTAGCGGTTCTACCACTGTGGGCGTGGAGCTTTGTCGGGAAGCCAAGCAGGCTCATTCTGAGGTAAAGGTTCTGATCTTTACCGGTGAGATTCTCAATGAGAAACTTTGGGTTGACGCGCTGGATGCCGGCTGTGATGGCATCATCCTCAAGAGTGGTGAGTTGCTGACCCGTGGCGATGTAGCGAGCGTGATGGACGGCAAGCGACTTGTTTTCAATCAGCCCATCTTGGAGAAGATCGTGGAGCGCTTCAAACGTAGTGTAAACAATGACCTGATGCGTCAGGAAGCATTGATCGATTACGATATTGATGAGTATGACGAGCGTTTCCTTCGTCACTTGGCTTTGGGATATACCAAGGAACAGATTACAGCACTGAGAGGTATGCCGTTTGGTGTCAAGAGTCTTGAAAAACGCCAGAATGAATTGGTAAGTCGTCTCTTCCCTGACAGCAAGGGTACCAGTGTCAATGCGACTCGCTTGGTTGTCCGTGCCTTGCAGTTGCATATTCTCGATTTGGATAATTTGCAGCCCGATGAAGCATAGACAGAGATCGTGGCATTGGCACAGAGTCATTTATAGACTTTCTATAGGGCTGGCTTTGGCTCAGTTAGTACTCATCTTCCTTTCATGGCTATTGTCTGCCGCCATGCCCCAGTCATCAATTATCTCATTGCTGAGTGCTCGGGGCATCAGGTGGTTCTTTGGTTATTTTGTAGAGAGTGAGGCTTCTGCACCTTTATTATGGCTCATCTTGGGTGCCTTTGCTCTTGGGGGGATGAGAGGAAGCAACATCCTGACAACGATCACTCAAAGTGTGAAGACTGGATCCTCAGCACTTCCACGTCGTGTCAAGTTGGCATTGATTTCTGCCGTCTCTTTCTGTGCTTTACAGATAGTCTGTCTCTTATTGTTAATTGTTCCGCCGCAGGCAGTGCTTCTTAGCGTCACAGGAACATTATCAGACAGTAGTTTCTCTGCGAGCATTGTTCCGAGTGTTTGCTTCATGCTGACCACTATATCGATCGTCTTTGGCTTGATCAGTGGCACGCTGCAAGGTATTGATGGCGTCTGTCGGGCTCTTTGCTCGCAGCATGCACTGCTGATGCCTTTCCTGCTGCTCTATGTGATGGCCTCTATGTTTGTAAGTTCTATATATTTTGTATTCTTTAGCTATTAAATATAATAATATGAAAAAAGTCGTTTTTGTCATTTTCCTTTGTATGGCTTTTACCCTTTCCAGTGCAGCTGCGAAGCGCATTGATCTCAAAGCGTTGACGGCAGGTGAGTTTACTGCCCTGCGAATGACAGGTATTAATCCTTTAGAGGGTACTGATCAGTATGCCAGCATCTCTCAGGATGGTAAACAGGTGATACAGTATTCTTTCAAGACCGGTAAGCAAACTGCAGTGTTGTTTGATGTTGATGACACACAGGGCGTTAAGATTGACAACTTCGACGGTTACATCATGTCGCCGGATGGCAAGCGAATGTTGATCCGTACTAAGACGCAACCGGTCTATCGCCGCTCTTACAAAGCTGTCTTCTATATCTACACCATGGCTTCACGTAAGCTGGAACCCTTGTCAGATGGTGGTCCACAGCAAGCTCCGGTATGGTCGCCCGATGGCACCAAGGTGGCATTTGTCCGTGACAATAACATCTTTTTGGTAAAGCTTCTCTATAACAACAGTGAGAGTCAGGTGACTAAGGATGGACTTTTCAATCATGTCATCAATGGCATTCCTGACTGGGTCAACGAAGAGGAGTTTGCTTTCTCTCATGCTTTGACGTTCAATGCTGACGGCACAATGCTCTGTTGGCTCCGTTACGATGAGAGTGCCGTACAGCAGTATCGCTTACAGATGTTCAAGGGCTTAAGCCCTGAGCATAAGGAATATGCGGTCTATCCCGGTGTGTATGCTTACAAGTATCCGAAGGCTGGTGAACGCAATGCCACCGTCAGCGCCTGGAGTTTCGACATTCAGTCTCATCGTATTCAGCGTCTGCAGGTGCCTGTGGACAGCGATGGCTATATGCCACGCATCCTTCCCACTTCCAATCCCGATCGTATCATTGTATATACGATGAACCGCCATCAGGACGTACTGAATCTCTATGGTGTCAATCCTCGCAGCACGGTCGCGCAGTTGCTACTATCAGATCGTATCTCCCGTTACGTCAAAGAGGAGGCGATAGAGACCGCACGCATTGGCAGTGATTATATCTTGTTGCCCTCCGACCGCGATGGTTACATGCATCTCTATCTCTATAATAGCAATGGGCAGTTGTTGCGTAAGATCGGAAATGGAAATTTCGATATAACAGATGTCTACGGTTATGACGATAAGACGGGTGATGTCTATTATCAGGCAGCAGCTCTCAATCCTCAGGACCGGCAGATCTATGTGTCACATAAGGACGGAAAGACTGAGCGACTCACTAAGAATGAAGGTTGGAACTCGGCCATCTTCTCCAGCGATCTTCGCTATTTCGTCAATTGCTGGAGCGACTATGATACACCTTATATATATAGTACCTGCAGCAACAGTGGTAAGGTGATTGCTACCAACCTCGACAACCAGACATTGAAACAAAAGATCCGTGAGTATGGTTGGACGAAGCGGGAGACTTTCTCTTTTACCACTTCCGAGGGCATTAAACTCAATGGATGGATGATCAAGCCGGCCAACTTTGATCCCAATAAGAAATATCCCGTGATCATGTTCCAATATAGCGGACCGGGCAATCAGCAGGTCATTAATTCTTGGGATGCAGGATCCATGAGACAAGGTGGGGCTTATGACCAGTATCTTGCTCAGCAGGGCTTCATCATTGTCTGTGTGGATGGCCGGGGTACTGGCGGACGCGGTGCAGACTTTGAGAAGTGCACTTATCTTCATTTGGGCAATTTGGAGGCCAAGGATCAGGTTGAGACAGCACTGTGGTTAGGTAAACAATCTTATGTCGACAAAGACAACATTGGTATCTGGGGCTGGTCTTATGGTGGCTTCTGTACGTTAATGAGCATGAGTGAAGGCCGCCCTGTATTCAAAGCTGGTGTTGCCGTTGCTCCTCCCACAAGCTACCGTTACTACGATACGATCTATACCGAGCGTTACATGCGCACACCGAAGGAGAATCCTGACGGTTACAACGATAACGCCATCACGCGTGCCGACAAACTCCATGGCGCATTACTTATCTGCCATGGAACAGCAGACGACAACGTACATCCGCAGAATACCTTTGAATATGCTGAGGCTTTGGTGCAGGCAGATAAGGATTTCAAAGAGGTGTATTATACCAACCGTAATCATGGTATCTCAGGTGGAAATACTCGCAATCACCTTCTTCGTCAAATCACACAGTGGTTTGAGGAGTATCTGAAGTAATCATTTTCTCCTTCCGTGAGAGTGTTTTCTTAAGGTAAGAATCGTTAATGGCTCCAAGGAAGAAAGCTGCTTGCTTTTCTCCTTGGAGCTTTTTTTGCTTTTGTCTTATATCGCTTATGATCTTACTATTCTTAAAAATATCAGACTTTTTTGTTGTAGATTGCAAGAATTGTTGTATCTTTGCATGAAAATACCAATAAGAATAAGATTTATGAAGCATCAATTGAGAAGTGCTGTCTGTACTGAAGGCAGAAGAATGGCGGGAGCCCGCGCTCTTTGGGTAGCAACAGGAATGAAGCATGAGCAGTTTGGTAAGCCTATCATTGCTGTTGTCAACTCTTTCACCCAGTTCGTACCAGGGCATACTCATTTACACGATATAGGTCAGATTGTTAAGCAGGAGATCGAAAGCATGGGGTGCTATGCTGCCGAGTTCAATACGATCGCTATCGACGATGGAATTGCTATGGGACATGACGGCATGCTCTACTCTCTGCCTTCCCGCGATATCATTGCAGACTCGGTTGAGTATATGGTAAACGCCCACAAGGCAGATGCCATGATCTGCATCTCCAATTGCGACAAGGTCACACCGGGTATGCTCATGGCTGCCATGCGTCTTAACATCCCTACGGTGTTCTGCTCTGGTGGCCCTATGGAGGCCGGACGCTGGAATGGTGAGAACGCAGACTTAATCACTGCTATGATCAAAGGTGCTGACGCAGAGGTGAGCGATGATGAATTGCAGAAGATTGAGTCGTGTGCCTGCCCAGGTTGTGGATGCTGCTCGGGAATGTTTACGGCTAACTCCATGAACTCGCTGACAGAGGCTATCGGCCTTGGTCTGCCTGGTAATGGTACGATCCTCGCTACACATGTCAATCGTATCGAGCTCTTCAAGCAGGCTGCACGGCAAATTGTCAAGAATGCACTGGCTTATTACAAGGATGGCGACGAGAGCGTGTTGCCTCGTAACATTGCCACAAAAGATGCTTTCCTCAATGCTATGACACTCGACATCGCCATGGGTGGCAGTACCAATACGGTGCTCCATCTCTTAGCCGTTGCTCAAGAGGGTGGGGTGGACTTCAAGATGCACGACATCGATCAACTGTCCCGCAAGGTTCCTTGCATCTGTAAGCTGGCTCCAAATACTCAGAAGTATTCTGTACAGGAATGCAACCGTGCTGGTGGCATCCTCGGCATCCTCAATGAGTTGAACAAAGGCGGTCTGATCTGTCCCAACGTGAAGCGTGTGGATGGTATGACTTTGGGCGAGGCCATGAAGAAATACGATATCACGGGTGCTACGATTGACCCGGAGGCTGACCGCATCTATCATAGTGCCCCTGGCCGGAAGTTCTCTACCAAGATGGGTAGTCAGGACACGCAGTGGCCATCACTTGACACTGATAGAGTCAACGGATGTATTCGTGATCTGCAGCACGCTTATACCAAAGATGGCGGCTTGGCTGTGCTCTTCGGTAATATCGCACAAGATGGTTGTGTGGTGAAGACAGCCGGTGTCGACGAGAGCCTGTGGCATTTCTCCGGCCCTGCTGTTGTCTTTGACTCCCAGGAAGATGCTTGTGAGGGTATCTTGGGTGGCAAGGTGAAGAGTGGTGACTGCGTGGTGATTACCCATGAAGGTCCTAAGGGTGGTCCTGGTATGCAGGAAATGCTCTATCCAACCTCATATATCAAGAGTCGTCACTTAGGTAAGGAATGTGCTCTGATCACCGATGGCCGCTTCTCCGGTGGTACGAGTGGACTGAGCATCGGACATATTTCACCAGAGGCTGCTGCCGGTGGTAACATAGGAAAGATCAAGGATGGCGATATCATTGAGATTGACATCCCCAACCGTAGCATTAATGTGAAGTTGAGCGACGAAGAACTCAACGCCCGTCCGCAACAGCCCTTGAAACGTCACCGTGTCGTCAGCAAGGCTTTGCGTGCATATGCTCAGAGCGTGAGCTCCGCAGACAAGGGTGGCGTGAGAATCATTGACTAAACGAGAACAATACAAAGACAAAATATGAGCGAGAATCAAAATCAAACAACACAGGCTGCTGCTTGGACAGAACCGGAGGCTCCCTGGTCGGGAGTGCGTATCGGTGAAGAGTGCAGCGGTTCAGAGATATTGATGCGGGCATTGTACCAGGAGAATGTGCACACGATCTTCGGTTACCCCGGAGGTGCTATCATGCCGGTTTATGATGCCTTATATACCTACACCCATAAGAAAGATCCATGGTTTCATCATGTCCTCGTCCGCCATGAGCAAGGTGCTGCCCATGCTGCCGAGGGATATGCGCGTGTCAGTGGTGAGGTTGGTGTGACGATTGTCACTTCCGGTCCTGGTGCCACAAACACGCTTACCGGCGTAGCCGACGCGATGATGGACTCCATTCCTATCGTGATCATCGCCGGGCAGGTGGGTGTAGGCTCATTGGGTACAGACGCCTTCCAGGAAGTAGACCTGGTAGGCATGTCCCAGCCTATCACAAAGTGGAGCTATCAGATTCGTCGTGCAGAAGATGTTGCATGGGCAGTGAACCGTGCTTTCTACATTGCGCGCAGTGGTCGTCCGGGTCCTGTCGTACTTGACTTCCCACGTAATGCCCAGATCCAGAAAGCCAAATGGATGCCGGGAAAGACAGACCGCGTCCGCTCTTATATTCCTTATCCTAAGATAGATGAGGAGACTGTCAAGGCGGCTGCTGAACTTATCAACAATGCAAAGAAGCCATTGGCTCTTGTCGGACATGGTGTAGAGTTGGGCAATGCACAAGATGAGTTGGTGGAATTCCTTGAGAAAGCAGACATCCCTGCAGGACGTACCTTGTTGGGTCTCTCTGCACTCTCTTCCGATCATCCTTTGAATATGGGTATGCTGGGGATGCACGGTAACTATGCTCCAAACATCAAGGAGCAGGAATGCGATGTGCTTATTGCCATCGGTATGAGATTCTCTGATCGCGTTACCGGACGTCTTGACTGCTATGCCAAACAGGCCAAGGTGATCCATTTGGATATTGATCCCTCTGAGATCGACAAGAACGTGAAGACTGATGTAGCTGTGGTGGGTGACTGTAAGGTAAGCCTTCCTGCCATCACGAAATACTTGAATAAGGCTGTTCACCGTGAGTGGCGTGACTCATTCAAGCCGCTTTATGAGAAGGAGAAGGCAGAGGTCATTGAGCCATCTATTCATCCCCAAGGCAAGGAACTGCTGATGGGTGAAGTGGTGAATGCCGTTGCTGAGGCTACCAAAGGCGAGGCCGTGCTTGTCAATGATGTAGGTCTGAACCAAATGTTCTCCTGTCGCTATTTCAAGTTCCATCGTCATCGCAGCATCGTCTCAAGTGGTGGCTTAGGTACAATGGGCTTCGGACTGCCAGCCGCTATTGGGGCAACCTTTGGCGCACCGGACCGTCAAGTTTGTCTGTTCACCGGTGATGGTGGCTTCCAGATGTGTATAGAGGAACTTGGAACGATCATGGAGCAGCAGGCTCCGGTGAAGATTATACTCTTGAACAACAACTATCTTGGTAACGTGCGTCAGTGGCAGGATCTGATGTTTAACCATCGCCGTTCATTCACACATATGCTCAATCCGCATTACGAGGAATTAGCCCGTGCTTACCACATACCCTATGATGTGGTGTTGACTCATGAAGAGTTGAAGGCAAAAGTGGAGAAGATGCTTACTACCGACGGACCGTATATCCTTGAATGCGCTGTCAAGGAGGAGGAGAATGTCACGCCGATGATCACTCCGGGAAGTGCGGTGGATGAGATGAAGTTGCATTTGGATATTTAATCGTTTTATGGAACAGAAGTTTTATACCTTATTAGTATATAGTGAAAACATTGCCGGCATCCTCAATCAGGTGACGGCAGTGTTCACACGCCGTCAAGTCAATATCGAGAGTTTGAATGTCTCGGCATCCAGCATTGACGGCATCCACAAATACACGATCACTTGCTGGTCTACAGAAGACCAGATTGTGAAGATCACCAAACAGCTGGAAAAGAAGATCGACATCATCAAGGCTAATTTTTACACCGATGACGAGCTGTTCATCCACGAAGTAGCCCTTTTCAAGATCTCTACGCCGGTGTTGCTGGACAATCCCGAGGTGTCGCGTGCCATCCGTCGTCACGATGCCCGCATGATGGAGGTCAATCCAACCTATTCCACGGTGATGCAGACTGGATTGACCGAGGACATCGCTGATCTCTTCAAGGTGCTCAACGGTTTCAACTGTCTTCTTCAATACACACGTTCCGGCCGCATTGCTGTGACACGCAGCTTTGAGGAGCCTGTTAGCGATTTTCTAAACCGTCAGGAGTAGCTATGCAGTCAAAGGTAGGTGAATATCCCTTCACAGTGGAACCTTTCCATTGTGATTTCAGTAACCATCTCTTCCTGAGCTGTTTGAGCAATGACTTGCTCAATGCATCAGACTATCACAGCGAAAGCCGTGGCTATGGCATCAGCTATCTCAATTCCAAACATCGTACTTGGGTGCTCTCCCGATTGGCGGTGGAGATGAACGATATGCCAGTGGCTTACGACAAGATCGCTATCTCTACGTGGGTGGAAGCAGCCTTCCGCTTCTTCACAAGCCGCAACTATGCCATCACAAGTCAGAATCATCAGACGGTCTATGGTTATGGTCGCAGCATCTGGGCAATGATCGACACGGATACACGTCAGCCTGTTGACATCCTACAGATACAAAACGGTCTCATCAAAGACTATATCGAGACAGAGCTTGATTGTCCGATCGCCAAGCCAGGGCGTGTAGCCATCAGCAAGGAAGCTGAGTTGGTGAGAACCGTCACGATGAACTACCATGACATCGATGTTAACGGACACGTCAATTCAATTAAATACATCGAGCATATACTCGATTTGTTTGATTTGGATTGGTATCGCAGCCATCGGGTCAAGCGCTTCGATATAGCGTATGTCGCTGAGAGTCACGCTGGTGACGCTCTCTGCTTCTTCATGGAAAAAGTAGCTCCCAAGGGCACAGACTTCGATGAAGAATACCTTGTCAGAATCGTGAAGAGAGGATCAGAGAATAGCGAAGTAGTAAGATGTAGTATTAATTTTGTAAAAAACTGAAAGAATATTTGGTGGTTATATTTTAAATTATTACCTTTGCGCTCGAAAACTGAAGGGGAGATTAGAGGAACAAAGAAAGTCATAGATTTCTAACATATTATAATTAAAACACATTAATTATGGCAGAGATGAATTTTGGCGGCGTCGTTGAGAACGTCGTGACAAACAAGGAGTTCACATTGGATAAGGCACGTGAGGTGCTGAAGAATGAGACGATCGCCGTCATTGGTTATGGTATTCAGGGACCAGGTCAGGCTGGTAATCTTCGCGATAATGGCTTCAATGTCATCGTTGGCCAGCGTGAAGGTCGTAGCTTTGATAAGGCTAAGGCAGACGGTTGGGTGCCGGGTAAAACGCTGTTCTCTGTTGAGGAGGCTGTACAGAAAGGTACTATCATCTGCATGCTGCTCTCTGACGCAGGACAGATCTCTGTTTGGCCGAATATCAAGAAATACCTTACTGCTGGTAAGACATTGTACTACTCTCACGGCTTCGCCATCAACTGGCAGGATCGCACGGGTGTTGTTCCTCCAAAGGACATCGATGTGATCATGGTTGCTCCTAAGGGTTCTGGTACATCTCTTCGTACCATGTTCCTCGAAGGCCGCGGTCTGAACTGCTCTTACGCTGTTTATCAGGATGCTTCCGGTAAGGCTAAGGAAAAGACATTGGCTATGGGTATCGGTATCGGCTCTGGCTATCTGTTCGAGACAACCTTCCAGCGTGAGGCTACTTCCGATCTGACTGGTGAGCGTGGTGCTCTGATGGGTGCTATCGAGGGTCTGCTCGAGGCTCAGTACAATGTACTTCGTGAGCATGGACACACACCTTCTGAGGCTTTCAATGAGACTGTTGAGGAGCTGACACAGAGCTTGATGCCTCTGTTCGGTGAGAAGGGTATGGACTGGATGTATGCTAACTGCTCTACAACAGCACAGCGTGGTGCCCTTGACTGGGCTCCTCGTTTCCGCGAGGCTATCACTCCGGTTATGGAGTGGCTCTACCTGAGCGTGAAGACTGGCGAAGAGGCTCAGATCTCTATCGACAGCAACTCCAAGCCTGACTATCGTGAGAAGCTCAACGCAGAATTGAAGGCTATGCATGATATGGAGATGTGGCGTGCTGGCGAGACCGTTCGTAAGCTGCGTCCTGAGAACAACTAATCAATAGGTTAGCTTATAATATAAAATCCCCATCTTGATTTTTTCAAGATGGGGATTTTTCTTGATATCTTATAGTTTTACTTTGACTTTCTTTCCCTTGCTCTCATTGCCTACACGGTCGAGAGCGGTGACGACATAGATAAATTTTTTATCTCCTTTGTCATAGGGCAGGCGATACATGGTGTTTCCCGTTATTGCAATGATATGCGAGGCATCCTCAAGATTGACTTTCTCATCTTTCCCAAAGCGATAGACTACATATCGGTTGGTCTTGTCGCCCCATTTCTTAGCTTTGGGTGCGGACCAAAACAGAATATAGCCGTCACTTGTCCAGACAGGCTTCACCTTGCGGGGCTTCTTGGGAGCCTTGTTGTCCAAGAAAGCCATGGAAGGCGGCAGGGCTGGATAGCACCAATAGGCATTGCGCAGCACATTGCCATAGTTGCCGTAGTTGTCAGCAACCAGCTTGGCATACCACAGCACGGTACCGTCGACATGGTGCATCTGCTCATGCAGTGCGTGCTTGTCGGACATCTGATTGCTGTTGGGGTTGGTCGGCGAAGGATATTTCACAGTGCGTTCCACGTCCTCGCCAATGAACAGCGGACGGTTGGCTGCATGCTTGTCCCACCAGCGAATGAGCGTTGCATAGTCTACTGCCGGATGACCGATCTGCCAATAGAGCTGGGGTACACAATAGTCTACCCAACCGTTGTTCACCCATAACAGCACGTCAGCGTAGAGATCATCATAGTTCTGTAAGCCGTTGGTTTCAGAACCATTCATCGGATCACTCTTCCTGTTGCGGTAGATGCCAAAAGGAGACACACCTAACTTTACCCATGGCTTACGCTGATGGATGGTCTCGCAAAGCTGTTTGACGAAGATGTTGACATTGTCACGTCGCCAGTCACCAATCGTTCTAAAGCCATTGGGATTGTTGGCGTAGAGTTGCTGATCGGGGATGATCTGACCGGGAGCAGGGTAGGGATAGAAGTAATCATCCATGTGAATGCCGTCTACATCATAGCGGCTGACGATGTCATCAACGATCTTACAGATATAGTCCCGGTTCTCTTTCAGTGCCGGATTGAGGATATATTGTCCGTCATAGGCAAACACTCGCTCGGGATGTGTGATGGCAATATGATTCGAGGCCAGGGCTGTCGTTGTCTTTGTCTTGGCACGATAGGGGTTGATCCACGCGTGCAATTCCATGCCTCGCTTATGGCATTGCTCGATCATCCATTGCAGTGGATCCCAATAGGCATTGGGCGCTTTGCCCTGCACACCCGTGAGGAAACGGCTCCACGGCTCATATTTGCTGGCATAGAAGGCGTCACATTCTGCACGTACTTGAAAGATGATAGCGTTCACGCCGTCGGCATGGAGTGCATCGAGTTGCTTGGTCAGCGTGCTGCGCATCTCGTCAGGCGTCAGACCATTGAACTGCCCATTGACACATTGTATCCACGCACCGCGGAATTCACGTTTCCGTCCATAGCTGAACACAACTTGCAGAAGAAGGAATAGTAAAAATAGCGTTTTTCTCATAAAATTGTTTAGTATGAATGTTCTGAAGTGCAAATGTACATATTTTCTTTGTAATACAAAAAATCCATCAAGACAAAGTTGTCCTGATGGATTTTATAATATCTACTTCTAAGTCTATTCATTAAAACTTATAACCCAACGTAAGCAGTACCTGATTGCGCTTGAAGTTAACCTTTGTGGCATCCGCAATATTATCGTTGCTTGAATTAGCAATGTCGTAGTAGCTCATGAAGGGATAGAATTCACCATTGGTCTGCGTGTACTGGTAAGCTAAATCGGCGAAGAATTTACCTATTGTATAGCCAACGCCGCATGTCCAGCGGTTGGTGCTCTTCCAATTGGTGTAATCCGTAGATGTGGCATAAAATGATCCCGGGGATTCGATACTACCATCACGGACCCCATCCTTGTTAAACATCGGACTTACATAGTTGTAGCCTACACGTACGGCGAGCTGCGGCATTACTTTTACCTCGGCACCTAACTTCAGCGTGCTGACACCTTTCAGCACACGCTTGGTGTTGTTGTTCATGGCATCATCGCTGTTGCTGTTGTCGTAATAATAGCCCCAGTCGTCGTAGCCACCGCCATCGTTGATGCGGTTGTCGATATGGCTATAGTCTGCATACTCATAAGTTGCACCGAGTGCTACCATCTGGTCAATGGTGTGGCCCAGGCTCACACCGAACTTCCAAGGTGTATAGACCTTGTAGTCGTAGTCGGCCGCATGACCTTTATCCAGCTTATTGTTGCTGCTGTTGTACATGCTCACATCGGTGGCGCCAGCCTCATGGAGATCGTACCAAACCGGCGTGTTGACATAGAAGCCGATGCGGAAAGGTGACTGCTCAATGGGACGGAAAATCACACCGGCCTTGAGATCATAGCCTGTACCTGTAATCTTCAGAGACTCATAAGCGTCGGCAGAAGTTTCTTTCTCCAAATTCTCAGAATAGAGCGAATTGGAGTGATAATGGACATCGTGGATGCCGAAGGTCAGACCTAAGAATACCCGGTCGTTGATGTTGCCACTGATGTTGAAGTCATAGCTGCCTATGTATCCTTTCTGATATTGCCCATAAAGGAATTCGGTGCCGTTGAGATAGTCCAGTCCCGTCTGCTTTCCCGAAGCATCCTTGATGGGACTCAGCATCTTGGAGTAGCAGGCATCCACGCCATTCATGTTGTAGTCCGTGAGATAAGGATACTTTATGGCCGTCAGCTTATTCTGCGAGGCATTGTTGAGCTTATTTCCGGCAGTGAGGATTTGGTCGAAGTTACGGCTCTTATGATAGTTGAACGCAAAGTTCAAATAGTTCTTATATCCCGTGCGCATCGAATAGACAAAACCGCCCTGGTCAAAGCTGGCGTTGGTCTTGTCGCCATTGATGTGTATGCCGAAATTGTTGCTTAAACTTGGAGTCGTAGTAGCGTCTTGTTGTGCCACCAGTCCTCCGGAAACAGCCACCTGGCTGGAGCGGAAGAGGCCGATACCTGCCGGGTTGGTGCTGATCGTTGACAGATCGGCCCCCAAAGCCTCCATGGCACCGCCCATACCTACATAGCGGGCTGTACCGTTAAGTTCATTCTGTACAAGCTTTGTATCCTGATAAGTCTCTTGAGCAGCGGCAGGCAGCGCCATAGCTGCCATTGCCGCTAACAAATATTTCTTTTTCATCGTCATTCAAATGTTATAATGAGTAACCATTAATTAATGTGATCTCGGTTCAGCGTCTGCCGCCGCCAAAGTGACCGCCGCCACCGGCTGAGCTATGACCACCACCGAATCCGCCGCCACTAAAGGAACCACCGCTGCCACCGAAGGAACCACCGCTGCCACCGAAGGAGCCACCGAAACTCGATGAGCGCGTAGTACCGAAGCTGGTATTATTCGAGCGGGTGGGGTAGTTGGTTCTCCCGCCAAACGACCGGTTGCTTTCGCTGCGCCATGTGTAAGTGTTGCCGCTGTTGCCATGTGTTGAAGAACCATGACCAAAACGAACGCCAGAGTTGGAAACATGGTCGTTTAAACCCCACGTACGTGTGCCGGTATATCCGCGTGGGTTGCCTCCATTATACACATATCCTCCTCCTGGCCAACCCCAGTGGTACCAACCATAGTAGGGATAGCCCCAGCCGTACCAGCCACCGTAGCCATAGTACCAGGGATCATACCAGCCGGCATACCCATAGTACCAAGGATCATACCAACCGGCATAGTCGTAGTACCACGGATCGTACCAGCCATTGTAGTAGTACCAAGGCGAGTAGTAACCGGCATAGCCCCAACGCCATGGACCATAGTAGCCATAGAACCAAGGATCATAGAAGCCGTCCCAACGGCTCATGCGACGCGTGTAGGTATAGTCGTTGTCGCCCAAGGCACGACCAATGTAGGCTGTGTCGACATATGTGGTGTCGGGCAGCACACCAAAGCCCGGACGGAATCTCACCATGCTGTTGCCCAGCGAGTCGCGTCCGATCTTCTGATACATGCTACGGATACCATAACGGTTGTAGTCATCCACGCTACGTTTGCTTCCGCAGTAGTAGGCGGGCGCCTCTTTTGTAGTCGGCGCTGCCTTGCTTGGCGTGAAGTAAAGATCATCGTCTTGTGCCAACGCTGCCAGTGGCATAGCGCTGGCGAGTGTCAATAGAAGAAATAACCTTTTCATATCTCAAACTCCTTTTTATATTGTTCTTTTTATGTACAGTGCAAAATTACCGTATTTCTCATGCAAATATAGGGAAAATTCCCTATATGGTAGTAGAGTTTTCCCTAATTTTTATAATTTTGCAGAATAATTTAATCATTGGTTTATGAAATATCTTACAGCATCTTTTCATATCGTTTCTGAGCCTTCTCTTTTGCAGACGGCGCGTGATCTTATGGCCGACTGTGCGGGTGAGGCGGGCTTTGAGTCTTTCGAAGATACCGACGATGGTATCAAAGGTTATGTCCGGGAGGAGCAGTTCGACAAGCAACAACTCGATGCTCAGCTTGTTGACTTTCCGCTGCCCGGCGTCACCGTGACCTATGACCTTGCAAAGGTAGAGGATAGGGACTGGAATGAGACTTGGGAGAACAATGGCTTCGATCCTATCGACATCTACAACCGCATTGTCATCTATGATGCACGTCAGACGGCGCCCCAACTTCCAGAGGGAGCCATCCCTATAGCCATTCAGGCCCGTCAGGCTTTCGGCACAGGCACGCATCAGACTACCCAAATGGTCATCGGCTTGCTGCTGGATATGCAGCTCTCTGGCAAGCGGGTGCTGGATTGCGGCTGTGGCACGGGCATCCTCGGTATCGCTGCGTCCAAACTTGGAGCCAAGGAGGTTGTGGCCTACGACATCGATGAGTGGAGCGCTGACAATGCGCGCCACAACGCCCAACTCAATCATGTGGAGAATATTGAAGTCTTGCAGGGCGATGCCAACGTACTGAATCATGTCTCCGGTGTCTTCGATATTGTATTGGCAAATATCAATCGCAATATCTTGTTGCAGGATATGCCGGCCTTCCGCAATGTGATGATGCAGGGCAGCATACTCATTCTTAGCGGTTTCTTTGATGAAGACTGTGCTCAACTCAACGCGAAAGCTGAGTCTTTAGGTCTCAAGCAAACGGGCAAGTACTCCAAAGGCAGTTGGTGCTGCCTCCAGTTCGTCGTGAAATAAGAATGCCTCACATGGCCTTTATGTCCATTGGGCTTCCATACTTATACATTGGATGCAAGCGGTATTACTTATACATTATTCATGGAATTAATCTTTCATATGAATGTCCATGAAATGGTAACAAATTTTACAAGAAGGCATCACCACGGAGTCGCAATCTAGAGAGCGAGGAGAATTAAAAAGAGGAAAAAACAGTGAAGAGGCATTCATCTTTGTGGCCTTTAGTTGTCAAAGTACCTTTTTGATGTTGTCATCTCAGTGATTTGACCAGGTCAAACAACCGAGATGACGTGGTCAAATCACTGAGATGACAGCATCAAAAGGGCTTTCTGATAGGCAAATTTACCATTATCTCATTGCAGAGATACCATTTTCTTTGAGATAAAAAGCGCCCTATATCTACAACCTACTGACTGTCAGTTAATTATAAAAACACCCTCAAAATTCGCGAAATTGAGAGCCAACATAGGGGTTGGCCCTGAAAATCGCAAGGAGAAGGCTGGAAAAATGTCAGTTTATTCAACACTTATCTGTTTGTCATGATGATATCCTTCAAGCTGACACTGGGATTACGATAGCGGCTATTCGGATTCACCTTGGGTTTTAGAGACGGATATCGCTCAGACGAAACAGGATTGCGTTTTGCAAGCATAACGCACGAGCGATGCGGGAGAGATTTCACGCGTCAGATAAACTTTGGACTGAGCCCAAGCCGTTGTGCTTAAAACAAGCATAGCGGCCATTGCAAGGGCACAGAGATGGAAACGTTTCTTATCATGATCTTATAATATTTATGGTCTAACAATTGCAAAGATAGTGTTTATTTCGCAATGTTGGCTTATCATAATAGTTGATTTTATCTAAATTATTTTAAGTAAGGAATCCACCTTACGGATTCCATAAAATTCTGTATGATTGATGCTTTATATACAGACGCAGAAATCCACATGAACTTTAATGTCGGAAAACGGCTGCAAACGGCTGCAAGTAATCGGTT